>Ga0209221_1000103_pt1 | contig 49438 bp, 40 predicted proteins | sample BlaSpr_A8_Ref_O2_FD_187989 | JGI IMG/M metagenome (GOLD analysis project Ga0209221, IMG submission 187989) | Forest soil microbial communities from Thunder Bay, Ontario, Canada - Black Spruce, Ontario site 2_A8_Ref_O2 (SPAdes) (version 2) | ecosystem: Environmental > Terrestrial > Soil > Boreal...
CCTTCGGGAGCGGCGAACACGCCTTCCACACTAGCCCAGTGTCGAGTGGCTGCCAGAATTTCCTCGTCGGTCGCAGCCACCGCAGTACCTCGGCTTTTTTCCAGGATGTCGAGAATCAGGTAGTCCCCATAAGGCTTTGGAACACGCAGGCCAGCGGCAAATGTCTGTGCGCCGGTCCACATTTCGCTGACCCATTTTCCGGAGGAGCTCTTGGTTCGGGAAACGCTGTCTGCCTCCCAGGCTTTCACAATCGGCGCGCAACCAGAGGCCTGCACAGTAATCATTTTGGGGCGCTCGGAGCCGATCCAGCCGAGCTCCTCCATCTCATCGAAGGCCTTCCACATACCGATCATCCCCACGCCGCCACCGGTCGGGTAGATGATGCCTTGCGGAAGCTTCCAGTTCATCTGTTCGGCAACCTCATAGCCCATCGTCTTCTTGCCTTCGACGCGGAACGGCTCTTTGAGGGTTGAGACATCGAACCATTTTTCTTTGTCCTTACGTTCGGCAACCATGCGCCCACAGTCGCTGATCAGGCCGTCGACCAGGACCAGGTGCGCACCGTAATAATCGCACTCCATGCGATTCGCGATGGGCACATCTTTGGGCATAAAGATATGCGCCTCGATGCCCGCCGCTGCCGCGTAGGCAGCCAGCGCGCCACCGGCGTTTCCAGCGGAGGGAGCGGCCAGCTTCCGCAGACCGTAATGTTTGGCCATGGTCACCGCGGCCGACATGCCACGCGCCTTGAACGATCCGGTAGGATTCAGTGCCTCATCTTTGATATAGACATTCGCGTACTCGCGACTGGGAAGCATGGGAGTGAACCCTTCGCCGAGCGTGACGGGCTTTTCATTGCCAGGAAGGTCGGGGAGAACTTCAGCATAACGCCACATGCTGGCGACGCGACCTGACAAATTTTCCGGCAGCAACTTCCCCTTCAGGCTGGCGAGATTGTAGCGGACGAAAAGCACACCGCCGTCTTTGGGACAGACACTCTGCGGGCGATCAGCGGGGAGATGCTCTCCGCAGCGGGTGCATTCGAGATAGGAAATTCGCATCGGAGGAAGGATAGCATTTGCCTCGAGCTACGAAATTAGATTCGGCCGCTGAGCCGCTCCTTACATGGAAATGTGAGAATTCAATCGGAGATTGCGTTGAGGTCGACTCGGGGCACCGACAGCAACAGCTCGGAGCTGTGGCGACAAGTAGGCACGCACAAAAGGATCTGTCGTTCGTGCACAAACTGTGGCAGCAGCCGCTGCCGCGGAGTCCAACCGTTACTACCGCAAGCTTTTCAGCATCTCCTTCGCCCGCCGAAACCACGGACGCTCGCGCCGCTGCAGATAACCTGGCATACTGAGCTTCTTATCGAGCACCTTCTGCGCCCACTCCCGTGCTTCGGCGTTGCGGCCTTCGGACGCAAGTAGCTCCGCAAAATTTAAATAAGTTTCTGACAACGTCGATGTGATTGTGATCTGTCGGAACAGCGCCTCGGCTTTTTCTTTTTGCCCGGTCTCGGCATAGGCGTGGGCCAACAATCCGGCGGCACGTTGGAAATCGTAGTTGGACTCTTTGCTGACGGCTCGTTCGAGATCAGGTAATGCGGCTCGGGCATCGCCTAACAGGATGGCGCACACTCCGCGCCGATAAAAGGGGTCGAGCGTATCGGCGCGGGCGCCGATGGCTTTGTCGAAGGCAACACGGGCCTGCGCGAGATCGCCGTCGTCCATGTAAAGGTTGCCGAGCTCTTCGTAGTTTCCGGCCGACGGGTTGTCGCGAATCGCAGCTTCAAGTTCGCGAATGCGCTTGCGGCGCGGGAAGACTTTAAAGGACTGGCTCAGCAATCCGATGTCGGGAACCGCTTCGACTAGGAGATAGATAATCGCCCCCAGCGGACCGAGAAACAGAATGATGAAAATCCAATAGGTGTCCGGCCGACGCCGGATGAAATGGACGATGGCCAATCCCTGGAGAATGATGCCCCAGGGATAGAGGAGATAGCTCAGGAATCCCATGTTTGTTTTCGACTTAACTCAAGCACTTCAGCCTAGCGTGAGATTACACATTTGTGGAAGATGGATAAAGTGACTGCGCGGTGGCGGCGCGGATTTACACGTCGTCGGCAGTGAATTGCGGCGAACTGCGTTCCGACTAGAAAGTTGGGTAGGAGCAACAATGTCGAATCAGAAAGATACTAAACTAAGCGACGAAGAACAGATATTGGCTTTGCAGGAAGCTGGCGACAAGGCGCTCGTGAGCGCCGATCTCACCGTACTGGCACAGATCTTTGCCGACGACTACGTGCAATATAACGAGGCCGGCAAAGCATTCAGCAAACAGGACGTGCTGAATGATTTTCGGACCGGGGCGATTCGCTATCCGGCGATTGTTTCTACGGGACGCAAGATTCGCATATTTGGCGACACCGCGGTGGTGCATGGCTCGGAATCCGATGTAGTGGAAACAAACAGCAAACGCGCGAACGTGCGCTATGTTTACCTTGACGTTTTGAGGAAAGACAAGGGTAAGTGGAAATTAGTGGCATCGCAACTGGCGCGGCCCATGGAGTCCTAAAGGTACGGGGTCGGACGATCTGCCGGAAAATTCATTTCTTCGCTATCTAGTATCATGGACTTACATTAGAAGTTAACGCTAACTCATTGAGTTAACATATACTTATTGCCGAGTCATCGACTTGCGGGAAGATGGGTGGAACCCGGGGACTGACAGGATTTTTCCAAAAAATCTTTTCCCTATTTCTGATCTTTCATGCTTTATCTCTGATTTTTGATCTCTGCTCTCTGCTGCGGTTTCTGGCGAGGGCTACTCCGCGGTACGAAGCCTATTCTGCCAGTGCGACCAGAAGAACCAGATGATCCCGACTAGCAAGAACACGCCAATCACCGCGTCGAACTTGTGGAAGTACTTCCCCAGCGCACGCCAGTTCTCTCCTAGTTTCATGCCGAAGTAGGCGAGTGCGAAACACCAGGGCCACGATCCGAGGAAGGTGTAGATGTGGAATTTGCCGCGCGGCATGCGGGCGATTCCGGCGGGCAGCGCGATAAATGTGCGGATCACGGGCAGCAGACGTGCAATAAAGACGGCCGTTTCTCCCCAACGCAGAAAAAAACGATCGGCCCAATCTAATTCGCGGCGGCCGATCAGGATCCAACGTCCATAACGCTCGACCAGCGGACGCCCGCCGTAACATCCGATTTCATAGGCGACCACCGAACCTAGATTGCATCCGATCGCGCCAGCGGTTGCCGCCCACACCAGTTTCATAGCGCCGGTATACACAAGATAGCCCGCAAAAGGCATGATCAGTTCGGAAGGTAGCGGAATGCAGGCCGATTCGATCGCCATGAGCAACGTGATGCCGACATAGCCGGTGGCAGCTACGAGGGAATTGATAAAGATGAACAGTATGGTAAAGATTTTCTCGGTCATGCGATCAGCGGCACAGGGTGAGGAACAGCCGATTCTTCGCTCCGCTCAGGATGCCAATTGAGAAGGCCACGGTCATTGCTGATCAGAACGCCCCTTCTTGGGTGAAGCTGAAGCCGGGCAAAGTAACGCCATCCGCTAATTTGGAGACCTTTACCTTTACCACCGGCGCGTCGGGCGCGGTGACCTCAGCGGGGCGCAGCACTGCGTACTGCGAGAATACTTCGCTGTATACCTTGGTGACGAGGTGATCCTGGCCAGTTGCGTCGTGACGCCAGACTTGTCCGAGTTTGATGCTCTTTACGGCCACAGGTTATTCCTTAGTTCCCAGACTACTCACCCGCCTGCCAAGCCGTCAATCGCTGCCAAGTTACCTTTGGCGGTGGAGGGCTGCTTCGAACCTTAAGCTTTGTTACCATGAACCGGCTGATCAGGTATGTCAGGAGGAAAAGCGATGCCTCGCGGAAATGTGCCGCGTCAACCGAGTCCTAGCGGAAGTCGCAAAAGAAGGCAGGAAGGTGCGCTCAGGACGAAAGCTGTACCGTTCAAGCCCCTGAAAGCGCAGAATAAGGCCGCGCCTCCGAAAGCCGATCGTGCCTCGGCTCACGCGCGAAACGCGGCCAAGGCTGCCGTTCAAAACGCGGTTCAGAAAAAGAAATCCGCATCTGGGTACGACCCTCTGGCTCCCGAGCGCGTACGTCAAATCATCGCGGGGCTTGACCAGATGTATCCCGGCGTGACTTGCGCTTTAACGCACCGCAGCGCTTGGGAGTTACTGGTAGCGACGATTCTTTCCGCGCAATCGACTGACGTGCGAGTGAATATGGTCACACCGAAGCTCTTCGAAAAATATCCAACGGTCCAGGATTTCGCGCCGCTCGAACCCGAACAGCTACAGTCGGACATTTACTCGACCGGCTTCTACCGCAACAAATCGAAATCGGTGGTGGGCGCAGCGCGAAAACTCGTTGCAGATTTTGGCGGGACCGTGCCGCAGACGATGGAGGAATTGCTGACTATCCCGGGAGTAGCACGCAAGACCGCGAACGTCGTGCTCGGGACGTGGTTCAAGAAGAATGAAGGCGTGGTCGTGGATACGCACGTGACGCGGATTTCACGCCGCCTGGAACTGACCAAGCACGACGATCCGAAGAAGATTGAACAGGATCTGATGCAGATCGTTCCGCGCCAGCGCTGGACCGACTTTTCTCACGAGGTGATCTGGCACGGGCGGAAACTGTGCGTGGCGCGCCGTCCGAAGTGCGCCGACTGCGGACTGGAGAAACTATGCCACGCGGCGGATAAGACTTGGTCGACGGTCGAGATACATCGGGACGCGCGGCCTTAGGATTGGTCGCGGGATTGTTCAGCAGCCGGTGTAGGACAGTTCAACGACTGTGCAATCATCATTGAGCGGTGTGCCTCCGCAGAAGTCAGCTACCGCGGAAAAGACATCCTCCATCGAAGCGCTTTTGCCTGCTATGTGCTCCAGGCGTTCGCTGTCGAACATATCTCCGCGAGCATTCTCGGCTTCCGTGACGCCATCCGTTACCAGGATCACTCGATCCCCCGGCCTCATCTGGCAACGATCGCTCGAATAAGTCGCATCCGCCAGCAGTCCTACGGGCAGGTTGCCATGAGCTGGGCGGAGCACCTCGTTGCCACAGATCCAGACCGGCGGGATATGTCCACAGTTGACGTATTCGAGATCGCCGTCGCTGCGCAGGCGCGTAATGATCATGGTCGCGTATTTCTCACCGATATGTTTGTAGGTGAAGAAACGATTGACCGCGTCAACAATTTCGGTAAGAGGCATGCCCGAAATCAGTTGCGAATAGACCATGCCCTGCAGAATGGAAGCGAGCAGGGCGGCGGACACTCCCTTGCCGCTAACGTCGGCGAGAACCACCGCCAGGCCCTGGGGTGTGTTGACCGCTTCGAAGAAATCGCCCCCGATTTCCTTACAAGACATATTGCGTCCGTTGACCTTAGCGAAGGGAACTTCGGGCAGAGTCACAGCCAACAGCCGCTGCTGAATCGACGCTGCGATCGACAATTCCTGCTGGTAACGACGCCCGGCTTCTTCGGCCTGCACCAGACGTGCGTTCTCGATCAACTGCGCGGCTTCGGTGGCGATCGCACGCAGAATATCGTGGCTGACGCTCGTGATATCGCGCGAAGCAAATCGCGAATCGACGTAGAGCGCGCCCATTACCTCTCCCCCGGCAGGCTGCTGCTCGCGAGTAGTCTGCACCAACGGCTTGCGCAGAGGCATACAAATGACGGTGCGCAGATCGAAGGCGACAATGCTCTGCCGCTCCTTCACGTCAAGCATCTGACTGGTATCGGTGACCAGGTATTCGGAGTTCGAAGTCAAGGCGCCGTCAAGCACGGAACGCGAAATCGTCTTGTCGTCGAGCAGGGGCTCGCCCCTCGAGTTGCGTCCGGCGGCTAACGTAAGATTTTCGTCAAGATCGCGCAAGAAAATGTAACCACGCTCAGCGCGAGTCAGCTTAAGCGTAGCGTCGATCAGCGTGACCAGGATCTCGTCGAGCACGCCGATCGTATTCAGCTTGCGCGCCGCCTCCATGAAGAGTGTGAGCTTCTCGAGGTCGCTGGCCTCCGGCGCGATCTGAATGCCCGAGATCTGGCTCAGAAATTCGCGCGCCGTATTGGAAGTGGCATGGAGCGGGTGAAAAATCAGATAGGCAACATCACGCGCGCCAAATTCGAGACGGTCATTTCGTTGCAGCTTGTGGCGATCAATCTTCTCGCCATTGACGAAAGTGCCATGTTTGCTGCCCAGATCTACGACAAAGAACTCGCCATCTTCCGCAACGATCGAAGCATGTTCGCGCGACACACGAGGATCGGCGATCACCAGGTCGCGGTCCACTTTGCGGCCCACCGTGTAAGGAGTGTGGTTTAGTGACAGCGTCTGCTGATCATTACCCTGAACGAAGATCGCGATGGGGAAGACGCTGGATATACCCGAGTGCGAGGATGCCGACATGTACTCTGACTCTCCTGCGGCCATCGTGCCAAAAAATCGGGCCGGAAGTTAAGATATGAGGAAAACTCCACCGGCCGGACACGGACCCCACAGCATTCTACGACGAGCCCGGCCGTAGCGGTGCGGTAAAAGTCCTTCGCTATGGGAAGACCGGTCCCGAGCCGCCACCCCAGGGGAGAGCCGCGGGTCCGTCCAAAGCAGGATCGGCCGGCCCGTTTTGGACCCTATCTTTAATCTTTAAATCTTGTAAAAGTCCTCTGATAGTAATGGACCAGCATCAGGGCAGCCACTCCCAAGGGGATCTGTGTCACCGTCCAGAAAGGGATTGCCCAGCCACGCTCGACCACTTCCTGCGGCAAAACGAAGGAGAGCGCCGCCAGCACCGTGCTCGAGAACCACGGCCAGATAATCAGTACAGCGGTGATCGCGTAAAGCACGCGGGTGGCAAAACCGCGCTGCCAGATCGTCCGGCGCATCTTCACCAGCAGCAGCAGCGCCGGGATCAACAGCACTTGATTGTAGGGAGAAGAGGTAGGCACCAGGAGGATGGTCGTGGCCAGCACCAGGCTGAGCGTAAACGCAAAAGAATCGGCGGTCGCCGCTTGCCGGCGTTCCCTCCAACAAGCACCCAGCACGGCTGCGAAAGCGGGAACCTCAAGCGCCCAACTCCAGGGATAGCCGATCATCTGCTCCATAACGGACACCGTGCCGGTGTAGCTCCGATATTCGCGAACCGCCTGCCAGAAACGGGGAATCCAGTGCGGCAGGTACCACTCCGAAGCGGCCAGCAAGATGGCCATCGTGACCAGAAATGAAATCGCCAACCGGCAGCGGCACCGCCAATCTGCCAGGGTCCAAATGGCGAGCCAAAGCAGCAACAGGAAAACGAGCTGCGGTTTCACCGTCGCCACAGCCAGCAGAACTCCGGCGGCGACCGCGTAATTCGATGCGAGCAGCCTCATCGCAATCGCCAGCAGACCAGCGATAAGAAGGCTCATCTGCTGCAGCTTCAGCCCTTGCATAACACCCAGGCTGCCCAACGTCAGCAGCAGCAGGCTGAACTGAGCCCACAGCGGCGCCGACCACCGTAGAACTCTGAGCCAGAGCACGGTGCTGGCGGAGGTAAGAATCAACAATAGCCAGAAGAAGCCTTTTTGAACGATCGCGAAAGGTAATCGAATCGTCGGAGCGAGGCAGAAAACAACATAAACGGGATAGGCAAACCCCTGCTGATCCCGGGGGTCATTGACCCGAGACGGGTCGAGTGGACGACCGTAATAGCCGGTTTGAATTTCGCGGGCGACTTCTGCGCTGTAAGGATCGCGTCCGTTCAGGAGCAGTTCCCTCGCGCCCACCCAACGGGGATAAAGATCGGAAAGATTGCCCCGCGGCCGGTCATGGGCAGCGGCATCGGCCATCTGCTGCGGGACCTGCACGCGACTGGCGTAAATCCACATACCGGCCGTACAAACCACGGCAGCGAGAACCAGATAGAACGGCCCGTAAAAAGCGCGTGGACTCATGCAACCTGAGAGAATCTGGATACTGCAAACGCCGGAGAAGTCCCGGTCTAGCCGCCATGCGCGGCAAAAGCAAGCCCCCTCATGTTACAACTAATCACACAAAGAACTCTTTCGACGATGCCTCCAATGCGATCGCGAATCGTGGTTTCTGCGGCAATCGGCCTGGCGAGCGGGCTTTTCTGCTGGTTCCTGATGAAGCAGTTGCACCAGGACGCTGGCGATCTGAGTTGGGCAATCCACGCCGCGCGGCGCTTCCTCGCTCACCAGAACCCCTACGATACTCCACTGGAGCAGTATCCATTCACTGCGGCTTTGATTGCGCTGCCCTTCGTGCGCCTGCCGCCGGAAGTCGCCGCGGGCCTGTTCTACGGCATCAGTTCCGCACTTCTGGCCTTCGGTCTTACACGCCTTGGTTACCAGCGCTTGTTCATCTTTCTCGCATATCCCTACTGGGCCGGCCTTATCACGGTGCAATGGTCCCCCATCATCACGGCCAGCGCATTCTTCCCGCTGCTGCTGCCGGTTACTATGGCCAAACCGCAAGTCGGATTGCCGGTATTACTCACGCACGCGAACCGGCGTGGCCTACTGGTATGCGTGGCTTTCGGAGTCCTGAGTCTTGTACTCATGCCGAAATGGCCGCTACTCTGGTTTGGCCAGTGGGGGAACTACCAGCACTTCATCCCCCTTCTAATCTTGCCGGGACCGCTGCTCCTGCTCGCTTTGCTACGTTACCGCGAACGGGATGCGATTCTCCTGCTGCTGTCAGCGCTTGTCCCGCAGCGCTGGTTTTTCGACAGTTTCACTCTTTGGCTGATCCCCAAAACGCGCCGCCAGATTCTGGCAACCGTTCCCTTCAGTTGGGCTGTTGGCATGTGGCGCTGGTACCACGCGCCGCACACTATGCACGAGGTGGGACTTTGGACCGTTCTTGGCCTCTACCTTCCCATGCTTGCCGTCGTGCTGCTGCGGCCGCGCGCCGATAGAACCGACTCGGCACAGCGCCACCAGGAGCACGGCTCTGAACCCGCGACATAGAGCACTTTCGCAAGGCTGATTCTATAATGGCTACGAAAACCCGGACGCGGGAGGCGTCATTCCAAGTCCATTCAGCGAACCTTGTGTCACCTAAAGATTGGCAACCTCAGTGTCGGATGTTGTAGGCACATACGAGCCTGGGACCCGAAACAAACAATTGAATCGCCCTGTGGAATCGCCAGAGATAGAGATACGGAGCCCTAGAACGAGTATAAGGGGCGCCATTATAGACGCGGCCTCAATGGCCGGGCACGTCCCCGTCAGTGCCGCTGACATCGCCCGGCTCTCCGTTACCAGCAGCAAAGGAGTTGCGTACGCTTCTCATCCGGACCTCTGCTAAACATCTTCTTCCCGCATTGACTTTCGTTCTGGCATTGTTGATGTGGGGATATTGCGTGCATGGGAGCCAGCTCGTGAATCAGCGGCTGGACGCCAGTGGGTTTCCAGGACGTACTTTTTCTGATCTGTTCCCACGCTGGCTGGGCGCACGAGAACTACTGCTCCATGGCCGCAATCCCTACTCCCAGGAAATCACCCGGGAAATTCAGCGAGGCTATTACGGCCGGCCGATTGATCGCAATCTGGCCTCTGACCCTTCTGACGAACAGCGCTTTGCTTACCCGCTGTTCGTAGTCTTCCTGCTGGCTCCTACTGTCGACCTGCCATTCACTGTGGCCAAAACGTTGTTCACACTGATTCTGTCTGCGTCCGCAGTTTGGACAGTTGTACTCTGGATTCAGATCATAGGGCTGAAAACGGGACGGGACAAAATATTCATCTGCATACTGCTTGCCCTCGCCACCATCCCGTACGCTCAGGGAATTCAATTGCAACAGCTAAGCTTGCTGGTCGCATTTTTCCTGGCTGCCGCCATTTTCGCCTTGGCAACAGAGAGATTCATCGTGGCAGGATGTTTGCTGGCAATCGCGACCATTAAGCCACAACTCTCCATCTGCTTGATCGGTTGCGTATTGCTGTGGTCGTTGTGGCAGTGGAGGTCGCGAAAGTGGGTCGCGATCAGTTTCTTCACAGCCTTGATCGTGTTGATGCTAGCCTCGGAGCTTTTGCTCCCTCGATGGCCCTATCAATTTTTCGCAGGCATCCAGCCCTACCTTCGCTACACCCACGCAACCGTGAGTATCCTAGAGCTCTTTGGGCCGGTCGGTGGAGCAATCGTCGCGCTTTTTCTCGCCAGCATTACGCTGGTTGCAGTCTGGTGTGCGCGCTCCAAGCCTGTCAATTCCGATGATTTCAGACAGGCCATTTCGATGGTCCTCGTTTTCACCTGCATTGTCATTCCTAGTCTGTCGCCGCACAATCAGGTTTTACTAACGCCAGCCTACTTGCTGCTGGCAAAAGAGCGAAAGCGCATAATGACACTCGGACGGATCGCCCGCTCACTCTATGCTGCTGCTTGGCTCACCCTCGTCTGGCCTTGGATCGTAGGGTCTCTACTTGCCATAGCGCTTCTGTTTCATCGCGCAAATCCCCGCCTGTGGAGTCTGCCTTTTGCTACGAACCCGCTGATCCCACTTACGGCCTTTACTGCTCTGATGCCACTGCTCGTCCGACGGCTGGGAGTGAGCCGTATTGCCCCCCCCGAACTGTCAACTGAGCAAAAGCAAAAACGGCAAAACCCGCCAACGACGCAATCACCAGCCCTCAAGTGATCATCGCAGTTCTGAATTTCGGATATGATGATCGCTCAGTGTGAGAGCCGATCACCTTTCTCTATCCAACGTGTTCGCGCTGGTGTTACTGCTGGGCCTGCTCGGCATGACGGCGCGCAACGCGGTCGATCCCGACCTCTGGTGGCATCTGCGCAGCGGGCAGTGGATCGTGGAAACCGGCCACGTCCCGCACTCTGATCCTTTTTCCTTCACGCGCGCGGGGCACGCCTGGGTGTCGCACGAGTGGTTATCGGAGGTGGCGTTTTACGAGCTCTGGAAACACGGTGGCACGACAGCGCTGATCGTGTTCGCGGCAATCATTACAGCCGCTGGATTCATGCTGCTCTATCTGCGCTGTCTCCGGTTTGGACAAAAAACGCACTGGGCGGCAATCGCGACCGCCTTGGGCGCGTTGGCCTCGGCTCCGTGCTGGGGCGTACGGCCGCAGATGTTCACCTTTACGCTCGTCAGTCTGCTGCTCTGGCTCATCGAAGCCGGCGAATATCGGCCTAAACTTCTGTTCTCAATTCCTCCTCTGTTTCTCCTGTGGCTGAATCTGCACGGCGGGTTCGCCCTCGGTCCAGCATTGCTGATGGCTTATGGGATCGGCTTGATTGTGGAGACAGCCAGCGGCAAAACGCCCTGGCAGGAGGCGCGCCCGATCCTGCTGCGCCTGCTGCTGCTTTTGCTGGTTTGTCTTGCGCTCGTCCCTCTTAACCCGAGCGGCGCGCAGCTCTATCTTTATCCCTTCGACACTCTGCGTTCTCCCGGAATGCGGTCCTTCATCGTCGAATGGTTCTCCCCAGATTTCCATCAATCGCTCTACCGCCCGTTCTTGCTCCTCTGGCTCCTGCTTCTGACCGCACTAGCCGTTTCCCGTACGCGGCCCAAGGGACGCGTAATCGTTCCTCTGATCCTCGTGGCTTTCGCTTCCCTGGACGCCGTCCGCCACATACCAATCTTTGTTTTGGTCGCGATCCCTGTGATCATCGCGGCGCTTCCGGTTCGATCGACAGCCCTGGCAGCCTCGTCAAAGCACCGGGCATCGCCCTTCCGGCCGGTTTTCGTAGGGGCGGTTGTAATCCTGCTGGCTGGATTTACGCTGGTGCGGTGGGTCACTCTCTCCCACCACCAGAATGCCCGCGAGGCCGAGCAGTTTCCCCAATCAGCGATCACATTCTTACGGGCCAGCGACCAGCCCCGGAGGGTTTTTGTCTACTACGATTGGGGAGGCTACGCGATCTGGAAACTCTATCCCAATTATCGCGTATTCGTGGACGGTCGCGCCGATCTTTACGGTGACGATCTCCTGCGCCAGTTCACTACCGTGGTGCAGCTCCATACCGGCTGGCATGACATTCTCGATCGCTGGAAGATCGAGGCGGTGCTCGTACCCCCGTCCTGCGCCGTGGCGCAAGCCCTGCTGCTCGAGCCGGAGTGGCATGCTGCCTTCAGCGATCCCAAGGCCGTGCTCCTGTTGCGGACTCTCCCCGCTCCGGAAATTGCCACCCGCCTGCAGGAATCCACTTTGGGGGAATCCGCTGTCAAAAGGGCAAAAAAGTGAAAAAGTGTTTCCCACAATCATCCGAATCTGCGAAACTAGGGCGCATACTTAAGAATCGCTTCCTAACTTGGTTCACCCGAAGCAGAGCTTTGCAAGCTAAAGTTCGAAGGAGTCTTGGAATGACACATTTGGCTAAACTCTTGTGGCGCAATGATGAGGGGCAGGATATTGCGGAATACGCCGTAATGCTGGCCGTGATATTAGTGATCGTGATCGGCACCGTCCGCCTGATCGGCGGCAATGCGAACAACGTGTTCTCGTCGGTAGCTAGCGGAATCGGCTCCCAGTAAGTCCGCAAGCGCCTGGCTCGAGTTTAGATCCGCCATGGCAGCGGGTGTGTTCAACATGGTTGCAGAAGGAGAGTAATGAATCGTAGCCGTCTGTTGATGATTGGAGGCTTGGCGCTGGCCGTCGGACTGCTGGTCAGCTTCTCCGTCTACAACCGGTTGCTTTCTTCTTCAGGTTCGCATGGCAACGAACACTTAGTGCGGGTCGTGGTCGCGGCGGACGATGTCCAGGTCGGGACAAAGCTAGACACCCACGATGTGGGGTTCATCACGATCCCGCAGTCGGCGGCCCCGCCAGGCGCCTTCTCCGACCCGGTGCGGGTCATCGGCCGCGGCGCAGTGCTGCCCATCAGCAAGGGCGACTTTATCCTGCAAAGCAAACTAGCGGCGCTGAATGCCGGAGCCGGACTGCCGTCGATGATCCCGCAGGGAATGCGGGCGGTTTCGGTGCGGGTCAACGATGTGGTTTCGGTTGCGGGCTTCGTGCAACCGGGCACGCGCGTGGATGTGCTGTCTACCGGCAACGAAGGCAGCGGCAACGACCGTCAGACCATCACCGTTCTCGAAAATGTCGCCGTCATCGCCGTGGGGAAGAACTTGGGCGGTAACGCCGCGGATACCCCGGCCGCCCCCGTGATTACGCTGCTGGTTTCTCCGGACGACGCACAGAAGTTAGCCCTGGTGTCGCAGGAAGGACGAATTCAGTTGTCGTTGCGCAACCCCCTGGACACAAAAAAGGGAGGCATCGGCGGCACCCATGCAAGCTCGGTATATCCCGGCGAAAAACCAGTCGCAAGCGAGACCAAGCCCAAAGCGCACAAGACAGCCGCGAAAGCTCCCGCAGCGCCGCCAACGTCGTACACCGTAGAAATGATCCGTGGCAGCAAGCGGGACGAAAAGAAGTTTCCTGAAGATAAAGAAAATTAGTTTGAGCTGGCAATTCAGCGCCGATTGGTATCCGCTCCCCGCGATGAATTTGCTCGTGCAGCCTGGCAGAGGTTCGAATTGATGAACGTAATTAGGTGGGTCGCAGCCGTTTCACTGCTCGGTGCGACTACGATGCTAGCGCACACGGCGACTCCCGAAAGCGATACGCCTGTCGCTCCTCGAACGGCATCTTCCGAGAACAATCCGCCCGCCGCTCCGCAATCGACGACCACAGCATCGACCGCCAACCAAAGCGCTGTTCCGGGTGGCGATCCGCTGCGGGTCATGGTCGGTAAATCCATCCTGATTAACACCACCGAAAGACTGAAGCGCGTCTCGGTAACCGACCCCGCGGTGGCAGACGCGCTGGTCGTCACGCCGACGCAAGTGCTGGTCAACGGGCTCTCGCCGGGAGAGGTTTCCCTGCTCATCTGGGACGAAAGTGAGCGCTCGCGCAGCTTCGATCTTCGAGTCGATGTCGATATCACGGCGGCCTCGGAAGAAATGCATCGTCTTTTCCCCAACGAACAAATCAATGTGACGCCTTCGCGTTCCGCGATTGTTCTCTCCGGTCACGTGACCACCGAAGACGTCGCCAAACATGCTTCCGCGCTGGCCTCGGCCTATTCCAAGAACGTCGTGAACGTGCTGACGTTTGGCCCCGTCGGAGCCGAAGAAGTGCTCCTCGAAGTCAAGTTCGCAGAGGTGGATCGCACCGCTCTGACCCAACTGGGCTTCAATCTGCTTTCGACCGGCTCGGGAAACACGATCGGCAGCACAACCACGGGCCAGTTTGGCGGAGTCACCGGCAATGGAAGCATCACCGATACGGGATCGAGCAGTCCATTTCCCAACTCGGCGACAGTATCGAACGCACTCAACCTGTTCTTCTTTAACCCTCAGGTCCATCTCGGGGCGGTGATTGAGGCGCTCAAGACACAAAATCTCTTGCAGATTCTGTCTGAGCCGAACCTGATCGCGATGAATGGCAAAGAAGCCAGTTTCCTAGCCGGAGGAGAATTTCCCTTTCCGGTCGCGCAACAAAACGCCAGCGGAATCGCCACCGTCACCATTCAGTTTCGTGAATTTGGTGTGCGCCTGAAGTTCACTCCTGTGATCCAGCCGAATGGCAACATCCACCTGCATGTCGCTCCCGAGGTAAGCACGCTGGATTTCGCCGATGCCGTCACGGTTGCCGGAACCACCATACCCGCGATCAGCACGCGCAAGGCGGATACCGAGTTCGAATTGCAAGACGGCCAGAGCTTCGTTATCGCCGGCCTGATCGATAATCGTGTTACTAATGTTGATAACAAGGTTCCGGGACTGGGCGACCTGCCGATCATCGGAAATTTCTTCAAGAGCAAGAGCGACCAAAAGAGCAACTCGGAGCTGATGGTTCTGTGCACGGTGCACCGAATTTCGTCGAGCACCCAGGCGCCGGCTGGCCCGTCGATGCCGGTGAAAAACCTGGACAAGAGCAAGTTTGATGGCAAAAAGCCCGGCGACACCAGCAAATAGAAGCGGGTTTCGCAGGCAGTGTCGACCAAGCCGGAGTGGGAACAAGCCTGGGGAAGTGATGGGGAGTTTTCGAAGGGCTAGTGAGTAGAGAGTCATGCCGGAATTGTCAGTAGCCGTATTCGCCACAGACAATGATCAGCGCGCTGTGTTGCAGGTTCTGGTGGACGGTACCAGTGTAGCCCGCACCGTTTGCAGCAACGCAATCTTGCCCATGGCCGCCAACGATCCGGTCATCCGCAAGACCCAATCCTTTACACCCGACATAGTCTTGATCGATATCGCAACCGATGGCATTACTTCGGCGCTGCGAGCCGTGGAGTTGCTACACCAGGAAATTCCCGGCGCAGCCGTGTTTGTCGTTGGCCCCATGACTCAACCCCAGTTGATTGTCAGCGCCATGCGCGCTGGGGTGCGGGAATACATCGAACGCCCGACCAATACGACCGACCTGCTCGAAGCCTTTGTCCGGCTGACGACGACTCGCCGTAAACCTGGGCGTGAAAGTTCCCGGGGAAAAGTATTCACGATCGTAAACGCGAAGGGCGGCAGCGGCGCCACCACTGTCGCTGTCAATCTGGCGCTTGCCTTGCAGTCGATCCACCACAGCACGGCACTCATTGATTTGGCGCCGCTCGGTCATTGCGTCCTGCATCTCAACCTTAAGCCGACATTTACGGTCTCGGACGCGATCACGAATCTGCACCGTCTGGACTCATCTCTGCTCGACAGCTTTATGGTGGATCACGCGGATGGCTTGCAGGTCCTGGCTGGCGCGGCGACTCCCACGGCAATCGAGCCATCGGCCTCCGACTTTGCCCGGCTCTTTGACACCATGGTTGGCCTGTTTCACTACATCGTCGTCGACGCATCCTCACGACTCGATAGCGCCACTCGTCTGGTCAGCAACCTGTCGGAGAAAATTCTGCTGATCGCCCATGCCGATGTTGCTTCCTTGTGGAGCGCGGGCCGCGTGGCGCAGTACCTTGGGGACAGCGGCTCCCGGGACCGCTTCGCGCTGGTCCTGAACCGTTATCGCAAAGTGGCGGGCTTCAATGAAGCTGAAACCGAGGCCGCGATCGGTGCGCCCGTGTTGTGGCGAATTCCCAATCAGTACTTCGCCGTCGCCAGTGCGATTGACCGTGGCGTTCCTGTCATACAGCAGGGAAACACCGAAATTGCCCGCTCCATTTCCGGACTGGCGGCACACTTGACGAAAGACGATCCGGAGGTAAAACGCACGGCCTGGTCGTTATTTAAGACGGTCTAGATTTAAGTCTAAGTTCAAGAAAGGCTCGGGTTAGGGCCGTCCAGGGTTAAGCGAAGCCTGGGTTAAGCGTAGCCTGGGGTAAGCGAAGCTAGGGGGCCATCGAAGCTACTAGCTGTTGACCTTTCGCTAAAGGCCGGGACCCGGGTTATCTGCGAGAATAGTTCGATACTATGGCCAATCTGCAAGCCTTCGAACGGAGCGAGTACCAGCAGGTCAAAGCCGACTTGCACCGCAAGATTCTCGATCGTCTCGACCTGGAAAAACTGGGCCGGACCACCGGAGATTCCGCGCGCGAAGAAGTTCTCGTTCTGATCCGCAGTTCGGTCAACAGCGAGGCGGTTCCGCTCAGCTTCGCCGAACGCGAGCAGCTATCGCGAGAGATCCTCGACGAAATTTTTGGCCTGGGCCCGCTCGAGCCGCTGCTCAAAGATCCGACCATCTCCGACATTCTCGTCAACCGCTTCGACCGTGTTTACGTCGAGCGTGGCGGCAAACTCGAAATCACCGGCCTGTCATTCAAAGACAACCAGCACCTGATGCAGATCATCGACCGGATCGTCTCGCGCATCGGGCGCCGCGTCGATGAGTCTTCTCCCATGGTCGACGCCCGTCTCCAGGACGGCTCGCGCGTCAACGCCATTATTCCGCCGCTGGCGCTCGATGGAGCTTGCCTCTCCATCCGCCGTTTTGGCCGGGATCCGGTCACCGCGCGCAACATGCTCGACAACAAGACCCTGACCGAGCCCATGCTCGAACTGCTCTCGGCCATGGTCAAGGGACGCCTGAACCTGATCATCTCCGGAGGAACGGGCGCAGGTAAGACAACCGTTCTCAACGTTCTTTCCGGGTACATTCCGAATTCGGAGCGCATCGTCACCATTGAAGACGCTGCCGAATTGCAGCTCAAGCAGGAACACGTCGTCCGCCTCGAAACCCGGCCTCCCAACATTGAAGGCAAAGGTTCGGTCCGCATGCGCCAGCTCGTCATCAACAGTTTGCGTATGCGTCCCGACCGCATTGTGGTGGGCGAGGTGCGCGGCGAAGAGGCATTCGACATGCTTCAGGCCATGAATACCGGTCATGAAGGCTCGCTGACGACCGTGCACGCCAACTCGCCGCGCGATGCTCTGGCTCGTATTGAAAACATGGTTTCGATGGCCAACCTGAACATTCCCGAGCGTGCCATTCGCCATCAGATCGCCAACGCCGTCCATGCCGTAGTCCAGGTTGCGCGTCTCTCCGACGGTACGCGCAAGGTAATCACGGTCTCCGAGGTCACCGGAATGGACGGAGACATGATCACGCTGCAGGATATTTTCATGTTTGAACGCATTGGAATCGACGAGAGCGGCAAGGTGCGCGGTGTTTTCCGTTCCACCGGACAGCCACCTCAGTTTGCCGAGCGGCTGGCCACCGCCGGATGCCGCCTCAGTCCCGCGCTCTTCGAATCCAGGATGGAGGTGTAGCGGATGCCTTTCGTGATCGCCATTCTCATATTTGTTGCAGTCACGGTGGCCGTCTTCGCCATCACTTCTTTATTTGATCAGCGCAAAGAGCAGGCCCGCGTTCTTCGCGATCGTCTTTCCACCGTGCAAAAGCCCGCCGAACAAGCTCTACCCGATGTGGCTCTGCTGCGCGACGAAGTGCTCAGCCGCATCCCGGCCTTCGACACCTTTCTGCGCCGTTCTGAACGAGTGTCGGCTCTGCAAAAAATGCTGGCGCAGGGGCACGTCGATGTTCGAGCCGGCAACTTCCTGATCCTGTGCGCTGCCGCGGCCCTGGTCTTCGCCGTCCTCGGTGTTTTCGCCAGCGGCAACTTTATGATTGGTTGGGCCGGAGCCCTGCTCGGTTTTTTCGTCCCTTACGCCTACGCCGCGCATCGGCGGACCAAGCGCTTCCAGCAATTTGAAGAGAAGTTTCCCGAAGCGATCGATACGCTGGCCCGCGCCGTCCGCGCCGGTCACGCCTTTACCACCGCTCTTGAAATGATTGCCAATGAGGTCTCCGAACCGGTTGCCGGAGAATTCCGCCAGCTCTACGAAGAGCAGAAATTCGGACTCCCAGTGCGCGATGCGTTGGTGAACCTCGCCGACCGTGTTCCTCTGGTTGACGTAAAGTTCTTCGTCACAGCAGTCATGCTGCAGCGCGAAACGGGCGGCAACCTGGCCGAGATTCTCGACAACCTCTCCTATGTCATCCGCGAACGTTTCAAGATTCTGCGGCAAGTCCGCGTCCACACCGCTCAGGGACGCCTTACGATGGTTCTCCTCATGGCGCTGCCTCCCGCCATTGTGGTCATCATGATGCTCATCAACCCAGGATTCATTCGCCCACTGTTCACCGAGTGGTTGGGACACGTCGGCATCGTCGTCGGCATCACTTTGCAGACACTAGGCTATTTTTTCATTCGCAAAATTATCAGGATTCAAGTTTGAAGACTAAGATTCAAATGGAGTGATAAGGTCGAATCCATGGCAGCTCTCGGACTTTCCATTTTCGTTTTTCTCACGATCGCAGTGATCGTCTTCGCCTTTGGAGCCGCCACCGTCGCCCCTTCATCCGTACTCGGATCGCGCCTGCGTGAAATCGGCTGGCAACGCCCGAAAACAGCGGCGAAACCCGCCATCCGTGAACGCATGCAGCAGGCCCTCGATCCCCTGAGCCGCGCCTTACCGAGCTCGCCCAGCGAGGTGTCCCAGACCCGTCTCTGGTTGATTCAGGCGGGATATCGCAACGCCCAGCACGTCACAATCTATCGCGGCTTGCGTGTCCTGTTCGCCGCCATCGGCTTCTTCACGGTTTTTCTTATCTCCGGATTCGATTCTCCCTTGCTGCTGTTCGGCTTGCTCGCCTTCGGCTTTTTTCTCCCACGGTTTTTGCTGAAAAAGAAAGTGAAAGCACGCCAACTCCGAATTCGCCTCGGCCTTCCCGATGGACTCGATCTCACCGTGATCTGCGTAGAAGCGGGCTTGTCTCTCGATCAGGCCATGATGCGCGTCGGCCAGGATTTGAGCCACGCGCACCCCGAACTGAGCGCCGAATTCCATCTCTTCGACTTGGAAACACGCGCTGGAAAGCCGCGCGTCGAAGCGCTGCGCAATCTGGCCGAACGTACCGGGGTCGATGACATCAAGTCGCTCGTCGGAACCCTCATTCAAACCGACCGCTTTGGAACCAGCGTGGCTCAAGCTCTGCGCGTGCATTCTGATTCCTTGCGCACCGAACGCCGCCAGCGCGCCGAAGAGCAGGCCGCCAAAACGACCGTCAAGATGATCATCCCCCTGGTGTTATTTGTGATGCCATCCTTGATTGTGGTCACCGTCGGACCGGCCATCATTCAGCTGCTGAAGATATTCGGTAACGGGAAATAGTCAATCCCTGAACCCCATTGAGGAGATGTCATGCCGGGGCCCGGGCCCAAGGGATACGCCTTCAACCGCACCCGCACCACCTATCTCGCGACCGATCTGCTGATGGCACGCACGCACTGGACCCGTTTTCGCGGCCTGATGGCCACCGATTCGTCCCGGTTCACACGCGGCCAAGGACTCTGGATTAGCCCTTCTCACGGCATCCACACCTTCGCCATGCGTTTTCCGATTGATGCCGTGTATCTCGACCGAGAACGAGTTGTCATCCACATCGAAGAAGACCTCAAGCCCTGGCGCATGGCCGCAATTCGCGTGCAGGCCGCTTCCGTGCTCGAGGTTCCAACCGGCACCGTCCGCCAGTCCCTGACCGCAGTCGGCGATCAGGTAGACATCTCCTTCGAAGAGCGTCCGACGCACACCGCGGCGGCTTGAACCACCCAGCCCTTTTCTCCTTAGCATCAAGAAAGAACGCACCCAAACACGACGCCGGAGCCGCAAAATCAACTTGACTCCCGTGCTAAAACCGGCTCCTAGCAAACGAGGATTTGCCGCGGCAGCACCGGGCGCTTGACACCGAATCCAAGCGGTCCTCCTCATTTTTTGTTTGGCCGAACATCAAACTAACCCCTTATTTATGAACACTTTAATATAAGTCCTTATTCCTCGAAAACCGGATACAAATTTTCCCTCTAACCCGATGATTTTAAAAGCCAACCGGTAACTTCCTCGATTGCATTCCGGAGAGACCTTGTCCGGGTCGAAGCTCTCCACCCCAAAAAAGACAAAAAAAACACTGAAGTCATCGCACTAATCAGACTATCCTTCTGGCACACTACACTAATACAAATCCCCAAAGAAATTACCTAGCCCAACAGGCAGTTCAGGATCATGTCGGAAGTTGCCACCATTCCCGAAAGCAACATGCTCGATCATCGGCCAAGCGATCCTTGGCCCGAGCCGCCGCATCTGCTGGTCGAATGGTCATCACGCTGGGAGGAGCTCAAGTCCTCGGTTGGTCCCGCCTTCACTCGCCCTCGGAGGCGTCTGGCGGGAGAAGCGCCCATCGGCATGTTTCCCTATCGCGGCATGCTCATCTGCTGGCTGCTCGAGTGTCTGCTGCTGATCGCAATCGTTGTGCTTCCCGGACGCTTTGCAAGTCTCGAAATGCCGCTACCGCCCGCGCGTCCGCAATGGGATGTCATCTATTACTCTGGCGATGAGCTGCCGCAAACTCAGGACCAAGGCGGCGCGCAGGCCGGCAAGTCGGGACGCGCCGGCGGTCAACAAGCTCACCATCGTACGCAGACGATCCGTGTGGCACGCGGCGAAACGCCCACGGAGAAAGTCGTGGACGCTCCCAAGGTAAACTTGCCACGCTCCGATTCCGCGGTCGCCAATCTCCTCGCCTTCAAACCGAATCCAGGACCGCTGCCTGCCGAAGGCCTGCATTCGACTCTAACTGCGCCGACGTTGCCGGAGATGAGCGCCGTCCCGCCTTCGCCGGAGCTGAATGCATCGGCAAGTCGCGCCGCAAGCGGTCTCGCGACCAGCATCGTCCCTCCGGCGCCCGAGGTCGCTCACGCGAGTACCCGCACTTCGCCAAATCTGAACGCCGCTATCGTCCCGCCCGCGCCCAGTGTCAATGTCGCGCGAGATCCGATGCGAACCGCCAACCCGCTCGCGCCGACCGTGATTGCGCCGGCTCCGCGCGAAACGCCGCGCGATCTGGCCAGTTCCCGTGTTCCGTTGACACAAGCCGTCGATGTAGTTGCGCCGCCGGTTTCCGCGCCGCAGCGTGATGTGGCATCGACGCCCAGGCTGACGCTGCCGGCCACCGCTATCGTCGCGCCACCGCCATCGCAGGTGAGCCGCGATATCAACAGTTGGGGAAGCACCGCCTCGGGCGACTTGCGCCTGAAGCCCGTGCCGCCACCGCCCACAGCGTCTGGCGGCGGAGCACTCGCACGATCAAGATCTGGCGCTTCGGCGCTCGTGCCCCAGGTTGTGCCGCCGCCGGCCAGCATTGGCAGCGCTGGCTCTCAGAACGGAAGCGGTGGTCGCACCGGTCAATCCGCGGCATCGCTCGTTGGCTCCGTCGACGTGGTACCGCCTCCGCCGGGTCTCGGGGGCGGCCGAGCCCTCTCCGGCAGCGGACGAGGCAATAAAGGTGCGGGCGCAGGCGGACCGCTCGACCTTGGCTCCTCGGTCGCTCCTCCCAATAACACCCGTGGGAACGCTGCCGGTACTGGCGTCGTAGTCTCCAATCAGCCCGGAACGAAAGTTGGGGTACCGAACACAACCGCCGCAGGAGCTCTCGCCATGTCGCCCAGCGGCACCGCGAAAACGGGCAGCGGCGGCAGCGGCGGCGGTCCGGGCATCGGAAAAGGCAATGGCCCCGGCAGCGGACTGCAGGGGGAAGGTGCAGGAGCGGGCCGAGAAGGCGCGGGACAGGGCTCCGATCCCAGCGCACGCGCGGGAATTTCACAGTATCCCGGTCCCGGAGGCACTGGCAGCGGCACCAGCGCGCCTGCGGTGCCAGGGGTCACCGTGCAAGGCGGTTCGACTCAGGTCATCAATCTGCCGAGCTTCGGAGCTCCCGGGGGCGATCCGCCATCAAACGGTCCCGGACATTCTTCCATCAAACCTCAAAAAAATCCGGGGTATTCGATCGAAGCGACCCCGAGCTCCGGCGGCGGACTGGGCTGTTATGGTTGTCTGAAAGGCAATATCACCGCCACCATTTACTTCGAAACCTCACTCGGAACGGCAGTGATGGAATATTCCGATCCCGCATCAGCAACGCATCCATCTTCGGAGAAACTGAGCGAACCGGAAGCTATACGCAAAGATCTACCCGCGGGTCTTCGACCCACGCGCGTGATGATTTCGTGCATCCTCGACCGCTCGGGTGATTTAGAAGACTTGAAAGTACTGGAGCCGGGCGCCGCGGAAACTACTTCCAGGATTCTGGTAGCTCTGCACGGTTGGAAATTCCGTCCGGCATTTCGCGGAAATGAGCCGGTCGAAGTCACCGCAATTTTAGGATTTGGAATTGATACGCGATAAAACAGCATTCCTATCGTCATTTTGAGCCGGGGGCCGAGGCTAATAGCCCTTACGCTTGTCCACCACGGCCAGCAGCGGTCGGCCATCTTGATAGCGGCGCAGGTTTTCAGAGAACAGCGCGTAATGCCGCTCCCATAATCGTTCGGTCAGCGCCGCGGTGTGCGGAGTAATCAGCAGATTCGGCACACTCCACAGGGGTGAATCGGCAGCGAGCGGTTCTTTTGCAAACACATCGAGAGCCGCCCCGCCAATCTTCTTTTCCCGCAGAGCATCAGCGAGCGCAGATTCATCCACCAGCGGGCCACGACCAACATTGATCAGGCAGGAATCGGGCTTCATGAGCGCCAAACGTTCAGCGTTCGCAACCGCTCTTGTGGAATCGGTGACTGGAGCAGCCAGCACGAGATAATCCGCTTGCCGAAATACTTCGTCGATTTGCGCCGGCCCGAAGACAGCATCGGAGCCTTCGCTTCCCTTTTCCGGACGCTCGCGCACCGCGATCACGCGCATGCCCAGAGCCTTCGCGCTCTTTACCACTGCGCGTCCAATACTGCCGAGGCCAACCAAGCCAACCGTAGCGCCTGCGACCTCACGGATTCGGGGCAGTTCATCCCACAAGATCTGCTGCCCCCAAACATGTTTCTCCTGCAAACGCGCCGAGTCCGGAATTTTCTTGGCCAGCGCAAAAATCAATGCGATTACATGCTCGCCAACCACCGGCCCGTGCACTTCGCGCGCGTTGGTAAGAATGATCCCGCTGTTGATCATTTCCGGAAACATCAGCTGATGCACTGCCGCTGCCGGAGAATGAATCCATCGCAACTGCTTCGCGGCCGCAATCTGCTCGGGACGAATCGACCAGCTGATCACAATTTCAGCATCGACAATCTCTCGATCCATACCCTTGTAATCCGGCAAATGCACAACGTCGCTTTGCGGAAAGTCCTGCTGCAGCCGCAGCGGGAGCCAACTTGGCGCATTCCACTGATCGAAGGGATGATGAACGCAAATCAGAATGCGGATCGGTCGATCGGATGATCGGGTCATCTTGTAATTAAGATATTCTCGGCGTCCTCTGAGTTTCGGCGCTTAAGACTTTAACGGACTTCGCAAGTCCGAACCCGTCATTTCCTTGGGCTCGGTGATCCCTAAAATCCCGAGCATGGTCGGCGAAATATCGCGCAGCGACCCGTTCGGCTTCAGGGTGTACTGCTTGGCGTCCTCGGCGATTACGATCAACGGCACCGGATTCGTCGTATGTGCCGTATGCGGACCGCCGGTTGCAGGATCGATCATCATTTCAGCATTGCCATGGTCAGCGGTAATGAGCATCGCTCCGCCCTTGGCGCGCACCGCTTTTTCGATCTCGCCCAGGCAAGCGTCAACCGTCTCTACCGCTTTCACCGTCGGCTCCAGTCTTCCTGAGTGCCCAACCATATCGGCATTGGCAAAGTTGACAACGACTACGTCAAACGTGCCGTCATTGGTAGCTTTTATGACCGCCTGGGCAATGCCCGCCGCGCTCATCTCCGGCTTGAGGTCGTAGGTTGCGACCTTTGGAGACTGCACCAACACGCGATCTTCTCCTGGGAATGGCGCTTCCACGCCGCCATTAAAGAAGTAAGTCACGTGCGCATATTTTTCTGTCTCCGCCACGCGGAGGTTGCGCATATTCAGCCCGCCCATAACGTTCGCCAGGATATTCGCCATCGACTCCGGCGGAATCACCACCGGCAAGCTGAAGTTCTTGTCATATTGCGTCATGCAGACATATTTCAGATTCTTGGGCACGCGCTCGCGCGCAATGGCCGCATCGAGATCGGCAGCGCCCGGCAAATCGCTCCCGCCCTTTTCGTTGAGTCCACTGTTGCGGCATAATGCACGCGTGATCTGGCGCACGCGATCGGCGCGAAAATTGAAGCAGATACAAGAATCGTCGTCGCCGATCTTCGCAACCGGCTCTCCGCGATTGTCGGTCGAAACAAACGGAATCACGAACTCGTCAGTCACGTCCTTGTTGTATGACTCCTTCACGCCCTGCACGGCATCGGAGTATGTTCCGCCTTCGGCCTTGCCCTCAACCATCGCGCGGAAGGCCTTGTCGATGCGCTCCCAGCGTCGGTCGCGATCCATGGCGTAATAACGGCCGCTGACGGTCGCAATCTTGCCGGAATTGTATTCCCGCATTTTCTGCTGCAGCTGCTCGAGATAGCCCGCGCCATTGGTCGGCAACGTGTCGCGTCCGTCCATGAAAGCGTGCACGAAAACGCGATCGACTCCTTGCTCCTTCGCCATTTTCAACAGGGCATAGAGATGCTCCTGGCGCGAATGCACGCCACCATCGGAGACGAGCCCGAACAGATGCAACTTGCGGCCATTCGACCGAGCGTTCTTCATCGCTTCGACCAACACCGGATGCGAGAACAATTCTCCGTTTCGGATCATCAGATCGATGCGCGTGATGTCCATGTGAACGATGCGCCCCGCGCCCATATTCAGATGACCGACTTCGCTGTTCCCCATCTGGCCTTCGGGCAGTCCTACAAACGGCCCGCTGGTGTGAAGGAGCGTGTTGGGATACTCGCGCAAAAGCCGGTCATACGTCGGCTTGCGCGCAAGAGCGATGGCGTTAGCCTTGGTTTCGGCTCGATATCCCCAGCCGTCGAGAATGACAAGAACAAGAGGTTTAGGACGAGGCATAAATTCGCTTTTGACTCCTGGCTTTTGGCCTCTGCTTCCGAGAACAATCCACCGCTGAGGCACCTTTCGGCTACGCTCAGGGCAGACTTCGACGCGGAGAAAAATGGGTGAAAGAAGAATCTATAGGAGCGTACGCAGCTTTTCAAATACACGCACTTCCTCGGGCCAACCAATCGTCATATACTATCGCGGAGGAAATCATGCCCATCAGCGAACTGCTTCTGGTCGAATTCGACGAGGAAATCAAAAAGACCCGGGCGACGCTCGAACGCGTTCCCGAGGATAAGAAGGACTTTCGGCCGCATGTCAAATCCATGCCCCTGAACAAACTTGCTCCGCACGTCGCTCAGTTAGCCGGCTTCGGTCTCTCGATCCTCACAACTCCCGAGGTTGATTTTTCGAAACGCAGCTACAAGCCTGTGCCCTTTGAGTCTGCCGCGCAACTGGTCAGCGTTCTTGATGAAGGCGCTGCCGAGGTGCGCACTGCCCTAAAAAACACTCCCGAGGAAGCCTGGACCGAGCCTTGGAAGCTGAGCTTCGGAGGCAAACCAATCTTCACTGGGACGCGTTTTCTGGCATACCGGCAGATGTTTCTCAATCACCTGGTGCATCACCGCGCCCAGCTCGGAGTGTACCTGCGATTGAATGAAAAACCGGTGCCGTCGACTTATGGGCCCTCGGCGGACGACACGCTGGGGCTTTAGCTTAGGGACTTAGTACCAGAAAAGGTCTTCGACCTCTTTGGGGAGTGGGTCGTCGAAATCATCGGGCACTGTGAATTCGGCCTTCGCCGAGCCGAGGACGCGCCCGTTAGCCCATACCTGGTCCCGATGAATCGCGGGCAGTTGCTTTCCATCTCCAAAATGGCAGCGCACGGCCCTTGGGCGAGTTTCTGACGGGGGAACATAATCCCAGTTTTCTGGCATATCTCAATTTCGTCCCTCGCCCGACCGATTGTCGTCTTTCGTCAGCCGGCAATTCATTTGTAATTCAGCGCCTTCACCCCCAAAAACCGCGCCGCGCCACCTAACTCTTCTTCAATCCGCAGCAACTGGTTGTACTTCGCAATTCTGTCGGTGCGCGAGGCTGAGCCGGTCTTGATCTGCCCCGCTCCCGTCGCTACCGCCAGGTCGGCGATGAAAGTGTCTTCGCTTTCCCCGGAGCGATGTGAGATCACGGACGTATAACCATTACGGCGCGCAAGGTCGATAGCGTCGAGCGTCTCGCTGACGGTGCCGATCTGGTTGAGCTTGATCAGGATCGAATTCGCAATTCCCTTTTCGATTCCTTCCGCCAAGATCTGAATGTTGGTGACGAAGATGTCATCGCCAACCAGCTGAATCTTGCCGCCCAATTCTTTGGTCAGCAGCGCCCAACCCTCCCAATCGTTTTCGGAGAGTCCGTCTTCTAGCGATACGATGGGATAGTCATTCACCCACTTCGCCCAATAACGAACCATCTCTTCGGAACTCTTGGCCGATTTGTCTGATTTCTTGAAAACATATTTTCCATCCTGATAGAACTCGCTGGCGGCGGGATCGAGCGCAATCGCGATCTCCTCACCAGGCTTGTAACCAGCCTGCTGAATTGCCTCCAGCACAACTTCAATGCCCTCCACGTTCGACTTGACCGACGGAGCAAAGCCGCCCTCATCACCGACCGCTGTGTTGTATCCACGCTTCTTCAGCACGCCTTTGAGCGTGTGAAACACTTCCACGCCCCAGCGCAACGCCTCTGAAAACGACGGCGCTCCCACCGGCATCACCATGAACTCCTGGAAGTCGACGTTGTTATCGGCATGCGCGCCGCCGTTGAGAATATTCATCATCGGCACCGGCAACGTGTTCGCCGCCGCCCCGCCGAGATAACGATAGAGTGCCAGATTGCAAGCGTTCGCCGCCGCGCGCGCCGCCGCCATCGAAACCGCCAGGATCGCGTTCGCTCCCAATCGACCTTTGTTCGGCGTGCCATCCAGTTCGATCAGCCTGGCGTCAAGCGAGCGCTGGTCGGCCGCGTCCGAGCCGCTGAGGGCTTCCGCAATCTCTCCGTTGACGTTCGCCACCGCCTGCAAAACGCCTTTGCCGAGGTATTGCGTCTTGTCGCCGTCGCGCAATTCGACGGCCTCATGTTCGCCGGTAGACGCCCCACTCGGCACAATGGCCTGCGCGCTCGCGCCGCCATCGAGAAAAACTTCAGCTTCAACGGTCGGATTGCCACGCGAGTCAAGCACTTGGCGTCCGCGGATATCTGCAATGCTGGTAATAGGCATCAATACGTCCTTTATTCCTTGGATAGATTTAGAAACGACTGTTCTCGAAACTCTTCCAGAAACACTTTCGCCGCTACAGTCGGCAGTCCGAGTCGCGGACGGCTGCATCTCCTACGGGCGAAGCAAAATTATATCGGACAGGGACGAACCAGGTCGGTGCACCTCAAATAGGCGCGCCGGATCGCCTAACCGTCCCCGGTACCCCATCCGTTATTGTTCCTGATTTCTACCTCGCTTAAAGTCGAATTCAACATGCGCAACCGCACAGACACTCTCGAAATCGGATCGCCTGCCCCAAATTTTTCCCTGAGAGCAGCAAACCGCGAGGGCATATTCGATCTCGCGGGTTTGCTGGCGCAGGGAATGTTGATTCTTGAATTCTTGCGCGGAACATGGTGACCGAACTGCGTGAAGCGCATGACTCAGTTGGAGTCGCGGATACCGGAAATTGAAGCGGCGAGAGCCCAGTTGGCATTCATCGCTGCCGAAAAACGAGATGGTAGGTGGAAGCCGGGAAAATTCCTGGCGCAGCATGCCATCGCGAGTCTCTTCCTGCTGGATGAGGATCGGGCTGTGACCAAAGCTTACGGACTGCATCACGCGCTAGGCATGGATGCGATCAATATCGCGCACCCGGCGACGCTCATCATTGGAGGCCGCAGTCATGGACGCGACGACGATCGCGGCGGCACTGTGCGTTACATCTATTGCGGCGACAACCAGCTCGACCGCGTGCCAGCGGATGAAATTCTCGGAGTTTTGCGTGAATTTTGAAGGAACCCACAAAAAAGATCCATTCACTCTTAGGAGGCAAGTACATACCATGAAAAAGACGCTTTCGCTCGCATCGCTCACCCTGATCGCAAGCTTCGCTTGGGCGCAAACTGCCCTGCCCCCTGGCACTGCGGTCAAGATGAAACTCGAAACCACGCTGGCAACCTTCAGTTCAAAAGCAGGCGATCCTTTTTCGGCACGAGTCACCGAACCCGTCGTGATGGACGGGAAAACCTTGATTCCGATCGGCGCGACAGTCGAAGGTCGCGTAACCAAAACCAGCGAGCCGCGGCGCATTGCCGGCAAGCCCACCATCGCCATCTTTCCCGAAACCCTGGTTCTGCCGAATGGCGACAAGTTCATGCTGAACGCCACACTGGTTGATACCAATGCGGGCCGTGGCACGGACGTCAACGCAGAAGGGCAGTTCAAAGGCGATGGCCGCGACGGTAAAGACCTTACCGAAATCGGCCTGGGTACTGGCGGAGGAATGCTCGTCGGCGGTCTGGCAGGCGGCGGCAAAGGCTTTCTGATCGGCGGAGCCATCGGTGCCACGGTGACGGTCGCGCATTGGCTCGGCAAGCACCGTTCCGCGATGCTTCCTGCCGGCACAGAGCTAGTGATGGAATTGAGCCGTCCGATGACGATGACAGTCGCAGCCGCAGGCCAATAGGAATGAAACGGTGTGGAAGCGAGGCCTAGAGGTCTGCTTCCACCCGGATCAGCCGCCTAACGCCAGCAGCTCTTCCTCTGCCAGTAGCTCCAAGTCGATCCATCCTTCCACTGGTAAGGCGTCCACTGGCAACTGGTTTTGCCACAAACTGAAGCGCAGGCGCAGCCGGACGGTAAACGAACCCGAACCCATGGCTCCTCGCACTTTTTCAACTTCGAGCGGAGCCGCCAGCAGCCACGCCAGAGGCAGGCGGAACTCGAAATTCCGGACAAGCACGACTCGAAGACTAGCGCTCGCGCCCGCCGTCGCGCTATCTTTCGCCTCCTTTGAATCCTCCAGCACATTGCTCTTGCCCTGTGTCAGTTTCCACGAACATATGCGTCCGCCCTCAACTTCCGCACCCAACCGCAGTTCGCGCCGAGGCTTGGCCGCATGCTTTGCCCACGATTCCAAATTGACAACCACTTCAAATTTTTCAGCCGGCACCTTGTCGACAAAATCCAATCGGCCGTAGACATACTTCTCGTCGATTCCGGCCAGCACCTCATCCATCAGAAACTGTTTGCCGTGCATGGCCCCCGAACGCTGGTCCGCCGTGTAACGCGCCGCCCCCATCCACTCGAAGTAACGCACCATATCGCCCGAAATCTCGGGATGGATGTAGGCAGTTTGCGGCGTGAACGAAGGCCGCGCCCATTCCCCCGTGATCGGCTGCGAGAGATAATCGGGCGGCGTGCCACCCAATGCTTGATAAATATTCGACAGATGTTTGCGGTAGAGCTCGTCGAAATCGCGATCATTCGCGGAGTGATGTTCCGGGCCGTACCACCAGTTCCAGTCGCTACCCTCGGCGATCATGACCTCTTCAAACGCCAGCTTGCGTTGTTTCTCGGTTGCAACCGGTGCCGCCTGATCATAAAAGTTGCGCGCATGATAGAGATAGTCCCAGGCCTTATTGTCCTCGGGCGCTCCGATCCAAACATTAAAGTTCGCGTTGATCCAGGACCCCGGCACCAGCGACTTCAAAGGTCTGACGTTGTTGTGGCGAGCGATTGCTTCGGTCACAGTCACCGCCTCGATCTCCGGATCGTTCTGTAAAGCCTCGTAGAATCGACGCAAGAATTCCCGTCCCGACTGTGGGTAATATTCCCAGGCATTTTCGCCGTCCAGAATGATGGGGACCATCGCATCTTGCCCGTTCGCGATCACCGACTTTGCCGATTCTTTAATCTTGTGGATCAGATTGTTAGCGGCATCTTGCGGCGGCATTCCCGAATATACGAAACCGATCAGGTCAGAAAGCGAGTGGTCTCGAAAGATCAAATTCATCCGCGTATCGGCATTGGCGTTCTCATAACGATAAACTGTGTACAGCCGATGCGCCCCATCCGGATCCAGATGACCATAACCGTCGCGCGAGAAACTTACTCCCAGGGTACGGGCCAGCACGCCTTCGTCGGTCGCCATCCATTGCACGCCCAGTTGCTGAGCGATGGTCAAGACTTCTTCTGAAACGCTGCCTTCCGATGGCCACACTCCCTGCGGACGCAGCCCAAACACTTTTTCGTGCAGATCCATTCCGCGTTGCAGTTGCTCGCACGCATCCTGCGGATGGCGATAGCGGTTCTGGGGCAAGGGGAGCCCCGGCGAGGAAACCGCTCCCATCTGCGTATCACACACCAGCGGCAGAATAGGATGATAAAAGGGCGAAGTCGAAAGCTCGATCAGGCCTTTCTTTGCCGCCTCGGCATGCACCGGCAGAACCCGGCCGAGCAACTCGCGCTCGAGCGCGATCACAAACCGCTGCTCTTCGAGCGTATAATTTCGGCCTTTGCGGATCAGCTCCGCGATGTCTTTCTCCGCCAGAAAATACTCATCGAACCATCCGATCTGCGAAAGCACCTGCAAGTCGGTGAGGTCTTGACTATCGAAATATTTCTCCGCCTTCTCGGGCAAGTCGCCCGCGCCGCGAAATTTCTCCCACAGTTCGCGATAGCGCGGATAGCGCCCGATTACATTCACCGGATTCGCCTGAAACAGATATTGCAGGGCGAACCGCCGCTCTTCTCGCGTCAGATCTTTCGCAGATTTGCTGGCAACTTCGAGAAACGGATCCTGCGCATCCCCTGAAACATAATCCTGAATCTGCGTGACCAACGAGGGCACGAGGTTGAAGGTCTGATGCACCTGCGGGAACTCATCCAGCAACTTCACCATCCCGTAGTAGTCTTTCAACCCGTGGAGACGCGTCCAAGGCATGCGATACTGCCCCGTCACCAGATCCTTGTAGTACGGCTGGTGCTGGTGCCACAAAACGACAACTCGGAGTCGAGCCATGACTTATGATTCCAGCTGCTACATCTGCAATTTTTCAGTTTAATTCAAGTTGATAAGTTTCTTAGCATGCACCCGGGGACGCGGCGCGATTTTCGATTACTCTATTCCCGATAGCGCATGGAGTTTTGCGGTCCCTGCAAATGGTATGAACGTAAAAGTAAAAGTTATCTTCTTCGACGTCGGCAACACATTGCTGTTCCCCAATCGCGAGCGGATTCACGCGCCTCTCGCCGAAAGCGGCATCAAGCTCGATAACGAGCATCTGCGAGATCTGGAATGCCGAACCAAGAATCAGTTCGATGGGATCATGACCAACAACGGTAGTACCGATCACAGTTTTTGGTGGATGTTCTATTCCCAATTGCTCTCCGAGATCGGATTCAAAGACGACGCCGTCCGCGATCGCCTCGTTGCCAGCATCCGCAACTCCGGAAACTGGGACACAATTCGTCCCGGCACCTCTGAACAACTGCGCGAGATCGGCAAGCAGTACGGGATCGCAGTCATCTCAAATGCTGATGGCAAAATCGAAGACGTGTTGCGCCGATGCGGTATCGCCGATTGTTTCCAAACCATCACCGACTCCGGGCTGGTCGGATACGAAAAACCGCACCCGGAAATCTTTCAACAGGCCCTGAAGAGCATGAACGCCGCTCCCGACGAGAGCCTCTACGTTGGAGACGTCTATTCCGTAGACTACCTCGGCGCGACCAGCGCCGGCATGCAGGCTGTGTTAATGGATGTCCCTGGTGCATATCGCGACAAGGGAGTGCCGCGGGTGGAATCGCTGGCGGAATTGCAGAATTGGCTTGGGATCTTACCTGGCGTTCGCTGAGCGAAAGTAAAGAAATTGACGCGAACTACTGCACCTCAATCACCTGATGATCGTGGCAGTCGGGATGGATCTTGTTATAAAGATTCGCCAGCAACTCCTTCCCATACCGCGCCACAAAGCTGACTCCCGCGACCTCGCGCTCCTGAAGCACCTTGTTGGGAAACAACGCGTTGCTCAAGGCATCTGCATGCCGCGTGATGACCTCATTACGCAGCTGTTCGGCGCGGGACACTCGCGCCTTCAGGCGGTCCATTTGATGCGTCATGCTGGTCCGAGCACTCTCGACCGTATCAATGAGAGTCGAATCCAATCTGCCGATCGCTTCACCGAGCGCTGCCATGGACTGCTCCACACTCGCGTAAGCATCGGAAAAGCGCGACTGCAAGTCCGCTGGCAGCGATCGAGCGGCGATGACTTCCCGAACCTTCTCCGGACCCTGGAGTATGTCGAGCAATCTGAGTTCGTAGCGTGTCAGGATGCGCTCCGCCTTTGGCTCAAGCAGTGTCGCCGAAAAACGCGGCAGGATCGGGGTCACTCGCCCCAGCACTTTCTCGTAGACGACGGCGGCCTGCGCGAAGTATGCGACTTCGGCCGCCCCGCCGGTATAAACAAGGGTCGGCAGCAGATAATCCTGCACCACGGGACGAAGCAAAACATTCGGATTAAACTTCTCCGGAGCTTGTTCAATCTGGCCCAGCAATTCTTGGGACGAGACGCGATCCTCACCAACTGAAAACTCGCCGCGGACGCCATGATTGGTACGCCGCACTGCTGTTCGAGCGCCGTCCTTCACTTCGAAAAGCAGCGTAGTGGTAGAAGTCACTTTCACCTGCTGGTGATATCCCGCTGCTTCGATCGCCTTGCCACGCGAGAGCAACGCTTCGTCAAGCTCGTAGGCCCGCTCGATCGCCGCGGCGAACAGGGGTTTTGCCAGATCATGAAAATCTTTATCGGCTGGATCAAGCAGGATCACACCCCAATCCGCAAACATGCGCGCGAAGAGCAGGGCAAACGCACTGCCCGGGGTCTCGCCCGGACGATACGCTTCACGCAGCCACGCCGTAACCTCGGAATCGCCCAGTAAGCTTGTAGCGCGCTCCACCACCGATCTGATCTCCGGACCAAACTTGACCGTACCCACAGGGGCATCAGCGGGGCCGTGACCTTCAACCGTAAGCTTTTCGGGAGCGCCCGGCTCGGAAACGAGCGCCGCATGATTCACTTCGGCAAAATCGTGGTCTTCGGTAGCCAGCCAAAAGATTGGCACGCAGTCCACTCCATCGGCCGTCGCTTGTTCCGCCAGTTTAACTGCCGTCAGCGCTTTGAAAACCGAAAACAGCGGGCCGCCGAACAGCCCCACTTGCTGGCCCGTAACCGCCGTCAGCGCGCCCCGTTTGAGTCGTTCGATATTCGCCAGGGTTTTGGCCGAGGCGCCCCAAGCGCGATTTTGTCGTTCGAGAATTTCACTCACCTTGGCCCGCCGCGTGCTGTCGTAGACAACACGCTGCGATTCGTCTTTCACCCACTCCGAAAAAATCGGCGAGCGCGGATACATGCCGCGAACAGACGGTGTGTAGGAAAGATAATCAAGGAAGAGGCGGGTGGTGTGCGGGATCTGCTGGAAGGGCAAACAGTGCGACTTCATCGGCAGGCCTCCCGACATCTCTCGACACATCGGCGCATTCGTGCCGTGCACATAGATTTATTGTCAGTCTCTCGAAAGCCAACGAAACAGAGTCATCGCGCGCTTATAAAACTAACACTTTCCCGCCAGCGAGTCCTAAGCCCAGCTACATCAGATGATGCGAAAACGCCCAGGTTGCAGAGAGTGTGCGAGAGACGGGCGCCTTTGTTTCGGTTGCAGGCTCTCCTAGAATGCCGAGAACTCCTTGTTATCGCGATCAGGCAGGAAAAAATCGTCTTTGGTCGGATCTGGGGTCGGCATTAAAGTTTATGATTGCCGGCAGCTCGCGAAGCTACCACTTCTCAAACACCACAGCGACCTTGTCTTCATATGTTATGTGCCAGGCACGGGGAAGCTCTCGCAACAAATTAGCGAGCGTCGAGCCGGTAGGCAAGAGCACGGTCTGAATCTGCCACTCCTTCAGCACGTTCTGCCATCCCGGCTCCGCTTGCATCAGGATCAGGTATTGGCGAATCTGCCCCGAGCCGTAGAGATCGTGACGGTCATCAACTACAACTTTGCGTTCGGGATCCATCCGCCCGCGGTGCATCCGATAGATGAGATAGCCTCCCCAGGCATCGGTTGAGAACACTGGCCCTGCACCAGGCGGGCCTGCTTGAGGTTCATTCTGCAAGAAATTCACCGCAGCGACCGGTACTCTCTGCGGATCGAATTGCGCATGAATTAGCTGCCGCCCACCGAGCCACCCCCCTTGCAGACAAATTACGAACGCAGCGACCACCGACACAATCGGCCATAGGTGGCCGCGAAGATCCATATCCTGAGCGCTCATCCGATCGGAGAAGTCTGAAATTCCAGTGCTGCACCGGCGCAACCATCGCCACGCGCCCGGCATGTTCCCTAGCATCACAAAGTTCTCCCACAGGATCGGCCCAGCGATCAGCACCAGCAACATCGACGAGACGGGAAGGTTGCGCGACGAGTAGAATCCCGCATAGGTCGCCAGCAACACGACCAATAAGTGACTGATCCGCAACTTTCTACTCCCAGAAAGACCACGCCCCACAAACGCGATCAGCACCAAGATCAAAATGATCGCAAAGCAGCGCGGCGACCAGCTGTGAAAATCGGGCGATTTGAACTCATCGATCCTGTTCATCAGGTAGCGATCGCTCAGATAGCGATAGATGTGCACCTGCAGACCCCAGCCATAGGGATTCAGCAGCGTCGCCGCCACGGATGCTACCCATGCCATAAACATGAGACGAGCCCTATGCCCCGTACGAATCGCAGCCCAAGGGTCGCGCGCGCGCATACTGTCTACGAACGCAGCGAGGGTGTAGATCCCGAACAGTGCTATGCCGAAGAGCCATCCGGCGTGCAGATTCACCCACAGCAACATCGAGATGGGGAAAAACCAGGGGATCCATCGTGGGAGGCGTATTTGCCCGACTTGTTCCGATCCTTGCCACCCCTCGAGCACAACAAACCAGAGCAGAGAAAAGAGCCAGCTTACAATGTGCGGACGGGCGTAGAGATGAATGGCTGCGGCGGCCTCGGCCAGCAGCATCAGCACGATCGCCATCGGCAGACCCGAGCCACGCTGCAGCAGTTGCGAAAGCAGCAGTGTGAAAATGGCGGCGACGAGGAACGCGCACAGCCAAACCACTCCATTCAGTCCGCAAGCCTGGTCGAGAACTCCAAGCAGAATGTCATAGAGCCACTCCCAAGCAAACCACGGTTGACCTTGCATGGTGGAAGAAAACGGATCGGTGCGCGGAAGTCGGCGGGTTGCGAGAATCTGCTCGCCGGTTCGGATATGCCATCCGATATCGGCGTCAGCAAGTGGCCGATTCGACAACGGCCCCGCCAATAGCGACCAGAAAAGAAAAATGAAAACGATGTCCCGAATCGAGGGCAGCAGGAAACGCAGGACTGACGAACTGGGCTGCGCCGGGGTCATCCAAGTTTAAGAAGCACGATGTTTAGCGACACGATGTTGAATAAACAAGGGGTTGAATCAACAACGTGTGAAGAAGCAGTGTACGCGGAGTTTTGGGGATCAAGCCAGCGCAATCCTGCCTGGGGCCGGACCGTCGCCGCAAAACGCCGCACAACAAAAGTTTCCGTCGGAAGGGACGTTCTGTGAATCTCTATACTTAAGATGCCAATGTCAGCAAAGTCTGCAAACCGCAAGCACAGTCCGACCGTGGTCATCGTGGGAGCTGGTTTTGGCGGTCTCGCCGCCGCGCAACGCATCGTCCGGCTCCCGGTTCAAGTCATCGTGGTCGACAAGAAGAACCATCACACCTTCCAACCGCTGCTCTATCAGGTCGCCACCGCAGGTCTGTCTCCCGGAGAAATAGCGGCGCCGATCCGGTCTATCCTTCGAGCGCGCGGCAATGTTGAAGTGTTACTTGAAGAAGTGCTGGACTTCGACCTGAATCAAAAGAAAGTTATTACCAAAGAACAAGTGCTCGATTACGATTTTCTGATCCTGGCGTCCGGGGCGGCCCATGCTTATTTCGGCCATGAGGAATGGGAGCCATTTGCCCCCGGTTTGAAGACCATCGAAGATGCGCTCGAAATTCGCCGTCGTGTGCTATTGGCTTTTGAGCTGGCCGAGCGGCAAGCTGCCGAAGGACACCATTTTCATCCTCTTCAGTTCGTGGTCATTGGGGGCGGTCCGACGGGCGTCGAACTTGCCGGAACGCTAGCTGAAATTGCGCGCCACGCCATGAACCACGAGTTCCGCAATATCGATCCAAGACAGAGCCGCATCTTGCTCATCGAAGGTGGACCTAGGGTTTTGCCAGCCTACTCCGAGAAACTCTCCCGCAAGGCCCAAGACCAGCTGCGGCACTTGGGAGTTGAGGTCCGCACCTCGAGTATGGTGACACGGGTAGAGCCAGGCGCAGTTTGGATCGGCGGAGAAAAGATTCCATCGCCGGTCGTCCTGTGGGCTGCTGGCGTTGCCGCATCGCCTCTCGGCCAAAAATTGGGGGCACCGCTCGACCGCGCTGGCCGCGTGCTCGTCCAACCCGACCTCAGCATTCCCGGACATGCGGAGGTATTTGTAATTGGCGACCTCGCAGCTCTACAGGATGAGCACGGCAAAATGTTGCCGGGAGTTGCCCCGGTCGCGATTCAACAAGGAAACTGGGTTGGGGAAACCATCGCGCGCGATCTTGAAAATCAACCGCGACGCAACTTTCGTTATTACGACAAAGGCAGCCTGGCCACCATCGGGCGCGCTGCCGCCGTTGCCCAGTTTGGCAAGTTCGAGATGTCGGGATATTTCGCCTGGCTGGCGTGGTTGTTCATCCACATTCTTTTCCTGATCGGATTCCGCAATCGCTTGCTGGTTATGATCCAGTGGGCATGGTCCTATTTCACCTACGAACGTGGAGCCCGCTTGATTACGGGCAGCGACGAACTGCCGGGCTGGACGCAGTCGCAACCGCAACTGCCAAAAACTGAAGCCGCCGAACCAACCGTTCACGCCAGCCAGCGCCATGCGTGATGCCTCGTCTCCCAGCGATATAATCAACTTGTCGTGAAACGCCCCGTTGTTTTCGTCTTTCTGTCTTCGCTGCTTCTCTGCCCTCTGCTTCGCGCCCAGGACGCCACCGTCTCTGCGATCGGTCGAACTGTGATCGCCCGAACCATGGTCGTAATTCCCTTCGAAAATCTCTCTCCGACTCCTGGCCTGGAATGGCTTGGCGAATCTTTCCCTGAAGCCTTCCATGAACAACTGAATTCTCCTGTGCTCTACGTTGCCAGCCGGGAGGAGCGACTCCGCGCTTGCGATCGTCAAGGGATTCCGTCCGGCGTTCACCCTTCACGCGCGACTCTCTATCGTCTTGCCGAGCAGATGGATGTCGATTATGCGGTGCTCGGCTCGTATAAATATGACGGCGCGCTTCTGGCGGCAACCGCCCAATTACTCGACATGCGGGCACAAAAACTATTGCCCGCCGCCACCGAGTCCGGAGCACTGGCCGATCTCGGCAATCTGCAATCCGCGCTGGCGTGGGATTTACTTCGCCAGATCCGCTCCGACTTTTCCGAGTCCAAGGAAAAATACATCGCGAGCATTGCTCCGGTGCGGCTCGACGCCCAGGAAAATTATGTGCGCGGAATGCTGGCCGCGACCGCTGACGAAAAAGTTCAGCATTATCACGAAGCGGCCCGCCTCAATCCCGATTACGCGCAAGCCTGGCTGGAGCTCGGCAAGACTTATTATGCCCAGCGCGACTACGAACCGGCCATCTCCGCTCTGAGCCAGATCAAGCCTTCCTCCGCAGTCGCCCGTGAAGCCAATTTCTATCTAGGTTTAGCCGCCTATGCTCACGGGGATTTCGCGAAATCCGACAGCGCCTTTGAGTTCGTCGCGGCACGCTTGCCCTTGGCCGAGGTATACAACAACCTGGGAGTGGTCGCCGCGCGCCGCAGTCAGAAAAAAGCCGCCGATTATTTTGCGCGAGCGATTCAAGACGATCCGAGTGACGCTGATTACCACTTCAATTTGGGAGTGACGCTGAGCCAGACCGGCGATCGCAGCGGAGCGGCGCGCGAACTCCGCGCCGCGCTCGATCATCGCCCGAACGACACTGACGCAAGAATGTTGCTCGATTCTCTGGCACCTCCCGCGGGCAGTATCGTTCCGGCGAGCTCTAGCTCGAAAGCGCCGATCGAGCGCATCAAATACAACTACGAAGAAGACACCTTCCGCCAGATGACTACGCAAATGGGGAGCTGGGCCGAGCAGCGTTTCGCTCAATCCGACCCTCACACACACGCTCGCTATCACATCGAACTCGGGAAAGAACTTCTGGCCCGCGGGTTCACCGCCGATGCCGAAGCTGAATTCCGTCACGCAGCTGCAGTCGACCCTTCGAGCACCGCGCCGCTCACCGCCCTGGCCGACGATTACGACGCCCGTGGCGATCTCGCCGGAGCCCGCGCCGAGGCCGAAGCCGTATTACGCATTCGTGAGTCGGCTGAGGCGTACCTCATTCTTGCGCGCCTCGATTTGAAAGAAAATAAAACGGAAGCCGCCGCTCAAAATATCAATCGGGCTCTGCAGCTGGAGCCCGGCAATTCCACCGGACAAGATCTGAAACGCACTCTAGCAGCCAAGCTCGCGGAGAAGGCGCAGCCGCTGTCACAGCCATGAGCCTCATAGCAATGAAGCCGTTCAAAGCCATTCTCAGTTCTTCATTCCCGGTTCTCGGTAACAATGTTTTCCAAAGCGCATTCCCGAAGACGTCGCGCCTGTGCTTGGCAATCGCCGCCTGCCTATTTCTTACCGCCTCCTGCTGCGCCGACATTCTGCGTATCTCCATCGACGATGCCATTCAGCCCGTCACCGCCGAATATATTGGACGCGCGCTCGCCGATGCCGACCTCAATCACGACCAGGCTGTCCTCATCGAAATCAACACTCCCGGCGGACTGGTCGAATCCACGCGCCAGATTATCGAAAAAATTGTGGCCTCGCCCGTGCCTGTCATCATCTACGTAACCCCCAGCGGCAGCCGCGCCGCATCAGCCGGTTTCTTCATTCTCGAGTCGGCAGATGTTGCCGCCATGGCGCCCGGAAGCAACACCGGCGCGGCGCATCCCGTGATCCTCGGAGAAAAGATGGATGACGTGATGAAACTAAAACTGGAGAACGACGCTGCGGCCTTGATGCGCTCCGTCGTTGCCAAGCGCGGACGCAACATCGAGCTGGCCGAAAGCGCCGTGCGCGAATCGAAATCCTTTACTGAACAGGAGGCTCTCGACAAAAAACTCATCGACTATATCGCCGCCAGCGAGCAGGATCTGTTTCGCCAGATGACCGGAAAAACGTTCAAACGCTTCGACGGAACGGCTGCAACCCTGAGTCTCTCGAACCAGCCCGTCCGTGACTACCGCATGACGCTCAAGCAGCGCTTGTTGTCCTACATCATGGACCCCAACATAGCGTTCATCCTGATGGCCATCGGAGCGCTCGCGCTCTACGCTGAATTCAACCACCCCGGCGCGGTCATTCCCGGAACCGTGGGCGTCATTTTCATCCTTTTGTCGGCGTTCGCATTGAATCTGTTGCCCGTGCGCTTCGCCTCCATTGCCATGATCATCGGAGCCTTCGCCCTGTTCGCCGCCGAAGCAAAATTCGCCAGCCACGGCGTACTCACCACCGGCGGCATTGTCCTGTTGACGCTGGGGGGATTGTTCCTGGTCGACGGCCCCATCCCCGAAATGCGCGTGCGCCTCACGACCGCGCTCGCCGTCAGCATTCCGCTCGGAATCATCACGGCTTTTCTGATGAGCATCGCCGTGCGCGCCCGCCGCAACAAAGTGGTTACCGGCGAACAAGGATTGATCGGCGAAATCGGAATCGCCCAAACCCTGCTGGCGCCCGCCGGAAAGGTATTCGTACACGGCGAACTCTGGGACGCCGTCTCGGTAGTCCCCATCCCCGCCGGAGAGCGCATCGTGGTGCGCCAGGTTGATGGACTGACGCTAAAAGTCGATCCCGTATTAGCCGCGAAAGCAGTGATGGCCTAAGCGGACCCAATGTTTACTGATTGGTACCGGTACCCCCACCCCTCGTCCGGGAATGGTCTAGGGGTGGGCCCTTGCAGAATGCCTTGACGCTGAACCGCCGGGGGTCGGACTTGCCGCTGCTCGGGGGCAGGCTTTTTGGCGGCGGGGGCAGCTTCGCCTCGGGAAATTGCCACTCCGTTTCAGAATGACATTTCATTGAGAACCCGCATCTTTCTCAACAACTCTTCCGGCAACTTGTAACCGCCCATACCGGCTTGCGTGCGCTACAATCCGCTTAGACGCTGATCGTTTTGGTTAATCGTTCTTGACAAAGAACAAAGAGTTGCCTGGAGGCATCTATGCCGGATCTCGCCTTTCCTCTCATCGTGGCAATCGTCATCTTCTTCATCTATGCGCTGAGTTCGATCAAGATCCTGGCCGAATATGAGCGTGGCGTCATCTTCCAGCTTGGCCGCTTGAGACCGCACGCCAAGGGCCCTGGCGTGGCCTTCGTCTTCTCCCCTATACAACGCATGGTGCGCATTTCGCTGCGGCAGGAGGCGTTGGAGGTTCCTCCGCAGGACATCATTACTCGCGACAACGTTACGTTGAAAGTAAACGCGGTTATTTTTCTGCGGGTGATCGATCCCAACAAGGCAGTCGTCGAGGTTTCGAATTACGCTTACCAGACTTCGCAGTTCGCTCAGACCACCTTGCGCTCAGTTCTGGGCGAGCAGGAGCTCGACGAATTGCTGGCGCATCGCGACAAAATTAATTTGCGGCTGCAGAGCATCCTCGATCAGCACACTGCGCCTTGGGGTGTGAAGGTCGCCAACGTGGAGGTCAAGCAGGTGGATATGCCCGAGTCGATGTTGCGGGCGATGGCCAAACAGGCCGAGGCGGAGCGCGAGAAGCGCTCGAAGATCATCCATGCGGAAGGCGAGTTTTCGGCGGCGCAGCGCCTGGTGGACGCTGCCCACTTGTTATCTTCCGAGCCAGCCAGCATTCAGCTACGCTATCTGCAGACCCTTACGGAAATCGGGGTCGAGAAAAATACGACGGTCGTGTTCCCCGTACCTATCGATTTCTTCTCGGGCATGCAGAAGCTGCTCGGGGGTAATCCCGGTGCTGCTACGACAAAGCCCGCCGCGACGGCGGGAAGCTAGAGGTAAATACTAAATTTTCATGCCAACCGCGCGACAGGACGCACAACAGGACACCGAGATCACTCTCGGCACCGGCCGGATGCTGGGTATTTTCTTTGCGTTTGTGCTGGTTTGCGCTTTCTTCTTTGCTATCGGCTTTTCGTTTGGCAGAAAAACGGCGGAGGCAGGCTCAGGCGTTTTGCGAAACGCACCCCTGGGAACGCCAGCGACCATTGTTCGACCGTCGGCGGCAAAGAACGACGCTTCCCAGCCGCCGCCGGCCAACAATTTTAGTTTTTATAAGGCGGTCGGCGAGAAGAATGCGGAGGCCGCGCTTACCCCGCAGGAGGCTACTGCTCACGATTCCGCCTCTCACGATTTGAAGACACAACCGGTGGCTGCCACGGTAACCGCTCCGAACTCGGAAACGCAGTCAAAAGACGCGACGAATGACGCAACTGCCGCGCCCGCCAGCACCGGTTACTACGTGCAGGTTGCCGCAGTGACCCGGCAGGAAGATGCCGAAGCGCTGGTCGAAGCCTTGAAGAAAAAGCAGTATCCGGCATTTGCCGCGAATAATAGTTCTATCGACAAGTTCTATCGAGTGCAGGTCGGGCCTTACGGCGACATTAAAGACGCTGAGGCCATGCGCACGCGGCTGATCAGCGATGGTTACAATCCCATCGTCAAAAGATAGAAATCCGAATCTTTTGTAATCCAAATCATGGTCCACGCGGCTCCCAATCTAGATCGCTTCTTGCACGCCATTGCCGATCCGACTCGACGGCGGATTCTGTTGGCGCTCAAAGAAAAAGGCCTCGGCTCGAACAAGCGAGACGGCGTTGACAAAGAATGCGGGCTTTGCGCTGGCGATATCGAAGAGCGCGTGAAACTGGCGCAGCCCACGGTTTCGCATCATATGCGAATCCTGGAAAAGGCGAGTCTGGTAGAGGCTACGCGCGAGGGCCACTGGCGCTGGTATCGGCGTAATGAAAAGCTGATTACGGAAATGATGCGCGGACTGAAGGAACAACTTTAGGCGATTGAGTTTGGATGGCTAGACTTTAGAGGTTGGACCTTAGAAGCTCGACTGGGATCCTGCGCCGGCCACAGCAGCTTTTTGTTCGTCCTTGTCGTTTTTCTCGTTATCGTTGGTCTTCATTGCCGGCTTACCCTGTCTCTGGCTTAGCGCACGCACCTGAGAGATTAGGTCCGCCACTTCAAAGGGTTTGGCCAGCGACGGCACGGTTTTTTCTTGCAGGAAACTTCGTGTCTGCTGGTCGGTCACACTGGAGAACGTCAGCAGCAGACCTTTCTCCAAACCAGGACAGTTTGTGGCGATCCATTCGTAAATCTCGATGGCGCTATGGCCGCCAGGCATGCGGCCGTTCATCACGATCACGTCAAAAGAACCGTTGCGCAGGCGCTGCTGTGTGTCTTCGATACTCATGGAGGTAACCACTTCGGCTCCCGCGCCCACCAAAACATCTCGTTCGAACTCGAGAACCGCCTCTTCGTCTTCGACCAGCAGTACGCGTCCGGCCAGCACAGACTCTCGACGCGTGGACGGTACCGGTTCCGGCAGCGCGGGCTTTTCGCTGGCGAGTAACCGGACTTCAATCGTCGCTCCGCCCTCTTCGCGGTTACGGGCTACAATTTCTCCGCCATGTTCCTTAACGATGCCATAGCAAATGCTGAGGCCAAGACCGGTCCCTTTGCCGACCTGTTTGGTGGTGTAGAAGGGATCGAAGATGCGGCTGGGGTCCTTAATTCCGGGCCCACTGTCGTCGAACTCAGCGCAGACATAAGCGTCCTTCCTGAAGACGCGAACCTTCAACACGCCGCTTCCGCTATTTTCTACCATGGCATCGAGTGCGTTGTTGATAATGTTCAGGAAAACCTGTTCCAGTTGATGCGGATCGGCTACGACCGAAGGCAGATCGTCGGGGATTTCGCGTTCGAGCGATACGTTGTTGACCTTCAAATCGTATTCCCGCAGGATAAGCGATTCTTCGAGCACCTTGCGCAGGTCCACTTCCTGCTTTTGCGGCTTGCGCTGGCGGGCGAAGGAGAGAAGATTTTGTACCACGCGGTGCGTCCGCTGGGCCTGCTTGAAAAGCTTGCGAACGTAGTCGGCCGATTGGGCATCAAGACCAGAGCCGTCGAGCAGTTGCGCGTATCCGAGGATTGCGGTCAGCGGATTGTTCAACTCGTGCGCCACGCCAGAAATCAGTTGGCCGACGGCTGACATCTTTTCGCTCTGCAGCAGCTGCTCCTGAGTTCGCCGCAGGTCTTCGTAGGCGCGGCAGGTCTCTTCATAGAGTTGCACCTTTTCGATCGTGGTGGCCAGTTGCCGGCTGATGGCGACGAGCAGGTTCTCGTCGTTACTCGTGTAATGGCGGTCGTCTTTGCTGGCGATGCCCATGATGCCGATGGGCTTGTCCTTACTCCAGAGGACAACCCATATCCAGTAGGGCAAGCGGTCGGCGCATACGAATTCGACCACGGCCGGTGGCAGGTGCGGCATAAAATCCTGGGTAACGACTTCCGCTCGCGAGCGCATCACGAGATCGCCGAGGCCATCGGGGAAGACGACTTCGGCCATACGCACGCGCGCCTCGCTGCGCGGGCCCCAACCGGCTCGGCGCCGATAGGTGCCTTCGGGACTCGCTGCCAGATAGACCGAGCCTGTTTCCGCTCCGAACAGCGAAATCACCTGACGCAGGGTGAGGTTCAGAATTTCATCCAGATCGAAGGACTGGGTCGCGATTACGGCCATCGCATTGAGCGCGTTCAGTTCCCGGTTGCGGCGCCGCATCTCGTCTTCCGAACGCTTTTTCTCAGTAACATCGAGAACGAAACCCTGGTAGCGCTCAATATGGCCGGCTGCGTCGCGCGTGGCAAAACAGCTCTGCGCCACCGCTCGATGCGTACCATCCTTGCGTCGAACGGTGTTTTCAAAGTTACGCACATAGTTGTGCGCTTCGATTTCCTTGCGAAAGGCCTCGCGCTCCTCGGGAATGGCGTGCAGCACGCTGCCCATATCGAGAGCCATCAATTCATCGCGGCTGCTGTAACCGAGCATGGTGACAAAGGCATCGTTGCAATCGAGCAATTCTCCGTCCGGCGTGGCTACGAATACGCCTTCCTGCGCCTGCTCAAAGAGCATGCGGTACTTTTCCTCTGCGACTTGCCGCTGGGTGGTATCGTGCACCACGTGGATGACGCCCTTTTGCTGGGTTCCCTGCTCGGCATAGGACGAGGTTGATACGACCGACTGGCCTCCGAAACACGGATCTATGCCTTCGGTCAGGCCCGAGCCCCGCTCGCAATAAGGGCAATTGCTCCAGGCGCGCATTTGCGGCAGCACCTCGTCACAGGCATGACCGAGGACATCGGCAGGAGCGAGTTCCAGCCGCTGCAGCAAGGCCTGATTGGTTTTAAGGATACGGAAGTCGGCGTCGTGGGCGAGAATTAGATCCTGGATGGAATCGAAGGTGTTCATCCACTGCCGCTGCGAACGCAACACCTGTTCCAGCAAACGCAGATTTTCGACCGCGATGCCGAGCGTCTGCGCCGCCGTTTCCAGAAAATCGAGTTCTTCCCGGGTATGGTTCCGGCTGTCAGAGCAGCCGAGCGAGACCATCCCAATCACAGACTTCTTGCCTTGCACGGGCAGCAGTATTACTTGGCGAATGCCGTTTTTCTTTAGCGGGATGCGTTGCGCCTCCGATAGATCGGAGAGTTTGACCACAGCCGCCCGGTTCTCCTGAAGAATCCGGATCTGCGTTTCATCAGGACCCGATTGCCCGACAGATCGTAAAAATTCCGGCGATAGCCCGGAATGTTGCGTGGGTACGAGGACGGCACCCTCCATCAACTGGAACCATGCTGCCTTCGCGCCCACTACGCCTTTCAGCTTCTCAAGCGCGGTCTGCATCATGGGGGCATGATTTTGGCCACGAGCAATGGTGATCGTCAACTCGTTTAGCACCGCTAGGCGACGGGTGCGAATCCTCGAGTCGTCGAGCACCACCAGCAAGATGCTCGAGCCGAATAGAACTTCCGCCAATAAGTAACCTTCATTCGGAATGCGGCTGGTGAAGCGAAACCAGTGCAGATTCAAGGTAAACAGGCCAGCAGCGAAAAGAATCGGCCCCAACCCAATGCGCCCGAAGCGGTAGCGCAGCAGTTCAACAGCTGCTCCGGCTGCAACAAGACGGCATGCGATTTCGAGGGCATGACCGAGGGATTTCGCTTCTGGCAAATAGAGCGGTTGCATGGCGGCCGAAACCATCAGCACCCAGGAGATCGCCACCAACACCGTCAGCAATCGGCGCGCCTGCGCCGACAGCAGTGCCGCCGCGGCAAACAAGGCCATGGCCAGCACAAAATCGGCTTGCGCGAATGCCATGATGGGCTTCGAAGCGGCATGGAAGTCGCCCGAGCCCGCTACGCCTAGAAACGCCGCATAGGCGACCCAAGCCGCAGCCCATGCCAGCAGGTATTGTTCCCGAAAAACGCGGAAGAACAACAGACTGGCGGCGACCACGATCAGGGCAGCCGTTTCGCGCGCAGTTAACCAGGGGATGGCCAACATGCCAACCGAATTCCCGAATATTCCGGCAGGATGCATAGATAGACGCACGAACACCTATGCTTTTAAATATCACGCTGGCTGCCCATCATTACCGGATTTCCGCCTCCAATTGGTTACTTTCGGAATATGAGGTCGTGGCCTAGAATGAGCGATACATCTACTTAGCGCCATGCCCAATGACCGTATCCTCGTGGTGGACGACGAGGAAACAATCCGCGAGATTGTCTCCTCAACCCTTAACGGAGCCCATTTTCAGACCCGCCAAGCCGCCAGTGGCGTCGAAGCCTTGGCGGTGCTCGAATCCGGCGATGAATTCGATCTCGTCCTCTCTGACCTGATGATGGCAGAAATGGACGGCATTACGCTTTTGGAACGCGCCAAGGAACGTTACCCCGATATGCCGATCGTGATGGTAACGGCGGTCAGCGACATCGAGGTTGCGCTGCAGGCCCTGCGCAATGGCGCATACGACTATCTGCTCAAACCGTTTGAGCGGGAACAACTTTTGGCCACAGTTCGTCGTGCGCTCGAGAATCGCCGACTCAAACGCGAAAACGACGCCTATCGCACCAACCTCGAGGCGCTGGTTGCGGCCCGTACGCAGCAATGGAAGACGGCGCTATCGAGTTTGGAGAAATCTTACGACATTACACTCGAAGCGCTGGGCGATGCACTTGATCTTAAGGACGCTGAAACCGAAGGCCACTCCCGACGCGTGACGGCGTACACGATTGCCATTGCGCGCAAGATGGGTTTGGCAAAAGAGGAGATCAATGTCATCGCCCGCGGCGCTTTTCTGCATGACATCGGGAAAATGGCCATTCGTGACGACATTCTCCGCAAGCCTGGCAAGCTCACTGACGACGAAATGGCCGTGATGAAGGAGCATTGCTATCTCGGCTACAAGATCATTTCGCGGATTCCTTTTTTGGCGGAGGCGGCGGAAATTGTTTACGCCCACCAGGAGCGGTACGACGGGCTGGGTTATCCGCGCGGGCTGAAAGGCGAAGAGATACCACTCGGCGCGCGGATGTTCTCAATTGCCGACACGCTCGATGCCATGACTTCTGATCGCGTCTATCGTCCGGCACAGTCCTTTGAGGCGGCGCGCAAGGAAATCGAACTCTGGTCGGGACGGCAGTTCGATCCGAAGATCGTCAAGATATTTCTCGAGATGCCGGACAATATCTGGCAGGATCTGCGGAAAGACATTAATGGGCCGAGTCCCTCTTTTCCGAAGGTGTAACGGGTAAAAGACAGGTGCGCCAAGAGGCAGGCATCGTTTTATCCCGATCTCGTCATCCAACCTAGCAGTGAAGTTAAATCCAAAGGGCCCACTGCGTTTGCGTCTGCCGCGGTGGGAGGAATGCCCGGTGCCCGCCAGAAAGTGCCTGTTCACTTCTGGCGGGCGAACCGTTTGCCAATCTTCTTCACATCCTTGCGCACTCTCCACCTAGCGAAGACATTAGGTATTGCCGATCCACGTTCGTGCTGAGACTCGATTGCAACCCTAGAACCTTGGCACGTTCTGACAGCAGAGGTGTATAACGAAGGCCTTAATCTATTCTCAGTTTGTGGAGGAGACGTCCGATGAAAATTACTCCTGTCACCGTTTGCGCAATTTTCGTTCTGAGTGCCTTTGCGATAGCACAGAGTTCCGTGCCGAGTGCTGCGCCGAACACAGTTCTGGTTGGCGCCGACGGCAAATTTGAAACCGCGCCCGATACAGCACTGATTCAATTCAATATCTCGGCTCAAGCCGAGAGCGCCAAAGACGCCTATGATTTAGCGGCTAAACAAGCCGAGGCTACGCGGCAAGTCCTGCGCGCGAATGGCATCGATCCCAAGGCTGCCGAAATTGGCTTCTTCTCGGTGAATCCGCAATACGACTGGAAGAACCCGAAACATATAGTGATCGGATACCAGGTTACGACCAGCGTCAGCTTGAAACTCAAGGATTTTTCGAAGATTGGCCCAGTTACGCAGCAGCTTGCCGAAGCCAGCGTCGGAGAGAGTCAGTCGCTCAGCTACACTCTTGGGGCAACCGAAGAGGCCAAGAGCAAAGCGGTCGCCGATGCCTACCGGCGGGCTCACAATTCCGCCGAGGCGTTGGCATCTGCTAGCGGACGAACGCTCGGCGAGCTTTCCTATGCCTCGGTCGATACCTTTGAGAATATTCGCGTGGCTGCGCCGATGCAGCACCGTGCCGTGGCGATGGGTCTGAAGGCGGAAGCGCCGGCTCCGACGGAGGAGTTCTCCCCCCAGAACGTGACGGTGACCGCACACGTGAATGCTGTGTTTTTACTGAAGTAGCTGATGCGAATAGATGGGGCGAGACGCCCATCTCTTCATTCGACTACTTCGCAATCTGTTACTGAGCTCGTCATTCACCACTCAATCATTACGAACGACAATCTCTTGTCGGGAGGTGATTCGGGTTGGATCTACCTTCACTTCGCGCTGGATTTCCATCTGGATCGATGTGCCCGGCTCCAGTCGCACGTCTGCGCCGCGCGAAAGCATCCCGATCGCCGCGCCCGCGACTCCTCCAATTCCCGCTCCAATCCCGGCACCCTTGCCACCGCCGGTTACCGCGCCGATTACAGCTCCCGTGGTTGCACCTTCGGCAGCTGTTTTAACTTTTGTCGGGGCGTCGCTGTCCTGGCGAATCGTCCCTTCAGAATCTTTCACCGCCGAGTGCTCAGCGCCCGGCGTGTTCTCGATCGAACCCCCCCAACATTACGGTATAGCCGTTCGGATAGATCATCGAGGTAAAGTGGATCAGCACTTCGGCTCGCCCTTTCACGTGTCCGCCACGCTGTGCATGCTCGATCTTGCCCTGGATGTAGGTTCCGGCTGGGATCACGACGCGGTCGTTGACCACAAAGGGGAAGACAGTCTCGGCATACACAGGATCTCCGTCTTTGGCTGACTTGGTCGAAATTCCTTGCTTCAGCGATAACGGAATCTGCGTGCCGACGGGGATGGACAAGGTGGGTTTCTCACCCTGGACAGACGGCGCTGCCGGGTCGGGGGCGAGAGTTGATTGCGCGGCGGCAGTCAGCAACAAGAACGCGGTGGCAAGGAACGCAAGAGCAGCACGGATCTTCATCGAAGGTTTACCTCTTAGATACTTAAGTCAGCGATATTTAAGTCAGCCTATTTGAAAGTCAGATGCACCCCACCGCGTGCTGGTTAGCCGGAGCAGGTACAGGTATAAGAACGA
>Ga0209221_1000104_pt1 | contig 49170 bp, 46 predicted proteins | sample BlaSpr_A8_Ref_O2_FD_187989 | JGI IMG/M metagenome (GOLD analysis project Ga0209221, IMG submission 187989) | Forest soil microbial communities from Thunder Bay, Ontario, Canada - Black Spruce, Ontario site 2_A8_Ref_O2 (SPAdes) (version 2) | ecosystem: Environmental > Terrestrial > Soil > Boreal...
CTTCCCATGATCAATATGACCAATCGTCCCTACATTGCAGTGCGGCTTATTCCGTTCAAATTTTTCTTTCGCCATTTTGCTCTCAGCTCCTCAGCTTTACGTCGCGACTAAATCGTCTCCGTCACCACGCTCGTCGTAATAGGTACCGACGACCTCGAATTTATCTACGATCCCTTCGCCTACGACGAGCGCATGAAATCGTTCTACTTCTACTGCAAACCGCGTTCGGAACGCCTCGAACTCGTGATGCGATCTCCAAAAATCGCGGACCCGGTAGCGCCGCTCCGCCGAGGACTCGCACCCGATTTCTGTCCCCGCATAACCTTTGGCTCGCCGGAGAAGCTCACTCCAGATTCCCGTCTTGCCGAAAACCACTTCTAAGTCCGCCTGCCGGCCATCCGCCGCCCAAAATCTGCGATCGGCGACGAACCGCAGCCCGTGCTGTCACCTAGACGCTGTCTTGCCCTGCGTCTTGGCAATAATCTCTTCCGCCACGTGGCGCGGAGCTTCCTCGTAGCGCGCAAAATGCATGGAGTACTCGGCGCGTCCTTGCGTGGAGGACCGCATATGCGTCGCATAGCCGAACATTTCCGCTAGCGGAACAATGGCCTTGATCACCTGCGAACCGGCGCGATGCTCCATGCCTTCAATGCGTCCGCGACGCGAACTCAGGTCGCCCATGATCGTTCCGGCGTAATCCTCCGGAGTCACCACCTCGACCGCCATCACCGGCTCGAGAATCACCGGACTCGCCTTGCGCGCCGCTTCCTTGAAGGCCATCGAGCCGGCGATCTTGAACGCCATTTCGTTGGAGTCGACGTCGTGATAGCTGCCGTCATAAAGCGTTGCCTTGATATCCACCATGGGGTAGCCGGCGAGAACGCCGCCTTCCATCGCTTCCTGCATGCCCTGGTCGATCGGCTTGATGTATTCCTTGGGCACCGTGCCGCCCACGATATCGTTGATGAATTCGTAGCCCTTGCCCGGTTCGTTCGGATCGAGATAAATCTTCGCGTGTCCGTACTGGCCGCGGCCGCCGGTCTGGCGAATGTATTTGCCTTCCGCTTCGGCATGTTTGCGGATGGTCTCGCGATACGCCACTTGCGGCTTGCCGACATTGGCTTCGACCTTGTACTCGCGCATCATGCGGTCGACGATGATTTCGAGATGCAACTCGCCCATGCCGCTGATGATGGTCTGTCCACTATCGGGATCGGTGTGAACCTTAAACGTGGGATCTTCCTGCGCCAGGCGGCCGAGCGCCATGCCCATCTTCTCCTGATCGGCCTTGGTCTTCGGCTCAACGGCTACCGAAATCACAGGCACCGCAAAGGTGATGGATTCGAGAGCGATCGGATGATCGTCGTCACAGATGGTGTCACCCGTGCCTACGTTCTTCAAGCCGACGGCGGCGCAAATATCGCCCGCAAGAATTTCGGTAATCTCTTCGCGCTTGTTGGCGTGCATCTTCAGCAGACGCCCGATGCGTTCAGTCTTGGTTGTGCGCACATTCAAAACTGAATCGCCGGTCTTCAACACCCCGGAGTAGACACGAATAAAGGTCAACTGACCGACGAACGGGTCGGCCATAATCTTGAAAGCCAACGCCGAGAACGGCTCTTTGTCATCGGCTTTGCGGAAGATCTGCTCGCCATTTTCCGGGTTCGTGCCGTGGGTTTCCGGGACGTCCAGCGGCGAAGGCAGATAATCGACAACCGCATCCAGCAGCGGCTGCACGCCTTTATTCTTGAAGGAAGTACCGACCACGACCGGGAACACCTTCAGCGCGATGGTCGATTTGCGCAGCGACTTGCGAAGTTCAGCCGCGGAGATCTCTTCGCCTTCCAAGAATTTATGAAGGATTTCGTCGTCATTCTCGGCGACCGTCTCGACCAGTTGCGCGTGAAACGCTTCCGCCTTCTTCTTTAAATTCTCGGGAATTTCTTCCGTAACGTATTCCGCGCCCATGGTCTCGTCTTTCCAGACGATAGCCTTCATGCCGATCAAATCGACGACGCCCTTGAACTTATCTTCCTGACCGATGGGAATTTGAATGGCGACGGGCTTGGCGCTGAGGCGCTTGCGAATGGTATCGACGGCGTGCTCGAAATCCGCGCCCATCTTGTCGATCTTGTTAATGAAGCAAATGCGCGGCACGCCGTACTTATCCGCCTGACGCCAGACTTTTTCCGACTGGGGCTGCACGCCATGAACGGCGTCGAATACGGCGACTGCACCGTCCAACACACGCAGCGAGCGCTCGACTTCGGCGGTGAAATCCACGTGGCCGGGAGTATCAATAATGTTGATGCGAATATCGCGCCAGGTGCAGGTGGTGGCGGCGGACGTAATGGTGATGCCGCGCTCCTGCTCCTGCTCCATCCAGTCCATGGTGGCAGTGCCCTCGTGCACCTCTCCGATGCGGTGCGTCTTTCCCGTATAAAACAGGATGCGCTCCGTCGTAGTGGTCTTACCGGCATCGATGTGGGCCATGATGCCGATGTTCCTGCAGCGATCTAATGGGACTGTTCTGGGCACGACAATTAACTCTTTCTGGGCTCCGAAACTTTTCAATGGTTGATTGATGATTGTCGATTGCTGATTGGAAATCGACTCAGTCAACAATCAGAAATCAACAATCTAGACGCGAACAAACGTTTACTGCTTTTACCACCTGTAATGCGCGAAAGCCTTATTGGCTTCGGCCATGCGGTGAACGTCTTCTTTCTTCTTGATGGCGGCGCCTTTACCGTTGGCGGCGTCCAGTAATTCATTGCTCAACTTGTCGACCATGCCACGCTCGGCGCGGCCGCGGGCATACGTCAGCAACCAGCGGATGGCAAGCGATGTGCGGCGGTCGGCATTCACTTCCACCGGAACCTGATAGTTCGCACCGCCCACGCGGCGAGTCTTCACTTCGAGCAAGGGCTTGGCGTTTTCGACGGCCTTGGTGAAGAGCTTCAAAGCTTCATCGCCGCCCTTTTCCTGCACCTTGGTGAGAGCTTCATAAAAGATGCCCTCGGCGGTGGAGCGCTTACCCTGCCACATCATCGAGTTGATGAACTTCGTGACCAGATTCGAGCCGTAGACGGCATCGGCTGGCACGGTCCGCTTGGATGTATGTCCTTTACGAGGCATTCAGCTTCTAGCTCCTAAACTCACTACTTCTTCTCGCCCTTTTTGGCACGCTTGGCGCCGTATTTCGAACGACCCTGCTGACGGCCAGCCACACCCACGGCATCCAGCGTGCCGCGAATCACGTGATAACGAACACCTGGCAGATCCTTTACGCGGCCACCGCGGATCAACACAATCGAGTGCTCTTGGAGGTTGTGGCCGACGCCGGGGATATAAGTGGTCACTTCAATTCCATTGGTCAAACGCACGCGCGCCACTTTGCGCAACGCCGAGTTTGGCTTCTTGGGAGTCTGCGTATACACACGGGTACAAACACCGCGCTTCTGCGGACATCCTTGCAGAGCAGGACTCGCCGTTTTATAGCGCGGCCGTTTCCGGCCCTGGGCCACCAACTGATTAAAAGTAGGCACTCTTTGCCGCTCCTTAATATTACCGATCCATATGTCACATATTCACGGATTGCTAACTCGCTGTGCGCGCCGGAATATTCGCTCCAGCAAGCAGCGCGCAGAATCATCCGCATTCACCGGGCTCTAAACCGCAGCATCCGGACTGACTGGCTCTATTGTCCAGTCATATTTCTCCCCGCAAAGCTTCACGGGAAGGGATTATTAGTTCCCAACTAGATTTGATCTGTCGACGGTGGCACCCGGCCAAAAGTACGGGGATGCTCCGTATCGCCAGCTCTGTCCTGCATATCCTTTCACAGACTTTGTCGCGCCTAAGTGAGACGCGCCACGAGCCCGAGGGCGAAAGGCAGCGCAGGAACATTTCAGCGAGGAAGTTTCCGGATTTGAAAATTCAAAATTGCTTAAACCGGAAACGTGTTTCTCAAAAGCTCATCACGAGTTCATACCCTACGCGGCAGAACCCATAACTTACAGCAAGCTTGGATTAACTCGCGGAACCAAACTAATATAACAACTCTGTCGAAACATCGTCAACCCATCATTTTTGCATCCCAGTGCACACGAGGCAAAACGGAGAGAGGCGGCAGGCGGCGCGTGCTTGCCGAATCCTCGTCAAGCCTCTACACTACACAAGTTTTCCATTCAATCGATGATTAGGATAATCGGCACGCGAGGCGAATCCTGCCGCTTGCCGACGAGAGGGTGCATGGGAAGGTTGCGTTCGGTTCAGTGGGTGCCGGTCAGCGTCATTATTCTTACTATTTGGTTGCTTCCAGGGTGCGGAGGGCATAAGCCAGCCGGAACCAATCCCTTTCCTGCGAAAATTACCCTGAATCCCCCGATCAGCACGTCTTTGCAGCTGGGAAGCACGCTTTTGTTCACGGCGAGCGCGGAGAATGCCGACAACAAAAACATCGCACCGACTTTCACCTTCTCATTGACCACCACCAGCCCAAGCGGCATCCTGGATATTTCTCCAAGCGGCTATGCCTGCGCGGGCAGTTGGAATGCGCCTTATTACAATGTGTGCACGCCTTCGCAATCGGGCGTGGTGCAAGTAGTTGCCTCGGCACTGGGTGCGACCAGCAATCCCACTTACGTATTTGTTCACCCGCCGATTGACAGCATTCAGGTCAGCGTTGTCCCTCCGGTGAATTCGCCGCCTCCAGCATGTCCCAACCAGGTGCTGCCGCTGGCTTGCGACGTTCCATTCAACACAGCTGCAGCCAACTATTGTGTCTCGCAAAATCAGTTGGTGACGCTGCAAGCTACCGCATACAGCAAGGGCAACGACATCACTTCGCAAGTGGGGCCGTTCACTTGGGGTCAAGCCAGTCCTAACGTGGTTACGCTTACGCCGATTATTACTTCCTCGGCCACCAACATCCCGACCAACCAGGCAACCATCACCTCGGGCATTCCAGGGCAAACACAGGTGGTCGCTACCGCATCGGGCGTTACCAGCCAGCCTTATGTAGCCGAAACCTGCCCGATACAGTGCATCGCGTTGCAACCCGGAACGAACGGTACAGAAGAGATTGGGACTACCAGCTTCGTAACCACGAAAGGTACTTCGGAGACCATCACGGCGACGGCAGTCGACGTTCAAGGATGCATTGTTGCGAAGCCTCCACTGACCTGGACATCGACAGCGCCCGCGGCGATTACCGCGGGCAGCGCCGCCAGCACCACCAGCACTACTACCACTACCACCGGCACCACCACTACTACCGTCGGGGGATGCTCGAATTCGGCTTCCTGCTCTATTACGACGGCTCAGCCGGGAGCGGCGGCGATTACGGCATCGTGCACTCCGCCAACCTGCAATGTTGGCTTTCCGTTAAATCCAGCGGGCTATCCGGCCGGCTCAATTTACATTCCGGCGCCGGTCTATCCGGTCTCTGCCATTTCTGGTTTAGTAACCGGCGCCACCACGGCGGCCAACGTCTTTGCTACGAGCCAAGATTGTTACAGCAACTCCGCGTGTACCGTAGCTCTGTATGACATCTCGACTACGAGCAATGTCGCGGGAAGTCCGGATTCGTTGCCCACGCCGCCTAATTCCATGATGTTCGATTCCGCGGGGGACAAGGCCTATGCCGGCAGCCAGTACGGTGCGGCACTCATCACCACGGCGAATCTTGCATCCTCGAGCACCAGTCCGTTCACGCCGTTACCTGCGGCGGGCACACCGCAGGGGTTGGTGATTGGGAAGGTGATTGCAGTTTCTCCGAATGGGAGCCTGGCGATCTTCTCCGATACAGTATCCACGCCGAATCAGGTTTATGTCACCAACACTTCAGGCTCGGCTACGACTACTGCATTGAATATAAACAGCGCGACGACCGCCGCATTTACTCCGGACAACTCCAAGGCGTTCATTCTGGGCAACGGTGGTAATACTCTTTACGTCTATTCGACGCTCCAGTCGCTGCAGACTTATCCCTTAAGCGCGCCAGCGGACGCGATTGCATTTTCTTCGTCGGGAGCTTTTGCGTTCCTCGCGGGGGGAAGTTCCGCCTCAAGCGTGGAGGTTCTCAACACCTGCAACAATCTGCCTGCCACAACAGCCGGTGGAGGCACATTTTCAATCACCGGATTGCCAGCAACCCCCATCTTCCTCAAGATGATCCCGCAGGGCAGCGCTCCAACGGGCCCCAGCCTTCCGGCACTCTATCAAGAGCCGAATGGCATGAATGGCCTTGACGTCTTCGTCGGCATCGATAATACGGGTATCGACGTTTTCGCCACGTCGACAACTACGCCTCTGGTTCTTCCTGCTACGGGGCTATGCCCGTCACAGCAGATCGCGCTGGCGACCCAATACCCCAACGGAACACCTTCCGTCCCTCCTGTCCACATCAGCCTTCAGAAGGGGACATTTAATCCGATCGCCTTCTTCGTGGCGCCGGGCGGCGACCAGCTTTACCTCGTAACCAGCGATCAGGGTGTTTTGGTCTATAACTTCGGCACACAGTCGGTGAGCGCAATTCCGCTGAATGGCAACGGCAATCCTGCACCGGTTGCAGCGGACATGACTGTGGACGGAACGCTGATGTACGTGGCCGGCACTGACGGGATATTGCACGAACTCAACTTGCAGACTGGGCTGGACGTAATGGAGATTCCGTTTCCCCAGCTTCCGAACTCTTCGAATACGTTCTGCTATGAGTCTTTTAGCTGCGCGCTGAATATCGTGGTGATCAAACCGTGAGTGGGGTTGAGCTTCGCTCGAGGGACAGCCGAGGGCGGCTGTCCTTACATAAGAATTGTGGCAAATTGCAACTCTAGGCGGGCTTCTGAAGTTCTTTTGCCACGCTATCCAGCACGCCATTCACAAATTGCACGGATTCCAGGCTGGAGAATTTTCGCGCAATTTCCAGCGACTCATTGATTATCACGGCCCGTGGTGTATCTGGATAGGCAAGAAACTCGGCCACTCCCGCTCGCAGCAAGTTGCGATCCACAGCGGCCATGCGCTCCATGCGCCAATGTTCGGCATGGCGCTCGATCAGCTGATCGATTTCAGGGCCGCGATCATTGGCTACGCGAAAGAGATCGTCCGCGAAACCGCGAACTTCGGCGGTAGTGGAGGCATGTTCGGCCCAGAAGGTTTGCCGCACGTGGTCGACGGACTGCTTGCCCATATCCGCCTGAAACAACATTTGCAGAACCAGTTCGCGAGATTTACGACGAGTACCCATAGGGACGATTGCCAGCTTCCAACTGCTAGTTGTCAGTTTACTGTAGAGAAGAAATTTTACTGTAGAGATTAGGATTTATTTGCGCCTTGTTTTTGCAGTCTTGTGCTGTGGCAGAGACTTGTGATTCCCAACAGGTTGACGGACGATAGCGTTTTTTAACGACGCCATCTCGACTGCTGCGAGCGCCGCTTCGAAGCCTTTGTTGCCCATCTTGAGGCCGGCGCGGTCGATGGCCTGCTCTAGATTCTCGCAAGTAAGCACGCCAAAGGCGTGCGGCACGCCGGTCTCCTGCGCCGATTGACCAATGCCGCGCGTAACTTCGTTCACAATCACATCGTAGTGAGCTGTGTCGCCACGCAGAAGACAGCCGAGGCAGATGATGGCGTCGTACTTTTTGGTTTGCGCTAGTTCCCGTGCGGCTAGCGGAATCTCAAAAGCTCCGGGGACGCGCACGATGGCGAGATCTTTTTCCTTCGCGCCTAATTGCACCAATCCGTCAAGTGCGCTCAGCAAAAGCCTCTCCGTGATAAAGGAATTGAAACGGGAGACCACAATCGCAAAGCGCTTTCGGGAAGCATTGAGGTCGGCCTGCAAGGCACGAACCTCGGGCTGGGGAGATCTTTCAATTTTCAATTGGATTTTCTTGTGCCTGATCTGTTGCTCCCTAAGATGGACTCACTTGCCTTTGAACGCGGCCGCCCGCTTTTCCAAAAACGCCGCCGTTCCTTCTTTCTTATCCTCCGTCGCGCAGGCCACGCCGAACAAGACAGCCTCCAGATAGAGGCCCTCGCTGAGCGTCATCTCCATGCCTTTGTTCACGGCCTCCATTGCATACTGCACAGCCAAGGGAGCGTTGGCGATGATCTTTTCGGCAATCGCCTCCGCGCGCGGAATCAACTGCGCCGCAGCTGTAACCTCATTCACCAGCCCAATGCGATGTGCTTCCTGGGCGGTGATCATTTCCCCGGCCAGCACCATTTGCATGGCAAGACCTTTGCCGACGAGGCGGGGCAGGCGCTGGGTGCCGCCGTAGCCGGGAATAATTCCGAGCTTCACTTCGGGCTGCCCTAGTTTTGCATTCTCGCTCGCGAGGCGCATAGTGCAAGCCATGGCAATCTCGCACCCACCGCCCAGCGCGAACCCATTGATGCAGGCAATCACGGGCTTGCCCAGATTCTCAATCAGGTTGAGCACGTTCTGACCACGGTGGGTGTATTCCTTGCCTGTAACCGCGTCGTTCTTGGCTAGTTCGCCGATATCGGCGCCGGCGATGAACGCCTTCTCGCCCGCGCCAGTAAAAATGACGACCCGAATCGCCGTGTCATTCTTGATGTCATGAAATGCTGACCGCAACTCTTCCATGGTGGCCATGTTCAAGGCATTGAGAACCTTTGGGCGGTTAACGGTGACGTAGGCGATCGAGTTTTTCTTTTCGAGGAGGATATTTTCGAAGTTCATAAAGTCGCTTTCAATGTACAAGCAGGCGAAAAAATCAGGAACTTAGGAGATGCGCCGGGGAGAATTTCCAGAGCTGGAAAAGATTCGCCCTCGCAGCCAACAAGTTTTACTTCCCTCGCACGACCGCTTCGATTTCAGCCTTACTCAGGTCGCAACTGATGCAACGCTGCGTCCAGAGGCGGTTGGCGAATATTTTTCCGCAACGGGGACATCGCCATTCGGTGAGCCACCATGTGCCCGCGAGGTACACGCCGACCCAAGCCAACAGGATCGCGAAATCTTTGAGTTCGCCAAGCTGGAGACGGGCAATCATGAAACCCAAAAACAGAAAGCTGAGAAAGAGCACTACGACCAGATTGCGCCGCGCTACGTAGCTGTGCCACGATCGACGGTAAATTTCCATATCCTCTGGGCCGCCTTCCCCGGGCAACTTGTCCGTTTTTCTGCGTCTGTACAACTCTTGCGTGTCTTCTGGCAATAGGGTTGGCCTCGGGCTGCCGTTACAGTTTATTCGCCTTTGGCCCGCTCGGATCAGAATAATCGTAGAACCCTTTACCAGTTTTCTTCCCGTACCATCCGGCCATTACAAGCCGTTTGAGCAGCGGAGGCGACGCGAAGCGACGCTCCTTGAACTCGTCATACATGACATGGGTGATGTAATAGGTAGTATCGAGGCCGACAAAATCGAGCAGGGTGAATGGTCCCATGGGATAGCCGCAGCCCAGCTTCATCGCGTTATCGATATCTTCAATGGAGCCGACGCCTTCTTCATAGGCGCGAATCGCATCGAGCAGATACGGTACCAGCAGGCGGTTTACGATAAATCCTGTCTTGTCCGAGGTCCGCACAGGAACCTTGCCTAGCTTTTTCCCGAACTCGTAGGCCGTCTGGTAAACATCGTCGGCGGTGGCGATGGTGCGTACGACTTCGACCAGCTTCATCAGCGGCACGGGGTTAAAAAAGTGCAGACCGATGAAGCGCTCCGGGCGCTTCACCGAGGTCAACAGTTCCGTCACCGAAATCGAAGACGTATTCGAAGCGAAGATCGCTTCTTTTTTCACGATGCCGTCGAGCGACGCGTACATTTTCTTCTTCTCTTCGACATTCTCGATGATGGCTTCGATGATGATGTCGCAATCGGCCAGGTCTGCCTTGTTCGTCGTCCCTTGGAGGCGCGCGCGGATTGCATCTTTCTGTTGCGCCGTGATTCCACCTTTTTCCGGCGGACGCTCGGCGAACTTCGCCAGCGATTTTTCGATTCCGGCAAAGCCCTTGTCCAGGTATTTTTGCTCGACTTCGAGAACGGTTACGTCGAATCCGGCTGTCGCGCAAACCTGCGCGATACCGGAACCCATCAGGCCACAACCGAGTACGCCAACCTTCTTAATTTCCATAATTGCTTCCTTTAGATAAAAAGAATCGCTTGGTCATTCAAAATTGCTTTGTCACCCTAAGCGAAGAACCTACACAATTTGTTCATGTCGGCGAGTTGCATAGGTCCTTCGCGGCAAAACGCGCCGCTCAGGATGACAAGGGCGTTTTGAGATCCGAGGTAATTGGTGACAAAAGCCTAGCTCAAGCTTTCCACAATCATCGCAATTCCCTGGCCACCGCCGATGCAGGCTGTGGCTAGCCCGTACTTCTTTTTCCGGCGGCGCAATTCGTATAGCAGCGTGATCACTAGTCGTGTACCCGTTGCGCCCAAGGGATGGCCCAGCGCGATCGCCCCGCCGTTGACGTTTACTTTTTCGCGGTCGAGGCCCAACTCTTTTTCAACGGCCAGATACTGCGCTGCGAAGGCCTCATTGACTTCGATCAGATCGATGTAATCCAGATTCAGCCCAGCTTTTTGCAGGGCTACTTTTGTTGCCGGAACCGGACCGCGGCCCATCAGCTTGGGCTCGACTCCGGCAATGCCCCAGCTTACGATTCTACCGAGCGGCTGAATGCTGCGCTTGCGGGCTTCTTCCAGCGGCATTAAAACCACGGCCGCGGCACCATCCACGATGCCGCTGGCGTTGCCAGCGGTCACGGTTCCGCTTTTTCCGAATGCAGCTTTCAACTTGGCCAAGCCTTCCATCGTGGTCTGCGGACGGCGATGATCATCTTCGGCCAGCACTTCTCCGGTGGGCTCGCCTTTGGAATTGCGCAGCGGCACGGGAATGAGTTCCTCTTGAATTCGCCCAGCTTTGTAAGCCTCATCGGCCTTCTGCTGCGAACGCAGAGCGAACTCATCCTGCTGCTGGCGCGTGATGCCCTGCTGCTCTCCGTAGAGCTCGGCGGTGTTTGCCATGTAGAGGCCGCAATAGCTGTCGAGCAGGGCGACCATCAGGGAATCTTCCAGCTTGCCGCCCGGCGATAAAGTAAATCCGTCGCGGCCGCGAATGACAAATGGAGCTTGCGACATGGCCTCCATGCCGCCAGCTAAAACAATCTTTGCCTCGTCGAGCTGAATCATCTGGGCTGCGTTCACGATTGATTGCATCCCAGAGCCGCACAGGCGGTTGACGGTCAGCGCCGGAGTTTCAATGGGCAAGCCTGCGCGCAAGCCCACATGGCGCGCGCCATAGAGGGCGTCCCCGGAAGTTTGTTGCGCGTTGCCGAAGACGGCATGATCGAATTCTTTGGCGTCGATGCCGGCACGCTCGATGGCGCCCTTGGCTGCAATTGCGGCCAACTCCTGCGCCGTGAAATCCTTCAACTTGCCGCAATAGCGGCCAAAGGGCGTGCGCGCCCCGCTTACAATGGCAATATCCCCAGGTTTCAACATGATTTCCTTGCAGAATCCCTACTCAGAGCGGATCAAAATTGAGAGTCAAACTGGTTAGTGTAGCAGCGTACGAGGAGATTTGACCATAAAGACAAAAGCGGGTAGCGGTGTAGTTTGACCGGAAGAGTGGCGTACGCGTGGGAGATTCCTCAGCCCGCTGGTGAAAACGCGGGCTTTCGGGATGACTCCGAAAAAAGTAAAGCGCAGGACTTTTCAAACTGCTGGCTGATTAGCCAATGCAGATTCGTCCTATGCCACGGCCCCCGTGGCTAGCGCCGCACCGAGCGCGACAATTTTGCCGGGTCCTTGCGCGAGCGAACTCGCCAGTGCATGTTCGGCGCGATTGATCACTTCGGTGACGATGTCAATGGAATCGTAATTCTCCCGCACCACCGCTTCGGCCAGGCCAGCAGAGAATTCCATGGCCAGGCCTTTTTCCGAACCTTCTTTGGCCGGCAGCCTTACGCCTGCGATGGTTTTGCGCAACTTCTCGACCGCCAGCAAGGCTTCTTTTTCGGCGGTGTCGCCGAGAATGATGGCGATGGTGGTGGTGTCATAGCGAAAAGCGAGATCGTTGGTGCGAATGTTGGCGGCGAACTGCTGGCCGATTTTTTCCATTACTTTTTCAATGGCGGCTTCGCCGTATTCCCTGAGCAGTGCCGCGCTTCGTCCGAATTGCAGGAGCAGGACTGAAAGCGGCGCGGAGTTTTGCACGGCCCGCTTACTCTCAGCCAACAATAAATCCAAATAAGATCCACGCTTTAACAAACCGGATTTTTCATCGGTAACGGAAAGGTTCTTCACCAGACGGCGCAGGCCAGCGTTGTTCAGAGCAATCACCATCTGGTCGGCCAGAGTTTTGAGAACCACGGCGTCAGTCTGCGGCCAGGCACGAGGTTTATTGTGCAAGAGCGCCAGCACTCCGACTGGATCTTCGCCATTGCTAAGTGGAAATGCCATGACTGCCGAAGTTCCCAACTCAACCAGAGAATTGCGGACTCCCTCCAGTTCTCCGGTCTTTTGTGCATCGGCCAAGATCAGCGGCTCGCTCGCGGATGACAACATGCACAAGTCGTGCAAAGCGCACATGATCTCTTTGAGTGCGGAGCTGGCGCCGGCATTGACGCCCTTACCGCAAAATTCCTGCATTGCCGTAGGCGGCGAGCCGGGGGTTCGCATTGCGGCCACACAACGGGAGACTTCCCAGTGCCGGCCGATTTCATTAACGGCCGTCGTCAAAACTGCGCCGGCGCTGGTCTGGTGGTAGAGCTTGCGTGTGATCTCCGCCACGCGAGTCACATTGCGCATCTCAGCGGCGGGATCTGCCACGGCCGCAACCGGTGCGGCGGGAACCGGAGGCGCCGGCGCAGGAGGCGCCACGGCCTGCATGCGCGCCGAACCCGCATAGCTCGGGGTTACTCCGGCAGAGAGATAGAGACGCTGCAAATCTTCGTTGCGCTCTTCTTCGCGGGGAAATAATTCCTGGATTCTCTGGAGCCGTTCGACTGCCTTATTACGCATGCCATACTGCACAAGGATTTCCGCCTGCAACATTAGATCCTGCAGTGTGGCAGCTCCCAGGGTTGCGACACTCTCGTGATCGGACTCCGCCGCGGAGGCACTTACCGGGGTAAACCGAGAGGCGATGGCGTTGAACTTGTTCTGATCGATCTTGCCTTTTAATATCTCCAACCGCTTAGTGTGGCCAGCTTCATAAGGATCGACTTCCGCAGCGCGATCCAGGCATTCGGCAGCCTTGGTAAAATTTCCGGTTTCGCAATAAACATCGAAGAGCTTGAGCAGAGTCTGGCAGTAGTCGCCTTCGCGGTTCGCGGCGTTGAATAATTCGCTCATGAACTCCAGCATGCCGGGCGACGGCGGCCGCGTAGCTAAAATTTCCTGCATCACTGTAAGAAACTGCCGGCGCTCGCCGCGCTTGGCCTGGAACTGCCCCAACTTGCGGGCGAGTGCGACGGCGTCGTCGTCCTGATCCGCCTCGACCAGCTGGCCAATCAATGCCGTCACCTGCGCCATCCGACTGGGATTCTGCTCGAAGAGGCGCCAAACCAAAGGTTCGGCATCGGCGTAGCGACCCGCGGCCAACAAGGCTTCGGCATAGATCTCGTGCAGGTCAGAAGCGGTGCTGCCCGCGTTTACCTGCGGCTCGAGAATAAAAATCGCAGCGCCAATCTGTCCCTGCGCGAGCAAGCCCTTGCCATAGGCGAGCGCGATTTCTTCATCGGAGGAATCTTCCTGATAGGCGCGCTCATACCACTGTGCCGGATCTCCGCCTGCTGCCGCCGCGGTCTGAGCAATTTTCTTAAAAGCTGCCGCCGCCGCTCGACTATCTCCCACCTCAGAAGAAAGCTCGGCCATACGAACTAAGTTCGGCTGGCTTGGATCCAGCTTGACCATTCGCCCCAGAACCAGAAGCGCATCTTTCTTATTGTCCAGCTTGGCCAATTCACTCAACGCCGACTCGTACGTGCCTACAGCCAGCTTTTTGTTGGTGCCTTCCAGCAACTGTCCGAAGCGGAATTTTTGCTCCCACGTGGGATTCCCATGCCGCGCTAGTTTTTTGTAGGTGAGGCTGGCGCGCGTGGCATCGCCGGCACCGACCTGCCGTTCGAAAAGTTCCCCGAGCAGGCGAACGGCGTCGGAACCGCGGCTTTGCGACAGGCAGAGGTCAGCCGCAAGCTCGCGTACTTTGTCATTTTCGGGATCGTCTCGCAGAAGCAGCAGATATTCTTCCAGAGCTTCCGCAGCTTTTCCTTTTTGAAGGAGTTTTTCGGCGCGCTCCACTCGGCGCGCCAACTCAATCCGATCTCCGCGTGATGTGATCTCAGCCATGGGTGGACGTGGGCAGACTACTCTGCTTTGATTCTAGGAGCGGGCTGGGAGCGCCAGCAATCCGCAATGGCCTGCGCTGGTTACGGAAGTCATCAGCAAGCTCGCTCGGTGTTGTGCGACCACCAAGTTACATAGTAGAGATCGGTGCGACATCGACAATCAAGTGCAAGCAAGGCGCCCACGATCGTTACGAACGTAAGCCGAAATTTTGTTTTTGGCTGTGAGGCGCTCTGTGAGCTCCGTTAGCCTAGCTGCGGCGACCTTAGCCCTTGATACTCCATCGTGATCGCGATTTTCCTACTTCATTCGACGGAACCGGTTCGCCTGATCGTATGGTGCGCGATCGGGATCTGTGGCGGGCTCTATCTTTTCTGTAGGGGTTTTCTGCTGCTGCAGCGGCGACACCTCATCCTGGATACTCCTGTTTCCAAAATTCGCAGCGCCTCGATGGGGATGGTAGAACTCAACGGGCTCGCGGTGGGACCCTACACGGTCACGTCGCCAATTACCGCGCGCAGCTGTTACTACTTTCGCACTCTGGTCTGGGAGCTAAAGCAATGCGGCAGGAGCAAGCAATGGGTCAAGGTGGCCTCCGAGTGCATGCATGTCCCGTTCTTCCTTGAGGACAACACCGGCAAGGTGATGGTCGACCCGCGCGGAGCAGAACTCGACTTGCATTGCGATTTTAAGCAGGAGTTCTGCGACTCATTCTTTACCACGAAAGAAAAAATCCCAGCCAGCGTGCACCTTCTCCTCTCGCGCCACGGAGTGAACACCAGCAACAAGGTTAAGGTGGAAGAGTTCTGCGTGAAGCCCAAGAATGCGCTCTTTGTGTTAGGCGCGCTGGGGGACAATCCAGGGCTCGAACTCAGTCCGCAACCGATTCACGACGAAGAATACAACTCGCTCACCTTGGGTAAGTCGCTCTGGGCTTCGGCCGCGTCTACGGCTCTGGGCTCCCAGCTAATTACAGCCTTCCGCGGTCAGGAAGCGACATCGGAAGAGCCTTCTATCGGGGAGAGGTTGTTCGGAGGCATTCGTGGAGGACAGCGCGATGAGACTGACGACCCGGATTCCGAAATAGACTCTAGATCGGCGGAAGCGGTCGGCGCGAGTCCGCATGTAATTCGGCTCTCCGCGAATTCGGGCTCGACTATGGTGGCCGAGATGACACAACAGGAAAAAATCGCAGCGGCGCTGATGAAGGCTGGTATTACCAACCCATCGGCTTGGGCAAGCGGCGTGGGTCCGAATCAAACGGCGAATGCATCGATGGCATCTTCCAGCGACGGTTTCGAGACGCGGCCCGCTGTGGTTCTGACGAAAGGCAAGAATAACCAGACGTTTCTGATTTCCTGGCGTAGCCAGCGCGAGATCGCGAATTCCCTTGGCTGGAAATGTGCGCTGATGATCTGGGGAGGTCCTGCGCTCACGCTGCTCTGCCTCTACGGCTTGCTCGGCCTAATGCATACGGTCTAGCGGGTGACAAAGACGATGTGGTTCGTCTAGTACAATGCTCGCGTGAGTAATGCCGTCCGCATCGGAATCATCGGCGATTTCAATACAGAATTTCCCTCGCACCACGCCACAACAAACTCTCTGCAACATGCCGCCCGCAAGTTGAATTTCACGGTGGAATCGGAATGGATCCCCACATCTTCGCTCACAAGCAGCGCTTCGGAAAAGACGCTGGAAAGTTTCGATGGCCTGTGGGCCGCGCCGGGCAGTCCATACAAGAGCTTTGACGGCATGCTCAAAGGCATTGAGTTTGCGCGGCGGCGGAATTGGCCATTCCTGGGCACTTGCGGAGGTTTTCAGTACGCGCTGATTGAATTCGCGCGCAACGTGCTCGGCATTGCGGACGCGGACAGCGCAGAAAACAATTCAGGATCGAAGAACATCGTTATCTATCCCGTAAGCTGCGCTGTACCCGATCGCAAAGGAAAGGCTCCGAAGCTTTCGGGAGCGGTTCCGGAAATCCGCCTGCGGCCGGGTTCCTATCTGCAATCTTTTTATGGAAAGGATAAAGAGGTAGTCACCGAAGAATTCTTCTGCAACTTTGAAGTAAATCCTGAGTACGAATGGGCGACCATGGAGGCGGGATTTCCCGTAGTGGCGCGCGGAGCGAAGGGTGAGATTCGCGCCATCGAATCTCCGGTTCACCAGTTTTTTATCGCGACGCTATTTCAGCCGCAACTATCTTCGACGGAGAAAAATCCGCATCCCGTAATCCTCGCCTTCGTGCAAGCCGCTGCGGATTGGGGAAGGAAGAAGCTCGAGGATAGCGTTCTCGAGTAGGTCTCGGGATGGCAGAGGCTGCTAAAGCCCCCATCTTTAAATTGGTCCAGGGACGGGACTATTGAAGAGGCTGTGGAAAAACTCATTTTGGTGGAGCGCCCCCTCAGCGGCTGAAGCCGCTTTTGGAAACAGGATTTATCGCAGCGGTGAACCGCTGCGCCACCCAAAATCGATGTCAAGATGGAATTGTCCCGCAACCTCTTGAGTTCGTCCCTTCCCGAACCCATTTGTGAGATAGTTCCTAGCCAGAAATAATCATCTGCGACTAAAGTGCAGGAATCGGCTGCCGATCTCTACGTTATGGTCAATCCCGTTAGCAGCACAAGCAGCAGCCACGGCAGCGAAGCTTCAAAACCGACCGTCGCCCCTCCGAAACCTCAGCCACAACCGAGCAGCAGTTCACAAGCTTCTGACACGGTAACGCTGAAAAGTGCAGGGGATAATAGCAACAGCCGGTGACGATGCAATCAAACCGTCAACCATTCCAACCACATTGGGGCGGGGGTTCTCTTCAAGAAGGCAAATATTCCCAGGCGACATTCCTAGGGGATCTCCACCTCCACATCACCGGAGTAGGGGCTTTCTTTGCCGCTTGAGCTCACAGCAGTGGTCTTGTAGTAATAAGTCATACCCTCCGCAACTGTTTTATCCGCGTAACTGGTGTCTACGTCGAGCGTGGAATTCAATTTGGTATAAGTCCCCTTCGCAGACGTGCTTCGATAAACGTTGTAGCCAGATACTTCGGATGTGCTCGCGATCCAGGAAAGATCGACATAGGGCGCGGTACCGGTTCCGGTCAACCGCTCCGACGCCGGGGATTGCTCGGCATCGCTGACAAAAGACAGCTTTGCCGCCTTTGCCCCATCGTTCTGAGGTTTGAAGCGAACATTGATGGATGATGCCTTTCCGGCATCAATGGTTAAGGGAAGACTGTCGCCCAAGACCTCAAATTGTGAACTACTGCTGGATAGTGAAGTGATCGTAACGTTGCCCCCCTTGGCGCTCAGATCGAGGGTTAAGGTCTCAGTCGTTCCCACAGCCACGTTTCCGAACTTGAGCGTGTCAGGCGCAATAGTCAGTTCCGGCTTGGCCGCAGCCTCCCCGGTACCCTCCACTGCCACGTCGAGGATCTGGTTGGCGGCATCACTGTGCACGGCGACGTGCGCACTCACCCAGCCTTTGGCGGTGGGCCCAAACGTCACGCTCAGCTCGAGTTTTTCTCCGGCAGCCAGCGTTTTTGGCAGATCCAATTTCGAAAGTTCGAACTTGCTATCGCTTGAACTAATTCCAGAAATTTTCAGTTTCCTTGCGCTCTTGTTGATTAAGGTGAGGCCAGCAGTCTTGGTTTCGCCAACAGTAATGTGGCCAAAGGCTACGCGGTTTGGCGAGCCGCTCAGCTCTTGTGTCAAGATCACTCCTCCCCTGGCAGGTAAAACCATCGTCATGATCGTGAGCGCGATCACGGGGAGGCAAAAAGCAAAGGCATATCGAGTATTCGGCTGGGGGAATGGCATGCAGGTGAGTCTTAACTATTTTGGGAAAGTCCCGAAAGTCACAGAAGGACATGCGGGTGGAAGTAATTCATTCGGACTAACCGGTTAAATTGCGGGAAGATCAGCATGTTTAGGAGGATTAAGGATTTAGTTCCGCGATCTGGTCGAGGAAAAAAACCTGGGATTGCGGCATTCGTCGCTCAGGCGAGACCAAGATCCCTCGCTGCGCTGGGGATGACACGGAGTTCGGGATGACAGGGAGTAAAGTGGCAGCGTGATGGCGCCGTGAACCATGCTCTTTTAAAGCAAATCAAAAATTGATTCAACTACCCGGAGAACCGTGTTATTGGCATTCCAGGCCGCAACTGTTTACCATGTCAGCCGATGCCTCGCGAAACCCTGGTTGATTCCCGGCAGGAAATTCTGCGCACCGCCGCGCGGCTGTTTCAGCAGCGTGGTTATGACGCGACTTCCATGAACGACGTGGCTGGAGCGCTTAAGCTGAGCAAAGGCGGGCTCTACCATCATTTTCAAAGCAAAGACGAAATTCTGTTCGAGATCATGAATCATGCCATGGACATTACCGAGGAGCGGGTGCTGAATCCGGTGCGAACCATTGGCGATGCGGACGAGCGGTTGCGGGCGCTGATCCGCCTGCACATCGAAGTTGTGCTGAGCCCTCGAGATCGGGAGATCACGGTGATGCTGCATGAGAATCATCCCTTGCCGCCTTCGCTACGAAAACGCATCAATTCGCGCAAAAAGGATTACATTCACTTCCTCGAGAACCTGATGGCGGAAGTGCAGGGCAAATCGAGGAGCGGGCAGCAGGCGAGAGGAAAAGTGACTCCCCGTGCCGCAGCATTCGCGTTGCTGGGCATGATCAACTGGATTTACCAGTGGTACAAACCGGAGGGCGAATTGCAGGCGCAGAATTTGATCCCGCAATTTACCGAACTTATCTTCGGAGGGATCTTTGCGTGAAAACAGGCTTGAAAACAGTTTTCGCCAGCCTCGCGGAGATTGCTGAACAGAGAGCTTTGAGCGGCAAGGCCTATCGCGAATTCCTGCGCGTGCCGGCGATGAGCGCAGGACTTTACGTTTTGTCCGCAGGAGGAACGGACGGGCAGAAGCCGCATCACGAAGATGAAATTTACTATGTGATTCGCGGCCGCGCCCGGTTCGAGGCTGGCGCAGAGGATCGCGAGGTTTCCGGAGGCAGTGTCATCTTCGTGGCGGCGGAAGTAGGACACCGCTTCTACGACATCACGGAAGAGCTGGAGATACTGGTTTTCTTCGCGCCGGCGGAGAGTTAGAACGGATCGGCTTATATTTCGTCGATCATCCTTGGTCGATTATGCTTGGTCGATCATGCTTGATCGATCATGCTTCACCAATCATGCTTCGATTACCTCTCTGCAGGGTTATCGGGTGATGACTACCGCGGCGGAATCCAGTAGATTTCTTCCTTAACCGCCTTCCGATCGAGGAATCCGCGCCGCTTCAGGATGGCTTTGCTGTTCGCGATCATGTCGGGATGTCCGCACAGGTAGGCGGTGGTGTTGGTGGCATCGAGTCCCCACTGATCGGCATATTTGCGCAGCACATCGTCGGCGCGGCCAATCTCTCCGGGCCAGTCGGCATGGTCCCAGGGGCGGCTCACCGTGGGCACGTAGGTGAACCAGGGCAGTTCCGCAGCGAAGCCGCTCAATTCCTCTCTGTAGCCGAATTCCCACGGGCGGCTGGCGCCGTTGAGCAGGTAAAGATGATGGCTGCCATCGAAGCGGCCTTCTTTCCAATCTTTGGAAAGCGAGCGCACGAAGCTGACGAACGGAGAGACGCCGGTGACAGTTGAAACCAGCAGATGATGCTTGCGTCCGCTTTCGGTATCGAGTGTGAATTTGCCCTTGGGGATTTTGCGCATGAGCACTTCATCGCCGGGCTGCAAGGCATAGAGTCGCGGAGTGAGGGCACCCTGGGGTACAAGTTCGATGAAGATTTCGACTTCGTCTTCAAACGGAGCGGAAGCGATGGAATAGGGGCGCTCGATCCGCTTGTCCTCGTACTCCACGCCAAGGGTCGCATATTGTCCGGGAGCGAAGTTGAACTCGCCTCCGGGCTGAATGCGAATGGTCCACAAGTCTGGTGCGAATTCCGTGCGCCTGACGATCTTCGCGTGGAAAAACTTGTCGTCCGAAACTCGCATTCACTATCCTTGCGCGCACTATCTTTGCGTGCTTCTTTGTCACCTTGGATTATTTGCCGGCATCTCATTAACGAAGAGCATGCCGGGCCGACGAAACCCGCCGAAACCGTTGAAAGTTTTGTAATAATACAACGCAACGGCCCAGGTGGTAAGTTAATTTGAAAACCGTCGTCGACATGCATTCCTGAAGTTCTTGATTGGATGACAATTGGGACATTTTTGTTCGGTCTGGCATCCAATTCGCATAGGGCCTTCCAGTTTGGACGAAAATTTACTGATAGGAGATCCTTCGCTTCGGCTGAAGAACGCCCACGCTCAGGATGACAGCCCTACGTGTCACCTCACGGAAGTAACTTTACGTGATTACTGCACGCACCTAGACTTTTAACGAATGGACGTGACGAGACAAAACTCGGCTGAGCAGGTTAGGGTCGCGCGCGAGTGCGATGCTTCCGCTCCGACTGATGCAGGCCTGCGGCCGGAAAATCGGTTTGCTGGAGCCGGTGTGGGTCTGCCCCAGTGTGTGGCGGTAGCCCTGGGAATTGTGGCCGCACTTATTTTCTCGGGCTCGGGAACTGGGGGAGCGCTGTGGGGGAAAATCGCCAGCGCATCTTCGTTGCAGGAAACGGGGCTGCCGAAAACGGCGACGAGGCCTCAGCTACCTTCCGATCTCGATCGTTTAAACCCTCAGCAGCAGGCGGAAGCTCTGTTGGAACGAGCCATCGCCCGCGCGGATGGAGCCACTCAGCAGATTGAAATGCGCGCCGATGGGTGGCGCGGCAAGCTGAAATGGGATGGGCAGCTGAGCGAACTCAGCAGCGCGGCACTGAATTCGAAAGACGAGAACGTTCGCGACTGCGCCATTGAGGTTCAACTTGCGGCGTACGGCCTAAGGAAAGACGACTCGACGATTGATTTGGTCATGCGCCAGGCTGAGTCTTCCGATCACTCACGAAGAGTGTGGGCGCTCTGGGCTCTGGGGTTGCTGGGCAATCGCGGGATCGAAACCGATCGAGTGGTCGAAATATTGGGCGAGCACTTGAAGAATTTTCAGGGAAAACCTGATGCGCGCTCGGAAGATGCGCGGCGCTGGGCGGTAGAGAGTTTGGCTCTGATCGGAACAACCGCAACTCTTACGCCACTTCTGGACGCCATGCACAATGACCCTTCGCCAATGGTGCGGGAACGTGCCGCCGCCAGCCTGGCGGAGTCTGGCATGTTGAGCCGAAACCAGCGACTTCTGGCGGTGCCGCAGTTAATAAGTTTTTCGGACGATCCGTCGCTGGACGATCAGACTCACACCTGGGCCTTTCAGGCGCTAGGAGCAATTACGCGGGAACGCCTGCCAAACAATTCCGCGGTGTGGCGTGACTGGTATCAGCACAAGAGCTTCGATAATTGATCGGGTAATGGTGCTTGCCGTCGTTGGATGAGCAAGAGCCAAGCTTCGCTCGCGGACAGCCGAGCTTTCCCCACATACAAGCGCGTGTAGAACGAAAATAAAGTCTACTCTTGCGGCAAAATTCACCTTATATGCGTCTAAGGTTTTAGTAGCATCGGAGCCGTTGCTCGTCGTACTCTCGTTTTGTCTGCATGGTCGCCCCAAAAACCACTTCCGATACGGTCCAGGCGGCAATCGCCGAGTTGCTTGGCGACTTGCACTCCAGAAGCGAATGCGAAAAGATTGGGCTTTCGCGCGAAGATTTCTCCGCCATTCTGGGGGACGTGGCTGCGAAATATCTGCCCGTGTCGACAGACCAAGATGAAGCTCGCACTTTCCTGATGAGCCTGCGAGTGGAGGAATTGGCCCTGGCGCGGGCCTGTGCCGCGGGCCACAATTTAGCGTGGGAGATATTTCTTACGCGCTACCGCGAGAAACTTTATCAGGCAGCGCTGCGCATTGCCCGGGAAGACTCCGCGGCGCGCGACCTTGCGGATAGCCTCTACGCCGAGCTCTATGGAACGACCACGCGGGAGGGAGAACGGTTTTCCAAGTTGTCCTCGTTTACCGGCCGTGGATCTCTAGAAGGCTGGCTGCGAACGGTGCTGGCGCAGGAGTTCGTCAACCGCTATCGCCGTACCAAACGGCTGGTGAGTCTGGAGGAAGAGAGTGAAGATGGCTCCCAGTTCGCCGCACCAGAGCCGGAGGAGATTCCTTCCCCGGATTCTCGTCTGGAGCTAGCGACAGACGCAGGACTGGCTGCTCTTTGCAACGAGGATCGAATGGTGCTGGCATCGTATTATCTGGACGGCCGGACGCTGGCGGAGATCGCGCGGATGCTTGGAGTCCACGAATCGACCATCAGCCGGAAGGTGGATAAACTGGCTAAATCCCTGAGGAAGAACATTCTGGGGCACCTGATGCAAAAGGGTATGAGCCGGCGCCAGGCTGAGGAGTCGCTGGAGGTGGACGTCAGGGACATCCGGCTGGATATTCGGCGCAGTTTGAGGCAAGAATCTTTGTCGCAAGAATCGGGGATTCCAGCGTTCTCTGAGAAGAAAGATGGGAAACCGCGGGCGAGAACGTCTCGGCAGTCCGGGTCGGTTCGAATTGGCGACTGAGTAAAATTGGATAGTGGTGCAATTTGCGGCGCTTGAGATAGAGGGGTCGGGCTTGGCTCGACTAGATAGCCGAGGGCGGCTGTCTCAACGTGAGCACTGGGACAAATTGCGCTATACAAAAATTGCGATGGATAACGTTCCAAAATACGTAGTGGGGCGACTCCAAAGTCAGGAACTGGGGTCCGAATCACATCCGGACGCCGATCTGCTGACTGCTTTTGCCGAGCGATCACTTGATGAGCGTGAACGCGGGGGCGTGATGAAGCACCTTGCGCTCTGTGGTGATTGCCGGGAAGTAGTGGCACTCGCGATGCCTGAGGCGGATTTGCAGCAAGTGCTAACCTTGCCGCGCCAAAATCCGGCGGGATGGTTTGGCTGGCCCGCGCTACTGCGTTGGGGAGTTTTGGCGGCCGGGATGGTTGGAATCGCCGCGGTCGGATTCCAATACTCTCATTTCCGTGCACATCAAAATATCGCGGCTTCGGTTCAGAGCACGGTACCTGCGGTTAGCACAACAACCTCTGGAACTCGCCAGCCACTTTCTGATCGGGTAGCGAATTCTCCGGACGAGGCCTCGCGGAATGCGGGAGTGTTGGCGCATCGCGTGGTTCAGGAAGGCCCGGAGGAACATAGCCGAGACAGGGCTGGCGATTCTTCCTCCGGCAATTCTGCCGCGGACAATTCTTCCGCAATGGTGGCGATGAATCGCGCTCCCGTCATCGGGAACAATACCGCCGGTACAGAGATCGTGAAGGCGAAAGCTCCGGTGCCCATGCAGGCTGCCTCGGGAGGGCAAATTCCGACTGCTCCTAATCTTCCGCTGCAGACTTCCCCGTCGATGATGATGCGAGCGTCGCCGCAGTGGGCCATCACTACTACGGGCATCTTGCGGCGTTCGTTTGACGGCGGAAAAAGCTGGGAGACAATAAGCCCAAGCAGAGAAAGCACGGCCAGTGAGGGCTCGATGTTCCGCGCTGTCGCCGGAACTGGCTCTGAAGTGTGGGTGGGCGGGGCTGCTGGGATGCTTTATCACAGTGCGGATAGCGGCAATCATTGGAACCGGGTCACGCCTTCGGATGGCAGCGTTGGGCTTACCGGCGAGATTGTCAGCATCGAGTTCTCCGATCCGCAGCACGGAAGGATTTCCACCTCGAACTCCGAACTCTGGGTTACTTCCGACTCCGCGCAGAGCTGGCAGAAGCAGCAATAAAGCTCTCTGAATTCGCATTACCCATCCGGATTACCTAAGTGACGTTTACAAGAAAAACGCGGCCCCCTAATATCCACGAGTGGTTTGGCAGTTCTGGGGGAGGGCTGCCGAGGCGTCTTGGACTGAAGTCCGAGGCGCTTTTTTGTTTGAAACAGAAGCAAAAATTGAAATCTCCTGGTCAAGGCGTGGGAGGCGGATGTGTGAGGCGTAGATCTTTGATGGGTGGACCTTTGATGTATAGAACCATGTGTTCCTCGTCAACATACTTATCGCCGATCTTAAGAGCTTTCCGCTCCAGCCCGAACGATTCGAATCCGAGCGAACGATAGAGCCTCCCTGCGGAGAGTTGAGTGTTTGAGACAGCCAGTTTGATCTGCTCCATTCCATCAATCTTTATGGCGCGATCGAGAAGCAGGCACAACATCTCCCGGCTAATTCCCTTCCCTCTCGCGTCGCGGGTTATGTAAACGCCCCAAATTTGTCCTTTGTGACGTTCTTTCAGGCCTTTGTCGCGAAGGAAGCCCGCTGTCCCCAGCAATCTCCCGTGGGCAAATGCGCCCACAACGAACTTGTTCTCAGGATCATCGGAGATTCGGGTTGCGATATCGTCGATGCTGAGCATTCGGTGCTCAGCGGGTGACGAGCCAAAGGCCTCCGGTTCAGTTTCGAGAGCTTCCAGGCGGAGATTCGAATAGGCGGACGCATCGCGTGCAGAAAGAAAGCGAATTTCAACGGGCGTATTCTTCAAAGATAAACCGGCCATAAGCAAATCCAGAGCTACTCGCCTTTGCGACACGCGGTGCAGTAGCCGCCGATTTCCAATCGCGAGACCACAATGCGAAACCGGCAGTCTTTTTCGACTTGCCGCTTCAATTCCTCAAATACGTCGCTGACGAACTCCATAATCTTGCCGCAACGCAGGCAGGCCATGTGAATGTGGTCGCGGTTGAGTTTGCGCTCGTAATAATGGCCCTCGCCGTGGATGTGCATCAAGTCGAGTTCGTCGATGAGCCCATGACGTTTCAATAACTGGAGAGTGCGGTACACGGTGCTGCGATCCACGCTGGCGTCGAGTTTTTGCGCCTTGCGCAAGAGTTGCGCAGCGTCCAGATGCTTGGTGGCGGTTTCCATGACGCGCAGGATGGCACGGCGCTGTTGAGTCATTCGGATTCCGCGCTCAGCAAAGTGCGCCTGGAGCCGACCGGGCATTTCAGTTTGGGGTAGCGGCATGGGAACAATCCTTTCGGGTTGCAACTGGTCGCAATCACGCTGCGACGAAATCTGCCGCCGGCTCTTGACGGTGGCAAGAGATATCCTGCAATATCATGAATGTGCTCTAGATGCGACCCGGTTGCAACTAGTAAAAAGATCGCCTCTGAAGACATATGAACGGATACATTCGAACTCGAGTATTCATTTTACCTACAGATGCGACCGGTTCGCAACTGGAGCAGCAGCGCGCATTCAAAATCTGGCGGCGGCTAAGTACGTTTTTCTACCTGACGTTCTTCTTCTGTGCGGCGGGAGCAGCGTGGGCGGGGGTGGGCGGCAGCATCTCCGGGTCAATTACGGACCCTACGGGCGCGGCGATTGCGAAGGCGGCGATTACTCTGGTCAACCCCAACACCGGCGTAAAGCAGTCCGTGGTGGCCGACGACCACGGCTCGTACAGCTTTCCGGTGCTTCCCGTCGGCAGCTATGTTCTTGAGGTCAACCATCCCGGCTTCAAACCTTACCGCCGCACCGGGATTGTGCTCGACACCAGCAGAGCGCTGCAGTTGGATGTTGTGCTGCTGGTCGGGGAGCGTAGCGACGCCATCAACGTGAGCGACAGCGCGGTTCATCTTGAGACTTCCAGCAGCCAGATGGGTGAAGTCATTAACAGCGAGCAGATGAGCGCCGTACCTTTAGATGGGCGCAGCTATACCGATCTTCTGTCGCTTCAGGCGGGGGTGGCTCCAGCAACTTCGATCACTTCCAGCACGGTGCAGGATGTGGGCGCAAGCGCGCTGTCGCCCTCCGGCGACCTGAATCCAGGGACCATTTCCATCAACGGCCAGCGAGAGTTCGCCAACGCCTTCATTGTGAACGGCAGTGACGCCGAGGAAGACGTGAACATGGGCACGGCCATCATTCCCAACCTCGACTCGATTGCGGAGTTCCGCATTCTCACCAGTAACTTTGACGCGGAGTACGGAGAATTCAGCGGAGGACAAATCAACGTCATTACCAAGTCAGGCAGCAATGCATTCCACGGGGATGTCTTCGAATTCCTGCGCAACACCGACCTAGACGCGCGTAATTACTTTTCGCCCACGCGGGGCACATTCATTCAGAACCAGTTTGGCGGAACCTTTGGCGGTCCGATCCGGAAGAACAAAATTTTCTTCTTCTCGGACTATCAGGGCACGCGCCAGCGCCAGGGAGTGGACACCGGCTTGATTCCCGTGCCATCTCTGCAAGACCGGGCGGGGAATCTTTCCGACCTGGCTAGCTCCTTCTACACCACGCAGATGGTGAATGGGCAATCAGTTGTCGTGCCGACGACGGTGAGCGGCCCCGCCTGGGCGAGCACGCTCTCGAATAATTTCCACCAGGGAATATACGCGGGGGAACCGTATTATTTTCCGGGCTGCACCAACACAAGCTATTCTCCCGGGAGCACGACGGCTTGCGTACTTCCCACGCTGCGAATCCCGACCAGCGCGTGGTCCGGGCCGGCGCAACATTTATTGCAGTACATTCCAGTCCCGAATACTTCCGACAATCAGTTTGCGACTTCCGCTAATAATGAAGCGCTGCGCGACGACAAAGGTTCGCTGCGCCTCGACGCCAATACAGGGTGGGGGCTGATCTCCGGCTATTACTTTCTTGACGATTATTCCTTGAACAATCCGTATCCGGTAGCACAGGGCGGAGCGAGCGTGCCAGGCTTTAACGCGTTGTATTTTGGCCGCGCGCAATTACTGAGCTTAGGCGACACCAAATCGCTGAGCGCAACTTCGGTTAACGAGCTGCACTTCAGCTACATGCGTGCCTACAACGATTTGGGCAAACCGCAAGGCGGACTCGGCGTCAGTTTGGCGTCGCAAGGTTTCGTTACATCTTCGGGCAAACCATCCATCGTCGCACTGGCACCGCAAAACGAAGGAGTGGAGAACATCGTCTTCAATAACTTCTCGATCGGAACCAATACCAACGAACTAAAACAGGCCAACAATACTTTTCAGTGGCTGGATAATTTTTCGAAAGTGTTGGGACGCCACACCATGAAATTCGGCGGCGAATTTCATTACGACCAGGTCAACGTGAATCCCATTGCCCAGTTCAATGGCAACTTCCTGTTTACAGGAAGCGAGACCGGTCTTGATTTCGCCGACTTTCTCCTTGGCATTCCCAGCCAATACAACCAGAGCCAGTTGAATCCCTTTTATGGACGCAACAAATACGCAGGGCTCTATGCGCAGGATAGCTGGCACGTAAAAGCGAATGTGACGGTCAATGCCGGCGCGCGGTGGGACCGAATTGAGCCCTGGTATGAGAAGTACAACCAGATCTCGACCACCGAACCGGGCAAACAGTCCGTGGTATTTCCGGGCGCGCCTCCGGGAATTTTGTATCCCAGCGATCCGGGAGTGCGGCGCACGCTGGCACCGCCGGGCGATGAATTCTCTCCGCGCATCGGGCTGAGCTATTCGCCGAACTTCAGCAGCGACAGTGCTCTTGGTAAGCTGACGGGCGGTCCTGCGAGGACCAGTCTGCGGGCGGGTTTTGGAATGTATTACACCTCCATCGAAGCGCTCACGATTGGGGTGCTGGCGGCCAACGCGCCGTACGGGACCACCTACAGCAGCCCCGCGCCGCCTCTGTTTTCGAATCCATTTGTGACCGCCTCGAATGGACAAAATCTTGGGCAATACTTTCCCGTCACTTTTGCGCCGTTGAACTCCTCGAGCAGCCACCCGGATGCGAACGTCGACTGGTCGCAATATGTTCCCATCAGCGGCATTCCGGCATATCCGGTGAGCAATCGCATCCCTTATACCGAGCAATACATGTTCTCGATTGAACGCCAGCTCGGGGACAATACTCTGCTGAGCGCAAGCTATGTGGGCAATGAATCCCATCGCCTGCTGGTGCTGGTGGAATCCAACCCAGGCAACCCTGCGCTGTGCCTGAGCCTGAGCCAGACCAGCGAAGTTGCACCGGGATCGGCTACCTGCGGACCTTTTGGCGAGAGCAATGTTTACACCACGGCTGCGGGGCGAACGGTGAATGGAACTCGCGGACCGCTGGGCTCGAATTTCGGCAGCGATACCAACCAGTCGACAACCGGCAACGCGAACTACAATGCCCTGGAGCTCAGCGTTCGCCACAACAGCAAGCGCTTGCAATTGTTTGCCAGCTATACCTTCAGCAAATCGATGGATGACTCTTCCAACGTGGGAGAAGAAGTAAACCCGATCAATCCCGCGCTCAGCTATGCCTTATCCGCCTTCGATGTGAAGCACAACTTTGTGGTGAGCTATGCGTATGAGCTTCCTTTTGAGCGTCTGTTCGGCGTCTCCAACGGATGGACCAAAGGTTGGACGATTTCCGGGATTACCCATTTCAGCAGCGGATTTCCAGTGACGTTGCTGAACTATGGAGATAATTCCCTGCTGGGAGCGGAGCCGAACGGAATCAACAACTATGGGGTCGACGAGCCGCAATATACTCCGGGCGCGCTCGATTTGAACCATAATCCCCGCAATGGTGGTGCTTACTTTAATACGAGCCTTTTCAGCCTTCAACCTTTAGGGGAGCCAGGGAACGCGAAGCGGCGTTTCTTTTATGGACCAGGTATTGATAACTACGACATGGCGTTGATAAAGAACGTGCCGCTTCCCGACACTCGATCGCTGGAGTTCCGTTTTGAAGGATTCAATGTCTTCAATCACGCCCAGTTCTACGGACCGGCGTCGGTGAACGGGAACATTCAGAGCGCAACGTTTGGGCAAGTTATCAGTGCTGCGCCACCCCGGCTGATGCAGGCAGCGGTTAAATTCGTCTTCTAGTCCTTCAACCTTCTTTTTGCAGACGATTGTCTAAGGGATGAGTTGTACGCCAGTGCGATTCATCCGAATGGACGTGACCGGGCGATTCTGCGACTTTCGCGGGTATGCAGGCATCAAATGCGAGTGTTAGGATGGTTGGTTGCTCCCAAGATGGGGTAGGCAATCATAGATCGCCGGTAACGGCTACGACCGCTCGTTGTTTCCAAGAAATGGGAGCGTCCGCCGAACAGTGCGACGTTACAACGAGGAGAAACTTAAATGGCAGGTAATGGAATCGTCGAAGTGACCGATGCAAACTTCGACCAGGATGTTTTGAAATCGGATACGCCCGTGCTGGTAGACTTTTGGGCGACCTGGTGCGGCCCGTGCCGCGCGCTGGCCCCTATCGTGGATGAACTGGCGAAGGACTACCAGGGCAAACTCAAGGTCGGGAAAATGGACGTCGATGCCAACAGCTCGACTCCGATGCGTTATAAGGTCACCGGGATCCCAACGTTGTTGATCTTTAAGGGTGGACAGGTGGTTGAGCAACTCGTGGGATATCGTCCGAAAGATGCGCTCGCGCAGGCCATTGATAAGCACGTTGGGTGAGGGTGGGCCTAGCAGAACATTTAGCTACGATCTTTATAGTTTGAGACATTTATATAGTTTGAGACATTTACGCACGCGGAGGTCTGACGAGCCGCGTGCGTTTTGTTTTTTTTTGGCCGAGCATTCCTCAGTACTTCCTTAGTACTTCCGCAGCACCCCAATCACTCGCCCCTGCACTTCAACGGAGGCCGCAGGCACAATAATCGGCTTCATGGTTACGTTCGAAGGTTGCAGGCGAATGTTGTCGCCTTCGCGATAGAAGCGTTTTAAGGTCGCATCGTCCCGGTCGACCACTGCGACGACGATGTCACCGTTGTGCGCGGTCTTCAATTTTTCCACCAGCACATAGTCACCATTAAGGATGGCCTCATCCTGCATGGAATCGCCGCGCACTTCGAGCACGAACACTTCTTTCGAGCGGACGAAGTCGGCAAGAGAGATGGTCTCATTGGTCTGCACCGCTTCGATCGGCTGACCGGCGGCGATGCGCCCGAGCAGGGGAAGCACCAGGCCGGTATTCACGCTCATGGCTTGCTTCAGGCGCCCCTTGGGAGGAAGCAGGTCGATGGAACGGCTGCGGTTGTAATCGCGGGTGAGCAATCCCTTTTTTTCAAGATTAGTTATGTGTTTGTGCACCGTGGCCAGCGAGGTGAGTTCGAGCCCGGCGCCGATTTCCTCAAAAGACGGAGAGTACCCATGCTCGGCCACAAAGCGGGAGATGAAGTCGTAAACTTCGTGTTGCCTGCGCGTGATCGCCATGCGGCCATTGTTGGCGAATATAAGGCGAATGTCAAGCGGAAGTTTCGCGGGCGTCCTGCCGGGTGAGGACGTAAGCAGATCTCTCGCACGATAAAACCGCGCTTGGAATGACAAAGTTTAATGACAAACTTCTGATGACAGAGTCTTCGCGTGCAGCATTGACGTTCGCTGAGGCGCTTATCCGTGAAAACTCTGTCCGCTTCATTTTTGTCTCTGGACACGGTTAGCGACGATAGTCTACTGGTGCTGTAGACTTGGTTGTAGGCTTTGACTGGCTTATGGAAGGAACGAAGAGAATGAAGATTGCAGACAGCGTTATTGAACTGATCGGTCACACACCGCTGGTGCGGCTCAACAAAGTCACCGAAGGTTGCGTAGGCGAGGTGGTCGCCAAACTGGAGAGCCAAAATCCCGTGGGCAGCGTAAAAGACCGCATTGGCGCGAGCATGATTGGGGACGCGGAGCGCGCAGGGAAAATCCAGCCGGGCAAGACCACGCTGATCGAGCCTACGAGCGGCAACACCGGCATTGGGCTGGCTTTCGTGGCTGCCGTGAAAGGCTACAGGCTGATCCTGACTATGCCGGAAACCATGAGCCTGGAGCGGCGCGTGCTGCTGCTGGCTTTCGGAGCCGAGCTGGTGCTGACGCCTGGTCCGCGAGGCATGAAGGGCGCGATTCTTAAGGCCGAAGAATTGCTGGCGAAGACCCCGAATAGCTACATGTTGCAGCAGTTCGATAATCCGGCGAACCCGAAGATTCATTTTGAAACCACGGGGCCAGAAATCTGGAACGACACAGATGGGCGGGTTGACTTTCTGGTTTCAGGAATTGGTACGGGCGGGACGATTACCGGGGTTTGCGAATATATAAAACCGAAGAAGCCATCGTTTAAGGCGGTAGCTGTTGAGCCGACGGAGAGTCCGGTGCTTTCGGGGGGCAAACCAGGTCCGCACAAAATTCAGGGAATTGGCGCAGGGTTTGTTCCGCGAATTCTGCGTACGGATTTTATTGACGAGATCATTCAGGTCAGCAACGACGAAGCGATCCGCATGGCCCGCAGGCTTCCGCTGGAGGAAGGTTTGTTTGTAGGAATTTCCTCGGGGGCCGCGGTGACTGCGGCATTGCAGGTGGCGCGGCGTCCGGAGAATAAAGGGAAGCTGATTGTGGTGGTACTGCCATCTTTCGGAGAGAGGTATTTGAGCAGCATTCTGTTTGAAGAGCTACGAGCAAAGGCGCAGCAGATTGCTACGTCGACTCTTCCGGATTGAGGGGTCGCCGCTGTAGAGAAGGCAGATTGGTTTACAAAGAACGATGCCGCTGCATCCTCACCGGAGGCAGCGGCATTTTCCTGGCATGTTCCTGCACGCACAAGAGAACTGGACAGGTTATTTACCCTCATGCGAATTCGATTCCGCGTAAGGGTTGGGATATCGCAGGACTGTCGATAAATCAATTCCCCGGATGACGCCAGCGGAATGATAAAGCAAGCCCCATGAATCGATGGTGGAATTGTCGGGAAAGATGCAAGCTTCGAGGGATTGGTCAATGGAGTTAAGTTTCACCCACCCGCCGCCCGCCGCACTGGTGCCGCCAAATTGGTCCGAGCCGCCCAGTTGGGTGCAGTAGAACGAAGCCGGATTGCCATTGCCTTGGCCATTCCAAGGAGTCGCCGCGTAATAGGCCAACGCGGCCAATGTGGGCTTTTTGGTATAGAGCGTTCCCAGACTGATGTGAATGCGCGCTCCCTTCGACGCATACTGGCAGAATTCCTCGTGGCCAGCGAGTTGGAGCCAATCCTGCTGCGGATTGTTGGTCCCATAGACGGGCGTCCGCAGTTCCAGGCTTCCCCCGGTGCTGGTGCAATATTTATGCGAAGGCAGTTCCGAAGATGCTTCGCTCTGGGATGTTGTACTTGCAACCTGAGCATTCGCGCTGAAAAACGCGCCGGAAAGTAATACCAACATGAAGATTTCAATCTTGTTTCGGTTTGTACCCACAGGAATCTCCCCCTCGGCCTATTTTTTGCAGCTTGTCAAAAATCGCGAAAGTGTACCACGCGGAACTGTTCCGCAATAGAGCCCTTTGGAAGTGTGGTGCAATTTGCTCTTGCTAGAAGAGCGTCGTTAGAAAAGAAAGAGTCGAGCTTCGCTCGATGGACAGTCGAGGGCGGCTGTCCTTACATAAACCTTCTCTTTTGTCATTAGAGCTCGGTTCGTGCGAAATTAGGGAGATGGCTCTGGTTATCCGTCCCTCGCGCATTCATGCAGCCGGTGTCTTTACTACCGCTCCCATCCGCAAAGGATCCCGCGTGATTGAATATACGGGCCCACGGCTTAGCCCCGAGGAGGCTAACCGGCTGTATGAGGGCGCTTCGCGTACTTACTTGTATGGAATGGAAGACGGCAAAACCGTAATCGATGGCGAAGGGATGGGCGCTTTCCTAAACCACTCCTGCGATCCCAACTGCGAAGTGGATGAAGTCAAGAACCGGGTGTGGATCCTTGCGCTCCGTAACATCCTACCCGGGGAGGAACTACTCTGGGATTACAGTCTTTATGACGATGATGATCCCGCGCCCTGCCACTGCGGATCTTCAAAATGCCGTGGCACCATGTATTCCCAGGAGTGGATGGCCAAGTTGAGGCGCAGGGCTCGTGCGAAAGCGAAGAGAATATCCGCGACGAGCCAGAACACGAAGCAGCAAGAAGCGAGAGCACCGCGAAGGAAGAAAAAGACAAACGCGCCTGAGGCCGAAACGCGGCCGGCAGCGTAAGGTTCGGAATCACGCACCAGCGCCGCCTTCTTTTACGCATTCTTATTTTTTGTGTTCGTTTTCGGCATTCTCGGTGAACAAAAAGACTCTGCTAAATTGTTATTTTATGGAACAGACCTATTCCGCAGCGGTTCGTAGCTTCGCCAGCGACAACAATGCCGGCGTGCATCCTGAGGTTTTGCAGGCGATCACCCGTGCTAATCAGGGTCATGTGGTTGCCTATGGCGCCGACCCTTACACAAAGTCGGCCATTAAGAAGTTTGAAGAGCACTTCGGAGAGGACATTGCCGTTTTTTTTACTTTTAACGGTACGGGCGCGAATGTTCTTAGTTTGCAGGCTCTGACGCGGTCGTTCCAATCAGTCTTATGTAGTGACTATGCTCACATTTACACCGACGAATGCGGCGCGCCGGAGAAGCATACCGGCTGCAAGTTGATTCCTCTGCCGCAAGAGAATGGCAAGATCACCGTGGACTCGGTTCGTCATGCCTACCACGGAATTGGAGACGAGCATCACTCCCAGCCGCAGGTAATTTCAATCACGCAATCTACGGAGATGGGCACGGTCTATCGTCCGGAAGAAATCCACGCGCTAGCTGACTTCGCACATCAGCATGGAATGTTCCTGCATGTGGATGGGGCACGTATTGCTAATGCCGCGGCATCGCTCGGGCAAAGCTTGCGCCAGGCGACGCGAGATTTGGGCGTGGATGTTCTATCGTTCGGTGGAACCAAGAACGGGATTCTCGGCGGCGAAGCGGTGGTGTTTTTCCAGCCTAAGCTAGGCCAGGATTTTCTCTATCTCCGCAAGCAGAGTATGCAACTGGCTTCGAAGATGCGTTTCATTGCCGCACAATTCGAAGCGCTGCTCACCAACAATCTCTGGCTGCGGAGCGCCGATCACGCTAACCGCATGGCCCGGCTACTGGAACAGGAAGTGAGCCAGATACCCGGAGTGAAGGTGGTATGGAAGGTGCAAGCCAACGGAGTCTTTGCGCAAATCCCCCGCCAGGCGATTGAGAAGATCAAGCAGCACTATTTTTTCTACATGTGGATGGAGGAAGAATCGATTGTGCGCTGGATGTGCTCCTTTGACACTACCGAAGCGGATGTTCGAGACTTCGTCAAAGTGGTAGCGCGGGCGGTGAAGGGGTGATCGGAGGTAATGTCCGGTGAAGCTTTAGCCTTGATTTTTGAGTTATCTTTGACTACATTTGCCCAACCCCTCTAGTACGTGCATACTTGGATTTTCACATTTTCTATTGTAGGGAGATTTCATGAGCCGGAAGTGGTTCGGCCTGGCCGCACTGGTAGCCACTGCGACTTCGCTCCTTTGCCTATCGAGCTGTGGAGATCCTCAAGAATTGGTCTCGATTGCGATTCAGCCTACTACGGAAACGGTCGGCGCTTCGAACATTCCCGTGAGCCAGGATACCGGTTTCCAGACACAGCTAACTGCCTTGGGTACCTACGTCCATCCCCCGGTTACCAAAAATATTACAAACCAGGTCACATGGGCATCCGCTACTCCACAGATGTTTACGGTGAACTCATCAGGACTATTGATTGCCACTGGCGATGCTTGCGGAAGCACGCTGGTCTCCGCAGCCCTAACTACGAATCACGATGGCTCTGGGGTAACCTCGTCCGGCGCCGTGGTGACTGGGTATATGACGGCGAATGTCACCTGTTTTACAAGCACTACCAGTGGCGGAGGAACGGGGCCAACGGTCACGGTTAATTTTGCGGGGAGTGGGAGTGGGACCGTGAGCAGCCAGCCCACCGGTATTAGCTGCGCGAGCACTGGAGGGACCTGTGTTGGGACTTTTGCCACCGGTACCACGGTTGTACTAACAGCCACTCCCATTGGAACATTTGGAGGATGGTCCGGCTGTGATTCCGTTTCTGGGGAGACTTGTACATTAAACAGTCTGACCAGCGCGGTTGCGGTTACGGTTACCTTTAATTGAGGTAACGCTTACTGTTCCGGTTACGATTCCTCCTCCAGCAGCCTTTTTAGCGTCGCTTTGTGTTTGGCGGGATCGTTCTTTTTGTGAGGAACCACTTTTGATCCCGGAGTTATCCCCAATCTTTCCCGCGCTAACTCTTTCACCGCCTGCACAGCCCGAAATTCTTTGACTTTCTTTTTGCGAGCCATACACATATGTTGCCATAGCTTTGTCTGGGGCAAAACTGTAATAATTGTTGGTTACGGTTGTCCTGCGGCAGGGTTCGCCCAGGATGCCAAGCGAGGACGACCCCGCGCTTTTACTTGCGGCTGTAAGGAAGGGATCAACTAGATTTCATGGAAGAACGCGATTTTTTTGACGAGCGAACGGAGAAGAAGACAGCAACCTTGAACTGTCCGCATTGCCACCAGCCCGCTGAATATGAAGTGACCTGGGTGGTGCGGACCAAGAAGCGCCAACTGGGTGGGCGTACCGACGAGCGCGACCGTGCCCGGTTCGCCAAGGCCCGCTCCTACATGCTGCGCAAGGACGATCTGATGGCCTGTAAGAACATGCGTTGCCGGAAACGGTTTGAGATTTCCGGCGTGCAGTCCGTGGTCTTCACGGATTAGTTTGTCTACGGCTAGTTCTATCGGCCTTCGTGCCAGCCTCTAAAGGGGCATCTAAATCAAAAGAACTTACGGCATCGCTAAAGCGATGCCCTGGTACGAATCAAGCGGACTCTGAGGCTGAGCCGCTTCAAAGTAAATTCAAATTGATCCACGACACTTTCCCGCACCGCTTTTCCCGCTCCGCTTGGCTCTGATTTATACTGGCAAGTTTGGCTTAAGCAGCCAAGGTCACAGGCCAAGGAGCGATCTGGTGAAGATACTGGTTTGCATGAAGCAGGTGCCGCAGAAGGATGCACCGCTCAAGCTCAACGAACCCGGAACGTGGATTCGCGAAGACGTTTCTTATGAAGTAAATGAACCGGACGCTTACGCGCTGGAAGAGGCGCTGCGCCAAAAAGAGAAGCATAGCGGAGAGGTTGTGGTGATCACGTCAGGTCCGGCGCGGGCGCAACAGGTTCTGCGTGAAGCTTTGGCTAAAGGAGCGGACCGGGCCATCCATCTGGAAGACAATGCTTTCGTGGGGCTGGATGCCTTTAACACGGCAAAAGCCTTCGCGGCGGCCATCAAAGACGAGAAATTCGATCTGATTTTCACCGGCCTGCAATCCGACGATTACGGTTACGCGCAAACCGGCGTGATTCTGGCGGAGTTGCTGGGCTATCCGCACGCCACGATCATCATGCACCTGGAAAAAAATGATTCCGGCATCCGCGTAAAGCGGGAACTTGAGGCCGGATTCTTTCAGTTCGTCGACATGCCGCTGCCGGCCGTGCTCACTATTCAATCCGGCATCAACAAGCTGCGCTACGCAACGCTGATCGGCATCAAGCAGGCGAAGAACAAACCGCTACGCAAAGTCATGTTGGCGGAAGTGCAATCGGCCCTTGGCGAAAATTTGCAGAAGATTGAACGCTTGTACGTTCCGCAGAAAACCAAGAAGACAGAGCGCATCGAAGGTTCGCCATCGGAGATTGCGAAGAAGTTAGTCGACAAGCTGCGCAATGAACTGCGCGTGCTGTAGGCCGAGAACTGAGAAGAGCTTTATGCCAGACACAATCCTCGTAGTTGTTGAACAACGCGAAGCCAAACTTAATCGCGTCTCATGGGAGACCATCACCGCAGGCCAAGCCATTGCAGCCGCCACGGGCTGGACTTTGGAAGCGGCAGTCGCGGGCGCAAACATTGGCGGGATCGCCGCCGAAATCGCCGCTAAGAAAGTGGCAAAAGTTTACGCCGTCGAATCCCCAAAGTTGGAGCGCTACACTCCCGATGCCTTTACCGCCGGGCTCAAGCAACTGCTCACCGCCAAACAGCCCAAGCTGGTTCTGATGCCGCACACCTATCAAGTGCGCGACTTCATACCCAAGCTGGCCACGGCCATGGGACGCGCGGTAATCAGCGACTGCATCGGCTTCAAGCACGAAAACGGGAAGCTGATTTTCACCCGGCAGATGTTTCAGGGAAAATTAGCCGCCGACGTGAGTTTCACAAACGATGCTCCATGGTTCGCCACTTTCCAGAGCGGAGCGTTCCGCGGCGACAAAGCCGAATCTGGCTCCACAGCAGCCCCGGTTGAAACCGTGAATGTGGAGATCGCAGATAGTGCCATTCGCAACAAGCCGCAGGAAATATTCAAAGAAGCCAAGCAGGCGGTCGATCTAACGCAAGCGGAAATTATTGTCTCAGTCGGTCGAGGGATCAAAGAGCAGAAAAATATTGAGATCGCGAAACAGCTTGCAGATGCGCTTGGTGGAGACCTAGCGGCTTCTCGTCCTATCTGCGATTCAGGTTGGCTTCCCATGGATCGCCAGATCGGATCTTCCGGCCAAACGGTTGCGCCCAAGCTTTATCTCGCGCTCGGCATCAGCGGTGCAATTCAACATATTGTCGGCATGAAAGGTTCGCGAACGATCATTGCGGTGAACAAAGATTCGGAAGCGCCAATTTTCGAAATTGCCGATTACGCGATCGTGGGAAATCTGTTTGATATTGTTCCGCCGTTGATTGAGGAAGTGAAGAAGGCAAAGGGCGGGGGCTCATAAAAATTTTAATATTAACCTTGGCTACCGCTGACCAAAAAATGACTAGGCCTTGGTGAAATCTCAACCTTAGCCAACCGGTAGACGCTGGGCTTTGACCTATGAGCTTGATCTTCCGCAAACCCATTGAAGGGGTCGACCGTCCGCAGATGCCTGCCGACGTGGTCATTGTTGGCGGCGGCCCTGCGGGTATGGCGTGCGCGCTACGCTTGTCGCAGTTGATTGATCAACACAACGCCGCGCATCCTGCTTCCCAGCTCAGCAAAGAAAATATCTACGTTCTTGAGAAAGCCCGTGAAATCGGGCAGCACTGCCTATCGGGTGCGTTGCTCGACCCGCGTTCCATGCGCGAATTGCTTCCCGGCTTCGAAAAAGAAGCGCCGCTCGATGCAGAAGTCACCAGGGAGGCAGTTTACTTTCTTACGAAGAAGAACAAGTTCAAGCTGCCGATTACGCCACCGCCGCTGCGCGATCATGGCAACTATGTCATCTCGCTCAATCGATTCGTGAAGTGGCTCGGCGGCAAGGTGGAAGAGACTGGTATTACCATCTTCACCGGATTTGCGGGCTCCGAACTCTTGTTTGATGGCGATCGCGTTAGCGGCGTTCGCACGGACGACAAAGGCGTGGACAAAGAAGGCCATCCGAAATCCAACTTCGAGCCGGGGTACGATCTAAACGCAAAGGTCACGATCCTCGCCGAAGGCCCGCGCGGATCGTTAACCAAACAGCTGGTCTCGAAATTCGATCTCGCCAAAGATGCGAACCCGCAAACTTACGGCGTCGGCGTAAAAGAGCTTTGGGAAGTTCCTTCGGGCCGCATCGCGCCGGGCGAAGTGATCTACACGCTAGGCTGGCCGCTGACGCCCAAGGAATATGGCGGCGCGTGGATTTACGGTTCGAAAGACGACATCGTTTCGCTCGGCTTCGTCACCGGACTTGATTACCCTGACCCGCGACTCGATCCTCAACATGTGCTGCAGGATTTCAAACGACATCCCTTTGTCGCCAAACTGCTCGAAGGCGGCAAGATGATCCGCTATGGCGCGAAGTCGATGCCATATGGCGGCTGGTGGGCGATTCCGCCAGTTGCGGGGAACGGATGGATGATCCTCGGCGACTCCGCCGGATTCCTGAACTCGGCACGGCTCAAGGGAATTCATCTTGCCATCAAGAGCGGCATGCTTGCGGCAGAAACGGCTTTTGAGGCGTTGAAGAAAGATGATTCTTCCGCGGCCACGTTGGGCGAGTATCGGAAGAAAGTCGACGCCAGCTGGATCAAAGACGAGCTCTGGAAAGTTCGCAACATGCACCAGGGATTTGAGCAGGGCATGTACGCCGGAATGTTCCACACCGGGTTGCAGATGATCACCGGCGGACGCGGGCTGCGCAACCGCTATCCTGCGAAAGCCGGACACGAGCACATGCACAAGCTCGCTGAGTTACCCGCCGGTGGTGGACCTGAGGCCCACCTGCTCGGGCCGGCCAAAGGCGACGGCAAGCTCACGTTTGACAAGCTCACTGATCTTTACCACTCCGGCACCAAGCACGAAGAAGATCAACCTTCGCACTTGATCATTCACGATACCAACATCTGCAACGCGCGCTGCGTAAAAGAATACGGCAGCCCGTGCCAGAACTTCTGCCCCGCCAACGTCTATGAAATGGTCGACGACGCCAGCCAGCCGAACGGCAAACGCATCAGCCTAAACCCATCCAATTGCGTGCATTGCAAAACCTGCGACATCGCCGATCCGTATCAGATCATCACCTGGGTTCCACCGGAAGGCGGCGGTGGCCCGAATTATGACGGGATGTGAAGCCTCTGCGTGCTCCGAAAGAAGCTTTATATCGATGCGGGCTACTGTCTGCGACCGAGTATGGACGCGATCGCTCGCGGACTACGGCGACCGTGCAGCACAGCGATGACAAGAAACGGGTTTACATCGGGTGCGTACGCGATCAGGTAGTCTCGTACCACCTGAAAATCTAGACGTCGCAGGGTGAGGTCAGGTCGTTTGTGGCCCTGATTAGGAAACGCCACGAGCTCGCCGATGGCGCTAAATATCTCCTCGCGGATGCGATCTGCCGCGTCAACGTTGTCGGATGCGACTACTCCCATACCTCATCGAGGTCGGTATATGCCTCCGGGTGGAGGACGAACCTCTTCATCGATCGTGATTGCGGCGAAGTTCGCTCTTGCGCCGTAAATTGGCGAAAGCTTCTTCACCGTCGATCGGATTGACACGGCCGCTCGTGATGTCATCGTAACGGCCATCGAGCATCTCCCGCGTCTCGGCAAGTTCCTTTAAGTACCCAGCCATTGCGTCTTCGACCAGGTCGTCGGGAGCGCGCCCGGTTTTCGCTGCGAGTTCCTGCAGGCGAGACTCGGTTTCGGGGCGGAGGTGAACTTCCATGGGCGTAGTTTACACCAGGGTAAGTTTTGTCATTCCGAGCGAAGCGAATCTGACAGTCCAAGGCGTGGGCACACTGTCTGCGCTCACAGTACAATCGCATCGTGACATTGGTTCGGAAATCACGCGAGGCTCTATCTAGATGATTCGTTGTATAACCCTGTTTACAGTATTTCTAGTGTCTTTGCCCGCTTTTGCGCAACAGTACACTCCCGCAATCCCCTCAACCGGCTTTCCCGGCCTCGACCAATACCGGGCATCGCGCATCGCCATCTACACCGACGATTTCGGAGAGCTGAAGCGCTACCGCGAGGCCGACGTCGCGCTCGCTGCATCCGCTCCTAGCGAAAATCGAGTGATTTTCATCGGCGACTCCATCACCGACTACTGGAAGCTGGCGGATTATTTTCCTAGCAGGCCTTATGCCGTTGTGAATCGCGGCATCGACGGCCAGACCACGCCGCAAATGCTGGTGCGCTTTCGTCAGGACGTGATCGATCTGCATCCCAAAGTGTTGGTCGTACTCGCGGGAACCAACGATGTTGCGGGAGTCACCGGGCGCACGCGTAATGAGGATATTGAAGCGAACTATGCGTCCATGGCAGAGGTGGCGAGGGCTCACAAGATTCATTTGGTCTTTTCGTCTCTGCTTCCGGTCTACAACTACACCGAGGAAGCGAAGGAGTCTTTCGCGCTTCGCCCAGCGGAGAGAATTCTGGCGCTGAATCGCTGGCTCAAGGATTACTGTTCGAAGAACGGCCTCGTGTATCTCGATTATTTTTCGGCGCTGGTCGATGATCGTGGCATGATGAAGCGCGATTTATCGGATGACGGATTACATCCAAATGTTGCGGGATATAAGGTTATGGCGCCGCTGGCGGAGAAGGCTGTTGCGCGGGCGATCGCTAGCCAACAATAATCGCTTGCTATGATCGCCCGGCTAAGTGGACCTCACTTCGAACGGTGGAGGTAGTTGCATGAAGGTGTCACGCCAGCTGTGGGCGCGGCTTGCGCTCGTCGTCTTCTTCACTGCTTCCAGCTTCGCGCAACAGTCGGCACAGCCCGCGCCGTCGCAACCGTCTATTCCTTCCAGCGGATTCGCTGGACTAGATCAATACCGTGCCTCGCGCATAGCCATCTTCACGGACGATTTCGGGCAACTGGCACGTTATCGGGCGGCTGATGCCGCACTCAAAGCTCCTGCGCGGGGAGAGAATCGAGTCGTATTCTTCGGGGATTCCATCACCGACTTCTGGAAGCTGGCAGATTATTTTCCCGGCAAGCCTTACATCAATCGCGGCATCGGAGGGCAGACGACGCCGCAGATGCTGGTCCGGTTTCGCCAGGATGTGATTGATCTTCATCCTAAGGTCGTCGTAATTCTAGCGGGCACAAATGACATTGCCGGCAACACTGGCCCTATGCGTGTGGAGGATATCGAGGCCAATTATGCATCGATGGCGGAACTCGCCCGTGCGCACGAGATCAAAGTCATTTACTCATCGGTGCTGCCGGTCAACGACTACACGCCGCGGTCGCAGGAGCTTTTTGCCGAGCGCTCGCCGGAGAAAATTCTTGCGCTGAACCGCTGGTTGAAGAATTATTGCGGGATTCCATCTGCTGGTATTCCAGCTCCTTGTAGCTATCTCGACTACTTCAGCGCCATGGTTGATGACAAGGGCTATCTAAAGAAAGATTTGGCGGAAGATGGCTTGCATCCTAATGCCGCGGGATACAAAATCATGGCGCCGATGGCGGAAGGGGCTATTGATCAAACTCTTCGACCGACGAAGCCCTGAAACCTTTCTCCGTGGCGGAAACTCTATAGACTGAGATCCGATTCGGCGCCAGGGAAAAAAGCCGGCGATGAGTCGACAACGACAAAGGGCTCATAGGTGTAGACCTCTAACATGCTTCTCACCGACAAATTCGGTCGCGCCATCACCGATCTGCGGCTCTCGATCACGGATCGCTGCAATTACAGGTGCGTTTACTGCCGCACGGGCAATGAAGGCGCTCTTTATGGTGATTTGCCGTTTGCAGACTATCTGCGCATGGCGCGCGTGCTGGTTGGTATGGGGATTACGAAGATTCGCCTGACCGGCGGCGAACCGCTGTTGCGCAAAGACGTGATCGAATTCGTTCGGGAATTGGCCAAGCTCCGACCTCAGGGGCTAAAGCCCGCAGTCTTTTTAGGCGATAACGGCGCGGCTAAAGCCGTGCCCTTCCCAACACCATCTCGCGAAGTTCCTTTCGACACCATCGAGACGCTCGATATCGCGCTGACGACCAATGGCCATCTCCTGGCCGAGATGGCACAGCCGCTCAAGGAGGCCGGGCTTACGCGAGTCACGGTCTCGATGGACGCAGTCGATCCGGACCGCTTCGCCCGCATCACCCGGGTCTCGAACGGATACGATCACGTACTTGGCGGTATTCGCGCCGCACGGCGCGCAGGATTGTGGCCGCTGAAGGTGAACTGCGTGCTAATGCGCGGCTTCAACGAAGATCAGATTATTCCCTTCGGCATGTTCGCCCGCGAAGAAGGCGTGACCGTGCGCTTCATCGAATTCATGCCGCTCGAAGAAGGCCGGACCTGGTCGCCGAGCACAGTGGTTACGCTCGAAGAAATTCTGGCGCGCATGCGGGAGTATCGGCCGCTGGTGGAAATCCGCCGCGGCCGTTCTGAGACCGCGCGGCGCTACCGCTTCGACGACGGCATTGGCGAGATCGGCATTATCGCGCCGGTGTCGCATCCCTTCTGCGGCCATTGCAGCCGCGTCCGCATTACCAGCGACGGCAAAATCCGGACGTGCTTATTTTCGGTGTGGGACCATGATCTGCACGCGCAAATGCGCCGCGGCGCCAGCGACGAGGAGTTGGAAGAGTTCATCCGGAACGTCGTTCAGAAAAAAGAGGAGCGGCATCATATTGGCGAACCGGATTTTGTTCCGGCGTCGAGGACGATGGTGCATATTGGTGGATAGCAATAACAGACAGAATCCAAAGGAAGCTTGAGAATCGATTGCCTGCCAAGCCTGATTACGGAATCGATGCCCCCGGAGTTATTCGCAATCTGTTCCTTGCCAGTGTAGGCGGCCTTTTACTCGCGCTTTTCACGCCGCGTCTTATCCACATTGGATCGGCGGAGGTGAACCTTCATGCATCTGGCTGGGGTATAGCCATCGGATGCGGGGTCGGCGGATTGCTCATGCTGATCTATGCCAAGTTCGGCAAGTTCCGGCATCGCGACCGGATGTTGAGGCTCTGGACATGGCGGGGTGATGAACAGGTATTGGATGTGGGGACGGGCCGCGGCCTGTTACTAGTTGGCGCTGCCCGCAGGCTGACGACAGGACACGCGACCGGAATCGATATTTGGAACAAAGAAGACTTGAGCGGCAACGCACTCGAGCGGAGTGAGCAGAACCTGGCTATCGAGGGAGTGATGGAAAAATGTTCTCTCGTAAGCGAAGGTGCACAGAAGATGAGTTTTCCCGATAACAGCTTTGAAGTAATTTTATCGAATCTGTGCCTGCACAATATTTATGACAAACCGACCCGGCTCAGGGCGTGCAACGAAATTGCCCGTGTTCTCAAGCCAGGAGGAGTCGCAATTATTTCCGATTTTAAACACACGCGCGAATATGCGGAGGCTTTTCGTAAAGCTGGCTTACGCGTGGAGCGCAAGATGCCGAATCTGTTGACGACGTATCCGCCTCTGCGAATCGTCCTGGCATATAAAACTTAATGTCGAAACGCATTCACGGAGTTTGTTCCATACTCGCAGTTATTTTTTGGTGCTCCATTCTGCCGGCCCAGGACAAAACCTACCTCGGGTTGGACCGCAACAATTACCCTGGCGACGCCAACCTCAAAGCGCTTCACCAGAATTTTTCCTACTCGGGCTACTGGCTCAACAATCCTCCGGGAGAAAATACAGATACCTGGACGGGCCACCGCGCCGCCATCGAATCCGCGGGCTTCGGATTTCTTGTGCTGTTCAACGGACGGCTTTATGCTGAATTGAAATCTGTGGCCAACGCGACCAGGCGTGGCCAATCCGATGCGCGAGCGGCCATTGCAGACGCGCGCCGGGAAGGCTTTCCCGCGCACACTATCATTTTCCTCGATCAAGAGCAGGGCGGACGCATGTTGCCTGAGCAAAAGGCTTACATCTACGCGTGGGTCGACGGTGTAACCGCCGGCGGATTTCGTGCGGGGATTTACTGTTCGGGAATTCCAAGCAAGGATGATGACAACGTAGTGACTGCGGAAGACATTCGCCAGCACGCAAGCAATCGGCAAATTGTGTACTGGGCGATTAATGATGCTTGCCCGCCGGCGCCAGGGTGCGCCTTTCCAAAGGGTCCGCCGAGACCGACGGAAAGCGGTGTGAGCTTCGCCGAGGTCTGGCAGTTCGCGCAATCTCCGCAGCGGAAGGATGTTGCCGGACATTGCTCCAATTACAGTCGCGACGGGGAATGCTATGCGCCCGGAATCCCTCCCGCGCTGCAAATGCATATCGACGTGAACACGGCTACCTCGCCCGATCCATCACAGGGCAGAACTCGCTAGGCCAGCAGTGGATGATTTTAAAACCAGAGCCTCAGAGGCTAAACAGTTTGGTGAAAAAACTTGGCTTTTGACACGCATCCCCTAAAGGGGTACCTGGACCCGAAGATCTTACGGCATCGCAAAAGCGATGCCCTGATCCGAACCTTGTTTTTCAGCAAGCTGTAAAAACGCAGGAAAACGCGACTCTTAAAGCACATCTGAGGAAAAGCTCTTCGAAGATGCAGATAGCACCGCTGGCGCTGAGGCGCGGCTAAGACTAAAGGGCTTGGTGGCACGAGTAAAACTCGTACCCTTTCCTTTTCGCGTAAAGACACAAGTTCTTCGCAGCGCCTGAAGGTGCACTTTCTAAGGAAAATCAAAATTGATCCACTGCTCATTCCGGCATCGGCAGCGGGCGACAAGAGCAGTGCTAAACTGTAGCACTCATCCATTCCATTTCTGAGGGATACATTCATGTCGCGAACTCTGTCTGCTCTCGCTGTCACCCTGCTGCTGGCGCTCTCCGCCACAGCGCAGGAACGTTGGCAGATCGACCCGCCGCACTCCTCGGCGCAGTTTGCCGTAAAGCATCTCGGAGTCTCCACCGTTCGCGGCGCCTTCACTAAAGTGAGCGGTACGGTGCTGTACGACCCGGCGAATCTAGCCAAGTCCTCGATTCAAACCACCATTGACGCGGCCTCCGTGGATACGCGGGTCGAGATGCGCGATAAAGATCTGCGCAGCGCTAACTATCTCGATGTCGAGAAATATCCCACCATCACTTTCAGTTCGAAAAAAATCGAAGCCGCGGGAGCGGGCAAGCTGAAGGTCACCGGCGACCTCACGATTCACGGCGTAACCAAAGAAGTGGTGCTGGACGTCGATGGCCCATCAGCACCGGTGAAAGATCCGTGGGGTAACCAGCGCATAGGCGCATCCGCCTCCACCACAATCAATCGCATGGATTTCGGCGTGGCCGGCGGCAAAGGCATGATCGGCGACGATCTCAGCATTACGCTGGATATTGAAATGACGAGGAAATAGGGGAAACCGGTGTTGGGTGTTAGGCGTTGGTTGCGGGCCAACGCCGTTATACAGGCAAATTTCCAACCGGCTAACAACTGACGACCTCACTGCCCCGCATGCGCTAAAATAGGTTATATGTCTGACCGAACCTTCACTCTCGATGAAGCGCAATCGCTGCTTCCCGTGCTGGAGTCTCTGCTGCGAACCGCCATCAGCGGCAAGCAGTTGATGGAAGAAGTCGAGGGCGAGATGGAATCGCTCAGCCATCGTATCTTCCTGAATGGCGGCACGCACGTGGATGTGGTCACCGTCGCCCGCCGCAAGGCTGAGCGGGCTCGGGCGGAGCAGCGCGCCAAAGATGCCCTGGCGGAGATAGATTCCATCGGGGTACAAGTGAAGGATCTCGATATCGGGTTGCTCGATTTTCCCTGTGAGGTGGATGGCCGCGTGGTTTTGCTTTGCTGGAAGTCTGGGGAAAAATCAATCACGCACTGGCACGGCACAGAAGAAGGTTTTGCCGGGCGCAAGCTCATTGACGAACGCATAACTCGATCGCGTAAAGCGAACTAGGTACGGGGCCTTACCGTCGCAATTTGCAGCCATTCAGCAAGAGAGAGGATGTCGAGCTTCGCTCGAGGGACAGCCGGGGGCGGCTGCCCCTACATTAGCATTCTGGCAAGTTGTGCCGTTTCCATTATCTGACAAAAGTTTACAGTCCAACCAACTTCTCGCTTCAGAACATACTCCAATGTCGGGTGTTTAAGTAGACGGGCCATTCGTCAGGCCAGATCACTGGTTGCTGGATCGGGTTTGCCAGTGTCTGAGCCGTATCCGCCTTTCTGGCGCTGCCGATTTCAGGCAAGCCCACAGGCTTCGAGGAAACGAAATATGACAGTGCAACGGGCGTTTCGCTTTCTAGCTTTTGGATTCTTGCTGTTGGTAATTCCTGTAGTTCTTTCTTCTCCATCCGCCGCGCAAATCGGAGTTGGCATCTCGGTCCAGATCGGTCCGCCGGCGCTGCCGGTATACGAACAGCCGATCTGCCCGTCACCGGGATACATGTGGACTCCGGGGTACTGGGCCTGGGATGACGGCGATGGCTACTACTGGGTGCCCGGGACATGGGTGGAAGCGCCGGAACCTGGGCTATTGTGGACGCCGGGATACTGGGGCTGGAATAACGGAGTTTATGCCTGGAACGGCGGCTACTGGGGTACGCAAATTGGTTTTTATGGCGGGATCAACTATGGATTCGGATATGGCGGGAACGGCTTTTATGGCGGCGAGTGGCGGAACGGAGCTTTCTTTTATAACACTGCGGTGATGCACGTAAACACGACGCAAATTACAAACGTTTATGTGAACCGCACTGTAATCGTGAACAACAACTCGCATGTGGCGTTCAATGGCGGGCAAGGCGGAGTGGCGGTTCGTCCTACCGCGGAGCAGGAAGCCTATGCTCACGAGAGGCATACTCCTCCGGTTGCGGCGCAGGTGCAGCAGGAACACGCTGCCAGCCAAAACCGCGCGCTGTTCGCCTCGACCAACCACGGGCGTCCGGCAGTGGCGGCCACGGCGCGTCCGGGAGAGTTCAGCGGGAAAGGCGTAGTTGCGGCGAGAGCGGCGGGTGGGACTTACCATGCGCCGAAAATGTCACCCAAGGAAGCTCGCGAGGCTCCGGGCAATCGGGCGGGCGAGGCCCGTCCGGCTGAAAATCGCCCGGCGGCAAACCGGCCAGCGGAGAAACGTCCAGCTGCAGAGCCGAGGGCAACGGAAAGTCGTCCCGCGGCAAACCGTGAGAAGCCAGCGGAGCATGCGGCACCTAAGCCTGCCAGCCGCCCGGCGACTTCGAATGCCGCCCGGGAAAACAATACGCGGGCGAACAATACTCGCGAAGCTGCTCCTCGCGAGCCCGCGTCTCATGCAAGCGCTCCCAAACCGAAGGCAGAGCCTAAAGAAAGTGCCCCTCGCGAAAGCGCTCCGAAGGCGGCAAAACCAGCGGCTGCTCCTCGCGAGAGTGCGCCTCACGCAAGCGCTCCGAAAGCGAAGGCAGAGCCTAAAGAAAGTGCTCCTCGCGAAAGTGCTCCGAAGGCGGCAAAGCCAGCGGCTGCTCCTCGCGAAAGTGCGCCTCACGCAAGCGCTCCGAAAGCGAAGGCAGAGCCTAAAGAAAGTGCTCCTCGCGAGAGTGCTCCGAAGGCGGCAAAGCCAGCGGCCGCTCCTCGCGAGAGTGCTCCCAAGGCGGCAAAGCCAGCGGCTGCTCCTCACGAGAGTGCACCTAAGGCCGCAAAGCCGGCTCCCGCGCCGCGAGCGGAAAAACCGGCTGCGCCTCCGAAGCGTGAAAGCGCCCCTCCGAAGGAAGAGCCTAAAGGGCGGTAGTCATTTAACGAGTAACGGGCCGGAGCTGAATTCAGCTCCGGCCCGTTTTTGCGTATTTCTCTGCTGCAACTCTTTTCTTGCAACTCTTGCCGGGGCTCGCGTTCTTACCGAGTCGGGGGATTAGCCGCGCTGGTTCTATGCCGCACGGAAGTGCTGGTAACTGAACGCCCACGAACCTTGTTCTGCTACAATTTTTTACAACCTGCAGACGCGAGAAGCCGTATTTTAGAGTAAATAACTGACCTGAGCAGGGCTCATCCGCCACGGTCAGGAGCAAGCGCGTGAAGGAGTTTTATATAACTATGTCGTCCCGGAAAACCAGTCTCCGCGTCGCTGGCGCCTTCGCCGCCCTCGCTACTCTGGCGCTTGCCATAAGCTGCCGAGGATTTTTCCAGAACCCTACAATCACTTCCATTACAATCGAGCCCTCCAGTCCGAGCGTAAGCCAGGGCCAAACCGAGCAGTTGAACGCGGCCGGAACTGACAGTGAAGGAAACTCATATACGTTGACCGGCGGCACAACCTGCTCCGGAACAACGGTTTGCTGGTCCAGTTCCGACACTAGCACCGCGACTATCACGTCGGGCGGGCTGCTAAAGGGAATTACGGTCGGGAGCGCTACGATCACTGCGTCATCCGGAACCGCCAGCGCTACGGCCAGCGTCATCGCACGAGCACGACCGTCATCAAACTCCGCCGCGCCGACGGAGCCATAGTGGAGATCTCCGCCGCCACCGCCGGAATATGGTCAAGCGCCGAAATCGCGGCACAGATCCGCCAGCTCGTGAGCGATCTCGATCCCGGCAGCCAGGCGTCCTGATATGGCGCACCCCGGCCGACCACACCTACGCCACCGGACCTACCCAGTACCCCCGCGTATAGCCCCGGCGCCGCGCTA
>Ga0209221_1000105_pt1 | contig 48982 bp, 42 predicted proteins | sample BlaSpr_A8_Ref_O2_FD_187989 | JGI IMG/M metagenome (GOLD analysis project Ga0209221, IMG submission 187989) | Forest soil microbial communities from Thunder Bay, Ontario, Canada - Black Spruce, Ontario site 2_A8_Ref_O2 (SPAdes) (version 2) | ecosystem: Environmental > Terrestrial > Soil > Boreal...
GGAATTGGTGTAAAGAAGCAGGCGGGATTTGTCCTTGGACCACGCATAGTTTTCGAATGGCAGCGGAGTCTTCTCACCAGCGGGGATAAGTTTGGCCGCCGAAACGAGAACTTCGCGTTTTCCGGTGGTCGTCTGGTAGCGCACGATATCCTGCGCGTCCTTCACGGCGGCGGATGGTTCGACGGTGGTGTAGAACGCTCCGTCGTCAAGCCAGCGCGCCGGGCCAAAGTACTTGACCTCGAAATCCCCCGACGCATACATGCGATGCAACAGCTGATCTGATTCTGGTGAAATCTGCGCGTGCAGCGGAATGCCGGCGAGGCAGGCGGCCAAGAAGAAAGCGAGTAGTACGGAAAGAAATCGTGGCAATAAAATGCGCTCAGCAATCGCCGGGGGCCTTGGAACTTCGCGATTCATGCAGTCTCCCGCGCAGCCTGGAGTGAACCAGCAGTGTTTTCTGAAACGATTCATCACAAAACTAATTTTTCATCAATGGAAGTTGCTTTCGTGAATCTCTCGGCCGTTCGTCGGCTGAATCGGGCGAGCATTCGTCGGATAATATTTTGCAAATGCCGCGATCTGCGCGGGAGAAGCCTCGATGGGAGTTTTCAGTACGAACCACCGGATGCCCTCCTTGCAGGCAGGAATGGTGAGCGAGCCATCGAAGACGTAATAATTCTGGTCGGCGGGCAAAAGGTCGGCGGCGTTGATCACTACCTTCTTCAGCTCCACTTCTTTTCCGGCATCGCGGGGAATGTGGCTCCAGAGGTCGCGGAGCATCGCGTTTTCGGCGCCGCTCTTGATGAATACGGCGACCACGGCGGCACGGCCAGCCGCGGCATCCATGTGGACGAAGTGCAGCTCCATGTCGTACTTCTTGCCGTCGATTTCGTTTTCGCTGACATGGTGAAAATGGAATTGCACCAGGGGGAGCGCGGTTCCGTTGACGGTGATGCTGCTACCCGGCTCGTAATTGATCTGAATGGTGTGCCCGTTGTTGATAATTTTCAGCGGCGACAGTTTGTAATCGAAATGGATCGGAGCCAGCTCCGCGGGCTGAGCGCCGACGATATTAATGGGCGACTGGCGCTGGCCTGTCTTGCACGCCGCAAAATCCGGCGAAAGGTCGCCCCAATGCTCCGGGTCATCCGCTCCGCTGTAACTCCAGTGAGGAGCCGTGCCCGAGTGTTCCTGTGCGATCGCAGGATGCGCGAAAACCAGCGCGGCGCAGAAAATGAAAAGTGCCGCTGCGGTGCAAGTCAAACGAGTGGTCATGGGAAGCCTCCGTGGCGAAGAAGGAAAAACAGCATCTCACTTTGCGGGCGAATCTTCAAATATTCGGTGTGGAAAACCGGAAACGAGCGCGTATATTCGCACTGGTCGAACGGAAGTGCGGATGAAAACGAACGCGGCGTTTTGCGGAACGGCCAGGCGCGGAAAACGCTGTGGAGGAATTCAGGACTATGAAAACGGCACTGAGCGTGGCGCTCCTGATTGGTATTTTCTGCGGTGCAAGTGAAAGCACGCGTGCGCGGCCACAGGCTGCGGCACAGGGCGCGAAAGAGTCGCCCGCCGAAGGCGCGCAGCAATTCGCCGAGTTGGGTGATTTGAAACTGCGCAGCGGCGCGGTGATTCACGATTTTCGCCTGGGCTATCGTATCGTCGGGCAGCTGAATGCGGCGAAGTCGAATGCGATTTTGTGGCCTACTTGGCTGGGCGGTACGACGCAAGAACTGCTGCAATTTGTCGGGCCGGACAAAGTGGTGGACAGCACGAAATATTTCGTGGTGCTGGTGGACGCGATCGGGAATGGTGTTTCGACTTCACCATCGAACAGCAAGACCCAGGCGCGGTTGACGTTTCCGGAGTTTACGATTCGCGACATGGTGGAGTCCGAGCATCGCCTGGCGACTGAGGTGCTGCACCTGACACACTTGCACGCGGTGATGGGAGTCTCGATGGGCGGAATGCAGACGTTCGAGTGGGTCGTGGCGTATCCGGATTTCATGGATGTGGCAGTCCCAATGGCAGGTTCGCCGCAGTCAACCTCTTACGACAAGCTGTTGTGGACCGCGGAAATGGACGCGCTGCGCCTGGATCCAGAATGGAAGGACGGACAGGGTACAATGCCGATGACGGGCAGCTTCGCGGTGTACAACGAAATCGGCAACATGAACGTAACTTCGCCGGCCTATCGCGTGGCAAAGACCAGCCCGCAGGATTTTCCACAGTTCATTGAGCAAACGCGGAAGGAACTTACGATAGATGCCGCGGCGGCGTGCGATGCCATCCGACAACGCCAGGCGATCAATGCGCTGGATATTCCAGGGGAGTTTGGCGACACGATGGAGCAGGCGGCCAAGAGCGTGCGCGCCACATTGCTGGTGGTGATCTCGCCGGAAGATCACATGGTGAATCCAACGCCGGCGATCGCCTTCGCAGGCATGATGGGCGCGCCGGTACTTACGCTGGATTCTCCTTGCGGTCACTCGAGTCTCGAGTGCATTTCCGCCGGGCCAATCGTGGCGAAATTCCTGGCGGAGCCCGCGTCCGTGCAGAGCACGACCCTACATGCGGCGGCCAGCCACTAGAGAAGTCCATGAATCCGCTGGAGAAAACGAGCGCCGGCACGGCGATATTACCCCTGGAATGAAACCTGATACTTTCGTGATAGTGAATCCCGCATCGGGCGGAGGGAGAGCGTTGCGCGCCGAGCCGGAAGTGGCGGGCCTGCTTGCGTCGCGCGGATGCCGTGCGAACTTTGTGCACTCGAAAAGCTCGGGAGATATCCGTGAGCAAGCGGCGCGCGCAGCGGCCGAGGGATTTCGAATCGTTGTGGCGCTAGGTGGCGACGGCGCATTTCATCATTTGGTGGAAGGCATTCGCGGCACGGATGTGGTGGCGGGATTTTTTCCGGCGGGGAATGGGAACGACATCGCTCGGTCGCTGGGGATTCCGCGTGATCCGATGAACGCGGCGAACGATTTCTTGCGCGGGCAGCCGCGAGCGGTGGACCTGGTGCGTGTGCGATTCAGCGATGGCAGCGTGGCGCATTACATGGGAGCAGGAGGCATGGGGCTGGACGCAGAGGCCGCACATCTGGCTAACACGCGATTCCGTGCGTGGCCGGGAGTGACGCGTTATCTTGCGGGAGCGTTCACGATATTTTTTCGCGAGCCGCTTTTGGACGTGACGGTGGAGATGGACGGCGCGAGCTGGTCCGGTCGCGCGTTATTCGTGGCGGTGGCGAATGCGACGAGCTACGGGTCGGGGGTGCGCATCGCACCACAAGCCGAAATGGACGATGGTTTGCTCGACGTGGTGATCGTGGGCAATGTGGGATTGCTGCGTTTGTTGGAAGCGATACCGATCGTGCTGACCAGTGGGGATCTGCGCGGATTTCCGGAGGTGACGCGGTATCGCTGCCGAGGGGTTTCATTGCGCGCGGACCGGGCGGCGCGGGTGCATGGGGATGGGGAGGATCTGGGAGTGGCGCCGGCGGAGTTTGAGATTTTGCCAGGAGCGATTCGCGTGATGGTGGGGAGAAAAATCACCACTGATGAACACTGATGAGGCTGATAAAAAACAAACCCTGATAAAGATAAATGCGGAGAACGGCAACGACCCAAACGCACTGCCAGTAGTGGAACCAGATTGGTTCAAATTCCGCAGGCGAGGATCGTTGCTTTCGCTATTGGCCTTTTTTCTTGGAGAGTTTCAGGGTGACTTCGATATCGCGGCGGCTATCAAAGCTGGAAACGGTGCGGATGGAGGAAGTCATATCGTCGTGCTCGGCGTGGATCTCGTAATCCACGTTGGGGTCGAGGCCGCTGAAACGATAATTACCAGACTCATCCGCGATATAGGTTTTTACCGCCTGGGATTTCACATTTTTCAGGTAAATCACGCTGGCAGGCATGGGATTTTCGCCTTTATCAATCACGCTGCCATGCACGACCTTTAATTGCGCTTCCGCTTTTTTCTGCGCTTTGGATTCGTCTTGCGCGCGGGCCGGCAGCGCCACCAGAAAACCAACCAACAGCACTGCCGCTACTTGAAACCAGCTGTAATTTTTCACGGGGTCCTGTTCTTTCCAGCGCTTGCACCTGGAAACGAGAAACGCACGGCCGAGTTTGGCGACAACTGCAGCCATAGGCGGCCGGTATTCCGGCTTACAACAAGTAAGATGACGCGGCAGGCGGAAAAGATGCGAGGGTGAAGCGAGAGGCGGAATCTATTCGGCCTCGGCTTCGTCATCGTCGTCGTCCTCTTCATCTTCCTTGACGCTGGACTTTTCCTCTTCTTCGTCATCGTCATCATCTTCGTCTTCAGAGATGACGATGAGATGCACGGGATGCGTTTGCGTCACTTCCAGCTCGACATCGCACTCCGGGCAACTGAGGATTTCGCCTTCCTCGACTTCGTCTTCGTCCAAATCAATTTCGGTGTCGCATTCCGGACATCGGGTCACGAGATTTCTCTCCTTCCTGGGTGTACTTCCACTGGCGGGCTATTATATACCGCAGGTGTCAAGCGTTGGCGAGAGGGGATGCGTAAAGGTGACGGTGCAACGTGAATATCCGGAACGGCCGCTAGTAGGAGTCGGCGGCGTAGTGATTGCAGACGGGCGAGCGCTGCTGATTCGGCGCGGCGGTCCGCCGTTGGAGGGAGAATGGTCCATCCCCGGAGGCATGCTGGAATTGGGCGAAACGTTTGAGGAAGGCGTGCGGCGCGAATTGGGGGAAGAGACTGGCTTGCAAGTACGGATCGTGGAATTTATCGAGGTGTTTGAACGGATTTTTCCGGGTGAGGGCGGCAGGACGCGCTACCACTTCGTGATTCTGGATTATCTGTGCACGGTGGAGAGCGGCGAGGCACGGGCCGCGAGTGATGTGACGGATGTAGCTTGGGCAGGGGAGGAGGAGCTTGAGCGTTATTCACTGACCCCGACGGCGACGCGGGTGATCAAGCGAGCATTTGCAATGTGGCGCGCACGGACTTCCCAGAAATAGCGATGTTCAGCTTGCGGCGGCTTCTGGCAAGCGGCCGAAACGCCGTTCGCGGCCACGAAAATCTTCCACGGCAGCGGCGAGATCGGCAGCATCGAATTCGGGCCACATGCGCGGTGTGAAAAGCAGCTCCGCGTACGCGCATTCCCAGAGCATGAAATCGCTCAGGCGGCGGTCGCCACCGGTGCGAATCAGCAGATCCACGTCCAGCGCAGGACCGCTGGAGTGTGTGACTTCACCGAGACGCTTGGCAAATTCGCGCTGAGAAACTTCCAGGCTGGAAAGCATCCAGCACGCGGCGCGAAGGATGGCATCGCGCGCGGAATAGTCCACCGCGATGCGCAATTCGAGCGCACGCCCGGCGGCCGTGAACTTTTCGGCTGCTTCGACGGCTTGCGCAAGCGAAGGCGGAATGCGGTCGCGGCGACCGATGACGCGCAAGCGGACTCCCGCAGCGGCGCACGCCGCGGCTTCGGTGCGAAAATATTGTTCGAGCAGCGCGAGCAGGGCCACCACCTCGCTCATTGGGCGTTCCCAGTTGTCCGAGGAAAACGCGTACAGCGTCAGAGTGCCGATGCCCAGGCCGGGAGCCGCGCGCACGACGCGGCGGACGGATTCCACACCCGCGCGATGTCCTTCGGAGCGGGCGAGGCCGCGCGAGGAGGCCCAGCGTCCATTGCCATCGAGGAGGATGGCGACGTGGAGCTGGGATTGCGGAACCAATTTCAAAGTACTTTTGTTCATAGAGTATCCCGGCAAAATTTTTTGCGGCTTAACCCTCGCGCGTGACGCGGATCAGCGCTTCCATGTGGTTCAGATATTTTTCCAGCGCGCGGCGTCCGGCGGCCGTCAGGCGATATTCCGTTTTCGGCATGCGCCCGTCGAAGGACTTGGCGCAACCCAGGTAGCCCGCGTCTTCCAGCTTACGCGCATGGACGCTCAAGTTGCCGTCGGTTGCGCGCAATAGTTCCTTCAATTCATTGAAGGTGAGCGATTCGTTCACGGCCAGCGCACTGACGATCGCCAGACGCGTGCGCTCGTGGATCAGGCGATCCAGATTCGTCGCGGTATTTTCCGCGGGCCGCGCTGCCGAGGTACTTCGCTTATTGCGCTCGTCGCCCTCAGCACGCTCGCGACGATACGCTCCTGATTTAGCCGCCATATTTCCTCGCGATGACGGCTCCAAAAATAATGTGTAAGCCGCCGAAGCCCGCCGCCAGCAGCGCATTCTGCCAAGTCCAAGGCGAGAACAGGGCGACGGCACCCAAAACCATGAAGCACAAACCCATCAGGGGAACGATGCGGATGGAAAACGCGCCACCGGTGACCACGCCGGTTCCATACAGCAGCAGCCACTGGCCGGGAATCGGGCCTATCTCACTGGAGCGCAAATGCAAGACCGTGAGCAGCGCGCCCACAAAAAGCGGCGGTGCGAAACTATACACGAAGCGCCGGCCGGGACCGGTGAACAGAGACGATCCGGCCTGGCGGGCTTTCGAATAAGTGGTCCAGCCGGCGATGATGATGGCGATGAAGGCTTCGGCGATCCATGTGAGTAGCCAAGGAAGCGGCGAAGCCTGGCGCGACGCGATGGCAGCTGCTCCGAGAGCGGTAATGCCCATGGCCACGCCGCCCCAGCCGGGAACAGCGGTAAAAGATGCGGCACGCTCCATGGTTTCACGGATGAAGCGAAGGTTGTCGCGCGCGTGGTCGGCGATGCCGACGGGAGCTTGAGAGCGAAAAGGTTCGGGAACCGCCATACAACGAATATAGCAGATCGGAGATAGTTGTCAAGTACTTTGTTTTCCAAAGTGCTAGGCCCGACTTGTCGTGCGCGGCGAGCGCGACTATGCTGGTGCCGCTCGAATTTCATTGGAGGTACCAGACATGAAACCAATTCTGCTCTCTTTAGCACTGCTGGTGATTTCGCCTCTCGCCGCTGTCGCGCAGCAGGCTCCCGCGCCCGCGACCGCTCTGATCGCCAACCCTGTCGCAACTGCCGTTCGCAGCAGCCTGGAACGGCAGTCGAAAAACATCATTGCGGCTACGGACGAAATGCCCGCGGACAAGTACGGATACCAGCCCACGCCGGCGCAGATCAGCTTCGGGCACCTGGTGATGCACATGGCGAACTCGAATTTTCACTTGTGCGCGATGATTTCCGGTGTGGACGCCCCCAAGATGGACGAGCTAAAAGAAACGGACGGGAAAGATAAATTGACGGGTGCGCTGAAGGCTTCTTTCGACTTCTGCACGCAGTCACTGGCTAAGGTGGACGATTCGAAGCTGGGCGAAGTAGTGTTCACTCGCGGGACGTTCACGTTGACGCGCGCGGGCGCGATGATCGCGCTGACAAACGATTTCGCGGATCATTATAGCGGGGCTGCGATGTATCTGCGGCTGAATGGATTGCTGCCCCCGACGGCGCAGCAGCCGCATAAGGAATAGCGGAGCCCGTCAGAGCCCGTGTAAGAACTGCAATTTCGGAACTTCAGCGGCTAAAGCCGCTCGCATTGTGCGCAGTCTATGTCGTGGCCCTTCGAGCCTGCCACAAGCAGGCTCTCAGGATGAACTAAAGCCACGACCCACAAAGATTCCCGGGTTCTGACCCAAACCCGTCAGCGACGGTGTCGGTCACGCGGTGGCGGTGCTTCATTCCTCGCGAAGGGCTTGCATTGGATCCACGAGCGTGGCGCGATGGGCGGGAATGAAGCAGGCTAACAACGCGGCCAGCAGCAGAGCCGCGGCGACGGCGCTGAACGCGGCGAAATCAATCGTGCCGACATTGTAGAAAATGCTGTGCATCGCTTTTCCGACGCCGTAGGCTCCTGCGAGACCAAGGATCAACCCGACGCCCGCCAGGAGCATCCCTTCCTTCAGGATTAGAGCCAGGACGTTGCTGCGTCCGGCGCCCAGAGCCATGCGCAGGCCGATTTCGTGAGTGCGCTGCGCGACCGCGAAAGACATCACGCCATAAATCCCCAGAGCTGCCAGCAGCAGGGCGACGGCCGCGAAGCCGCCAAAGAGCGCCGCGGTAAAGCGATCGCCCGCGAGCGACTCGGCCTTGATCTGATCCATCGTTTTGACTTCCGAGAGCGGCAGATTCGGATTCATGGACAGAACAATTTCGGTGATGCTGCGAGTCAAGGTGGCCGGATCAACAGTGGCGCGCACGCCTATCGCTGCCTGCGGCTCCGGACTCTGCGCGAATGGCACATCCATTTCGGGGAACCCGTCGTCACGCGGGCCGCCGTTGCGAACGTCATGATAGACGCCGACGATCTGCCACGGTATGGGTGGGCCGAGTTTGGTGACGCCGGGAACTATTTGTTCGACGAGGATGGTTTGGGTCAGAGGATCAACACCGGCTAAGAATTTCTTGACGAAGGCCTGATTGACCACGGCGACGGGGACGCTTCCGGCCACATCCTGGTCGGTAATGGAGCGTCCCTTCTCCATGCTCATGCCGAAAGTCTTGAAATATTGCGGAGTGATCATGCTGAAGCCGGCGCCAGGGCGCGCGGAGGGATCTTCGATATTGGGCCTTCCGGCAATCTGGAAAGGCATGCCGAAATTCACGCCTTGCAGCGGGATGCCTTCGGAGGCCGAGGCAGCTGTGACGCCGGGCAGCGCCTGGATTCTCTCCAGAAGTTGACGATAGAAAGCAGTGATTTGCTGCGGATCGGTGAGTTGCCCGTACGGCACGGGAAGCTGAAAAGTGAGGATGTGATCGGTGCGAAAGCCGAGGTCCACGTGCGCGACATTCCAAAGGCTGTGAATGGCAAGCCCACCTCCGGCGAGTAAGCTGAGTGCCAGCGCAAATTCGGCGATGACCAGCGCGCGGCGGACGCCGTGGCGTGCGGCACCGACGGCGGATCGGCCGCCTTCCTTCAAGACGTCATTCAAGTTCATGCGCGCGGCCTGCCACGCCGGCACGCTGCCGAATAGAATTCCTGCTAACAAAGTCGCGACGACGGTGAAGAGCAACACCGGAATGTTCAACCGGACATCGGCTTCGGAAGGAAGCGTAAAAGGCGGCATGATCGAGATGATTATGTTGAGCAAGCCCCAGGCGAGAGCAACACCCAGCGCGCCTCCGATGGATGCGAGCACAATGCTTTCGGCAAGAAACTGGCTGAAAAGGCGCTGGCGTGAAGCGCCCAGAGAAGCGCGCACGGCGACTTCTTTCTGGCGAGTGGTGGCGCGGGCCATCAGCAAGTTGGCGACATTAGCGCAGGCAATGAGCAGAACGAAAGCGACCGCGCCGAGCAGGAGCAACAGAGCGGTGCGCACGTCGCGATCCAGGAAGTCGTTCTTCAGCGGCTCGACGGAGGCGCCCCAGCCTTTGTTCGACTTCGGATAGATATCTGCTATGTGACGGGTGACCGCGTTCATGTCCGCAGTGGCTTGCGCCAACGTGACGCCGGGCTTCATGCGCGCGAAGATTACGAGAAAATGAAAATCGTGATTGATTTGATCGGGCTTGAAAACGAGCGGAACGAAAAGTTTCGTGGGAGTGCGATCGGCTTGTCCGGCAGGACGAATGCCGATAACGGTATAACTTTCGCCGTTCATATGGATTTCGCGGCCGATGATATGAGGATCGGCGCCGAAATGTTCGCGCCACATCTGGTTGGTGAGGACGACAACGTGATCTTTTCCGGCCACGGCTTCGTCGGGACCGAAGTAACGCCCGAGGAATGGCGGTTCGCCAAGCAGTTGATCCAGAAAACCAGGAGTGGTGAAACTGCCGCGGACCCGCTCGGGTTTTTCGCCGACGGAAAGATTGAAATCGGAGTCGGTGGCAGTGCCCATAAATTGGAAGACGGAGTTCTGGCGCTGCCATTCGAGAAAATCGCCGGCAGAGGAGACGTTTTTATTTCCAGCCACAGTGGAGCGGACGACGACGAGTTGGTCGGGCTGAGGATAAGGTAAGGGAGCAAGCAACGTGGCGTAGACGACGCTGAAGATCGCGGTGTTGGCACCGATCCCGAGAGCGAGGGCGAGCACCGCGACCGCGGCGAATCCGGGATTCTTCAGGAGCAGGCGGAATCCAAAGCGAGTGTCACGCAGCAGGTTCATCATGCTCAGCCCCTCCGTTCGTGGAATCGAGATGAAGCACGACCATTGATACGATTCGAGCGAGTGGTATGTTCACACAAACCCATGAGATCTGGCACGTAAAACGCCAAAGTGATGCATGGGCAAAATTATGACGCCAGAGGATTTATCGCGTTGAATTAGGAATGCGCGCAGGCGGGCTGTGCGAAGGCGAGAACGATTGTTCGATTGCGGACAGGCCGTGGTGCGGTTTGGTATGTCGCGGACCGTCGCGCGGCTCCAATTTGCGATGCTTTAATCGTATAGTAGGGGCCGCGCGGTGCTCGATTGCCGCGAGCTGTCTGGGAATTTGAGTAATATGCAAACGATCGATGATGACCACTGCCACTCCTGCTTCCTCACAGCCTGATTATTCACAACCTGAACATCGGCCGCAAGCACTGCGCGCCCTCACCTTGATTGGCGTGTTGTTATTTCTAGCGGGGACGGGCCCTGCGTTTATCTTGGCCCCTTCTGTGTGGTTCACAGGCGCTCGGTGGGCCGGGCTAGCCGTGATCGCGGCCGGTGGATGGCGCAAATCGTCGCTGACGTATTGGATTTTTTTCGCGATGCTGCTGGGCGGAGAAATCGGGCTGGACCGGCCGCAGTTCGCCGAGCACTTGCGGGTGTTCAGCGATATTTTCCTGCGCTTGATCAAGGTGATTGTGGCGCCCTTGATTTTCGGCACGCTGGTGACCGGAATCGCGGGGCATGGCAATTTGCGGAGCGTCGGGCGGATTGGGGTGAAGAGCCTGATCTATTTTGAGATTGTGACGACCCTCGCACTGTTCATTGGACTGGGCGCGATCAACATCAGCCGGGCGGGCGAAGGACGAACCGTCACGGCAGCAACGACGGCGACGGAGCCTGTATCAAGCGCAGCCCCCTTACCTTGGGACGATTTTTTGCTGCACATTTTCCCCGAGAATCTAGCGAAGTCCGTGGCGGAAAATCAAATTCTGCAAGTCGCGGTGTTTTCGATCCTTTTCGGGATCGCGCTGGCGCGGATTTCGGAGTCCAAGCGCGCGCCGATGCTGAATTTCTGCGAGTCTCTCACCGCCGTCATGTTTGCGTTCACGAACCTGGTGATGTATTTCGCGCCGGTGGGTGTGGGCGCGGCGATGGCTTACACCGTCGGGCACATGGGGATTGGCGTGCTGCTGCCGCTGGGGAAATTGCTGCTGACGGGTTACGGCGCGCTGGTCTTTTTCCTGACAGCGGTGCTGTTGCCGATCGCATTATTCGCGCGGCTGCCGATCGGGCGGTTTGTGCGCGCGGTGGCCGAGCCGGCTACGATCGCTTTTGCGACGAGCACTTCGGAAGCGGCACTGCCGCGCGCGATGGAATGCATGGAAGCGTTTGGCGTGCCGCGGCGCATTGTGGCGTTTGTGATTCCGGCCGGATACAGCTTCAACCTGGATGGGTCCACGCTGTATCTGGCGGTCGCGTCTATTTTTGTGGCGCAGGTAGCGGGGATTCATTTGACGTGGCTGCAGCAGCTTTTCATGGTGTTCACGCTGATGGTGACGAGCAAGGGCGTCGCCGGAGTGCCGCGCGCTGTGCTGGTGGTGCTGCTCGCTACTGCGGCGACATTTCATCTACCGACAGAACCGATTGTCATCATTTTGGGGATTGATGCGCTGATGGACATGGCGCGGACCGCGGTGAACGTGATCGGAAACTGCCTGGCATGTGCGGTGATCGCGCGGTGGGAAGGCGAGCTGGATAACTCATTGACGGAATTGCACTTGTAACGACAGTGTGGAAGCCAACGGTGAGCATCTCAATGGCAAAGCGGCTTAGATTTAATCGGAACACCCCTCGGTTCGCGTAACGATTTATTAACATTTATTAACTGATTAACAAAAGTACCATTGCAGCCTTTTCGAGGCTGCTTCACTTTAGTATCGCGGCCATTGAGTTCGCGCCGGCAATAAAATAAAGACTATGAGGGCGAGATGAAATCGATCACTGCAATCCTATGCGTGCTGGCATTTTCCAGCATGGCGACCGCGCAAAACCCGGACCCATCAAAATGGATGTGCCGGAACTTGGCGGACTCTGGCAACTTTGCATACCAAGGTGAAACGATATTCGGGACTCAAGCGTGCCGGGCCATTCCGCAAGCTGCCGTTGTGCCGACTCCGTCGAGACAAGACGTTGCAAGCCCAGTCTCAATTTCGGGACCAACGACGTTCGCGTATTCGGCGCCCGTTGCGTCTAATGTGGTACCCGTAACTTCGCAGCCCGCAACAGCGTCGGCTCCTAGTCCAGCGGCCGTCGGTGATGGCAAGACACGCGTGTTCGTCACAGACAGCCAGTCATGGGAAACGCGTGGCGGCTCGTCGGCGGGTGGAAATAAGAATGGCTGGGGTGCAAGTAGTTGGATGGCCGGCGGTGCGCGGCCGCAGACAGCTGAAATCATTAAGACACTCAATCAGCGTTGCCCGGAACTCACAGTGACGAACAATTTGGCGAAGGCCAATTTCGTTCTTACGCTGGATCACGAAGGCGGAAAAGGATTGCTGCAGCATCGGAACAAAATCGCCGTTTTCAACAGTGATGGCGATGACATCTTTAGCAACTCGACGCGAGAGCTCGGTAGCGCGGTCAAGGACGCCTGCCAAGCAATGCTCAGTTCTCATCGGTAGACAAATCAGTCGCCCGTGGTTTCGAAGTAGATTCGTTTCAAACGTGAAGGGACGAATCTGAAATGCGGCGCGTTGCGGCTTGCGAGCGGCAACGCGCTTTAGCTTATGGAACGGTCACGGCCGCGCCGTTCACAGTTTCGTGCTTGATCGCCTGAAGGGCTTCGTTGGCTTGGGCTAGCGGGAACACCGTCACCTGCGGACGGATGCCGATTTCGTGCGCGATTTTCAGGAAGTCGCGGGCGTCGGCGCGGGTCATGTTGGCTACGCTGCGAATTACGCGCTCGCCCCACAGCAGTTTGTCGTAATCAAATTGCGGCATGTGATCGAGGTGAATGGCGTTGATCGCTACCACTCCGCCTTTGCGGAGGCTTGCCAGCGCGCTCACGACGACGTCGCCGCTGGGAGCGAATGTGACGGCGCGATCCAGCTCGACGGGCGGCTTTTCGTTTTCATTTCCGACCCAGGTGGCGCCGAGCGACGTCGCTAGCTTGCGATGCGACTCCCCTCTGGTGGAAACATACACTTCGCATTTCCAGGACTGTAGAACCGCAATCGTGAGACTTGCCGAAGAGCCGAAGCCGAAAAGGCCGACGCGTTCGCCGGGCTCGACGCCTGCGACGCGCAGGCTGCGGAATCCGATGATGCCGGCGCAGAGCAGCGGAGCTACGTGGATGTCGTCCAAGCCGGCGGGCAGGGGGCAGGTGAAGTCCGCGCGAGCCAGTGCATATTCGGCGTAACCGCCATCCACCGTGTAGCCGGTAAAAATCGGCCGGTCGCACAGGTTTTCCATTTTGTGACGGCAATACCAGCAATCGCCATCCACTCCGCCCATCCAGGAAACGCCCACGCGAGAGCCGACTGGCGATTCCTTACTCTCGCCTGCGACGACTTCGCCAACAATTTGGTGCCCTGGAATCAGTTGCGGACGGAGCGGAGGCAGGTCGTGTTCCGCGATGTGGAGATCGGTGCGGCACACGCCGCAGGCGAGGACGCGAAGGAGCAAATGTCCGGGGACGAGTTGCGGGCGGGGAACTTCTTCGATAACGAGCGGGGTCGCTGATACTGGTTGCGATGATTTTAGGACGGCAGCTTTCATGGGGCGCTCCGTTGGGCGGCCGCTGCAAATTATGGCACTGCCGACGCGGCGCGCCAACAAACCTTTGCTCGTTCCCTCGGCGACGCAGAGCAACCGAAAACCACTGCAAAAGCTGCCCGGTTCGATAAAACCGAACCAGCCGCTACAAATTCAAGCGCGTTTAGTGGCCTCCTGAGGGTGCCACCGGCTTGAATGTTTTAATGAGCAGCACCAAGGGGACGCCCATCAACACGAACCAGCCGAGCGCGGTGAAGCAATCCAGAAACGCGAGAAAAAATGCCTGGCGTTCCAGGAAAGCGAAGGCCTGCGCCTGCGCGTGAATCACGGCGTCGGCATGGGAGAAGCCATGAGCGGAAAAATAGTCGGTGAGGTTGCCTAGGAGCTTCCGGTAGCGCGGATCGGAAGGAACGGCGTGCGCAACCAGCACGCTCTGATGATATTGCGCGCGGCGCGCCAGCAAAGTGGTAACGAAAGCAATTCCGAAACTGCCTCCTTGATTGCGGAATAGATTGGTGAGGCTCGAGGCTTTGTTGTTCTTGTTCATGGGCAAATTGGAATATGCCAGCTGGCTAACGGGCACGAAGAGCGTCGCAATTCCCAGTCCTTGCATGACCCGCGCCAGGGCTTCGTGGTGATAATCGGTAGCGAGCGTAAAGCTGGCGAAATACCACATCGCGCACGCAAAAACGAAATAGCCGAAGGCGAGCAGCCGCTTTACGCCTACTTTGGGCAGAATTCTTACGACGACCGGAGCCAGCAGCACGATCACAAACGCGCCAGGCCCGAGCACCAGGCCCGCGTCGGTAGCGGTGTAGCCATAAAGCCGCTGCAGCATCTGCGGGATCAAGACGGTGGAACCGTACAGAGTGAATCCAAAGAGGAAATAGAAAATATTGGCCAATGCAAAATTTCTATCGCGCAGCAGGCGGATCTCCACGACCGGGTCGGGGTGGCGCCACTCCCAGACAATCGCGAACAGCAGGGCGGCGATTGCGATTGTAAAAAAACACACGATGAAGTTGCTTTCGAACCAGTCTTCAGTTTGGCCGCGGTCCAGGACTACCTCCAGGCATGCGAAAGCCATGGCCACGGAGAAAATTCCCCAGCCGTCTATTTTCAGCTTGCCGTCTTTGCGCGCCGCTTCTACTTCGCGCTTGAATTCCGGCGGATCGGAGAGCAAACGGCTGGTGAGGATCAAGGAGATGATGCCGATCGGGATGTTGATAAAGAAAATCCAGCGCCAGCTCCAGTGGTCCGTAATCCAGCCGCCGAGTGGCGGACCGATCGCCGGCGCCGTGACGATAGCCATGCTGTAAAGAGCGAAAGCCGCCGCGCGTTTAGCGGCCGGGAAAGTATCCACGAGGATGGCCTGTTCCACTGGGGCCAGTCCTCCGCCGCCGATTCCTTGCAGGACGCGAAAAAAGATCAGCGCGCCGAGGCTGGGGGCAAAACCACACAGCAGCGAACTGACGGTGAAGGTGGCGACGCAAATCATGTAGTAACGCTTGCGCCCAAAAAGACGGCTGAGCCATGCGGAGAGCGGGAGCACCACGGCGTTGGAGACGAGGTAGCTGGTGAGCACCCAGGTACTCTCGTCGGAGCTGACGGCCAGACCACCGGCGATGTGAGGAAGCGACACGTTGGCGATTGCCGTGTCGAGAAGTTCCATGAAAGTCGCCAGGGTGACGGTGATGGCGATGAACCATGGATTGATGCCCACACGGGGTGCGGGAAGACTTACGGGGATGGCTGGTGCCAGCGCCTCGCTCATGGGGCCTCTAGGGAATTCGATGCATAAGAGACCGTTCGGTCTCATTCATTTAATGCTAGAATGGGATAAGAGACCAGTCGGTCTCAGAATAGGCCGCGGGAGTTAGCGATGACCAAGGGCGAGCAGACCAGGCGCGAAATCCTGGAGAAGGCCGCGCCACTGTTTAACCAGAAAGGCTTCGAGGGAACGTCGCTTGCCGACCTGATGCAAGCTACCGGCCTCCAGAAGGGCGGGATCTACCGGCATTTTTCGGGCAAGAAAGAATTGGCCGCCGAGGCCTTCGACTACGCGTGGGAAAAGGCCGTCCGCGGCAGGTTGGACGGAGTCGCGGAAGTCCCGGACTGCGTGGATCGGCTGCAGAAAACGATCGACAATTTTGTGGAGCGGCGCGCGGGATTAGTGCCCGGCGGCTGTCCGCTGATGAATGCCGCCGTCGAAGCCGACGACGGAAATCCCGTGCTGCGGGCGCGCGCCAGAAAAGCGTTGCAGGTTTGGACGGAGCGCTTGTCGCGAATTACTTCAGAGGGCATCAAGAAACAGCAAATTGACCGCAGAGTCGCGCCTCGGCAGCTGGCCCAGTTGATCATCGGATCACTGGAAGGCGCGTTGCTGATCAGCCGCCTGCAGAACGATGATGAACCGCTGCGCGCCATGAGACAACACCTCGACGAATACCTCGAAAAAAGCGTTCGCGCAAAACGCGAGCCCAAACGTTAGCCAGTTCGACAGCCGTGTGACCCTCAACTTTTGAAGTTTGCCCCCATTTGGCAGAATCGGAGCTCCCCAAAATATCGCTTGACATATTCCCATATAGGAATGTATTGTTGGCCCATGGCACGAGCAGCTACAACCTCTGACGCATTCAACGCGGTGGCCGAGCCCCGGCGGCGCGACATTTTGAACTATCTGGCGCTGCAGGAGCGGTCGGTGGGCGAGATTGTGACGGCGCTGGAGCTGGAGCAGCCTTCCGTGTCAAAGCATCTGCGTGTGCTGCTGGACGTTGGGCTGGTGAATGCACGCCGGGAGGGACGCAGGATGCTCTACCGAGTAAACGCGGAGGCGATCCGTCCGCTGCACGAGTGGACCAGCACGTTCGAGCGTTACTGGCGGCATCAATTGCACCGGGTGAAGGAACATGCAGAGCGGAAGAGCAGTCCGTGGCAAGGAGCGATTCCAGCCGCGGGGCAGGACAAATCTGAAGATTAAAGGAGAAACAATGACTTCTACGGCGATTAAGCTGAATCGGACGATTGAGGATTTGACGTTAAACGTAACGCAGGAAATTCATGTGCGGGCATCGCTGGAAGTTACGTTCGCGGCGCTGCTCGAGCAGCTCGGACCGTTGAATGAAACGCCCGACGGCAAACCCATGTCGCTGAAGATCGAACCGTGGCCGGGCGGGCGTTGGTACCGCGACTTGGGCGGCGAGAATGGTCACTTGTGGGGCCATGTGCAGTCGATCAAGCGGCCAACGTTGCTGGAGTTCTACGGGCCACTGTTCATGTCGTATCCGGTTGCGTCCAACGTGCAGTACCGGCTGAGCGAAGAGGATGGCGGAACGCTGATCACCTTCCAGCACATGGCGTTCGGGCTAGTTACAGACGAACACCGCGAGGGCGTGGTGAAGGGTTGGGGGTTCATGAACGACAACGTTCGCAAGCTCGCGGAAGCGAAACGCCGGCCGCAGTAAGGGCGGCGGCCGCGGAAGGAGAAATGTATGTGTCCAGTGTGCATTGCGAGCGCCGCGTTAATTATCACCGGGATCATGTCCACAGGCGGAGCGACGGCGCTCGCCGCGAAGAAGTTGCATGCGAAGTGTAGCGCGGACGACAGGGGTTCGTTCGATTCTCAAGCTCGTAAAGATGCGAACACTAGACCTGTTGCGCAGGGAAAGGAGCAGCTATGAGCCTTGGAGAAGCACTGTTGATGGAGTTCGACCAGGAAGCACAAACGACCAAGCGCGTGCTGGAACGCGTTCCAGATGACAAGCTCGCGTGGAAACCACATCCGAAATCGTTCTCGCTGGGACAGCTCGCGCTGCACATCGCTTCCGGCCCGGGCCAAATCGTCGCGGCGGCCGCACAGGACACTGCTGAAGCGCCGAACTTCTCGCAGCCGGAAGCCACGAGCCGCCAAGAAGTGCTGGAGACCTTCTCCAAGAGCATGGCTAGCGCGCGGACCACGCTGAAGAGCATGGATGACGCCCGGCTCACGTCCACATGGCGCTTGGTGAGAAACGGAAAACCCATGATGGAGATTCCTCGGATAGCATTCCTGCGCTCCATCCTTATGAATCATACCTATCATCATCGCGGGCAACTCTCTGTCTATCTGCGGTTGTTGGAAGTTCCGGTGCCCTCGATTTACGGTCCCAGCGCGGACGAAAATCCGTTCGCATAGTTACCCAACGATCGATTTAACGAATGAAGACAAAGGAGACGACGATGGAAACTACAGTAGAGAAGAGCAGGATGGATCCCCCGAATATCGTGTCGCATGCCGAGTGGATCGCGGCGCGCACGGAGCTTTTGAACAAGGAGAAGGAGTTCACGCGGCTGCGCGATGAACTGAGCCGGCAGCGGCGGGAATTGCCTTGGGAAAAAGTAAAGAAGGAATACGTGTTTGACGGGCCGACAGGCAAGGAGACGCTCGCCGATCTCTTCGGCGGGAAAAGCCAGCTACTGATTTATCACTTCATGCTCGGTCCGGGATGGGTGGAAGGCTGCCCCAGCTGTTCGTTTGTGGCGGATCATTTTGACGGCAGCGTTCCACACCTGGCGGCACGCGACGCGAAGTTCGCGGTGGTTTCACGAGCGCCGCTGGATCAGATTGGCGCATTCAAGATGCGTATGGGCTGGCGGTTCAAGTGGGTATCGTCTTTTGCGAACGACTTCAATCGCGATTACAACGTGTCGTTCTCGAAGGAAGAGATGGCCAACGGGCAGATTTACTACAACTATGAGATACAGAAATTCCCGAGCGAGGAAGGTCCTGGCGCGAGCGCGTTCTATAAGGATAGCGCCGGAAACATTTTTCACACCTATTCCACCTACGGCCGCGGGCTGGACATTTTGCTCGGAGCGTACAACTGGCTGGACCTGGCTCCCAAGGGGCGCGACGAAGATGGATTGGCATATTCCATGGCATGGGTGCGGCATCATGACAAGTACGTTGATGGCCAGGCGGCGGATCCAACTCGGATATACTCGCAACCAGAAAGTTCGGATGCGAAATGCTGTTCCGCCGAGAACGACTAGCGACAGTTGTGTTTCGGCGCGGGGCCGTCAATCTCTCGGTGTTGAGCGCTCTGGCGTCCCCGCTCGTGATTATTTGGTGATTCGATCACGCGGCTGCAGATGTTAGGAGCGTCTCGACCTTCGTGTCCAGATCTTGCGCCACTGTGGAAGCTTTCGGATTTGCGTATGAAGAGAGGAAGCTGGCCATTGTGTCGTAAGTGAGGTGCACTCCGTCGGGGCGCTCATCCACCAGGATCGTCACGGGCGTATACGAACCGGCGTCCGGCACATGTTCCACCATTTGCGCCATGATTAGCGGATTGCCGACCACCAGACGCACGCTCTTCGGTGCGCGTTCACCGAGTTTTCTGCGCAAGACTTCGCCGAGGTCGAAGCGCGCGAATTCCATCAAGCCTGCCGTTCCGATGACTTTCTGTACGGCAGCTTCCAGCTCCGCAAAAGTCTTCGCCGACGTCATGTCGTTGCGAAACGTGGCCATATTGGGGTGGCCGATGGCGGCGTCGAGTTTCGCGAGCACCTCCTGGAATGATTTGGAGGAAATCACAGTAAACCGCTGCACTTCAATCCGCTTGGTGGTCACTTGGTTGCTCCTGTCGCGCTCGCCTGCATCCGGATCGTTACCCGCAATTGGATGAATGTGGCTCATCGCGAGATACGGCCTTTGTCCGAAATAATCTGCGGCCCCCGGATTCGCCATCGGAATATAATCCCGCCGACGTAAATGGCGATGGTGCGGAAGTCCGCGCGTCGCGGTGGGTGGTACCCTCGCAGTGGGAGGCGGCAGAATGGAAGGTCAGATAGCAGGCAATCCTCACGCTGCCCTAAGCGATTACCTGGCGGCCGAGCGCACCGTTCTTGCATGGATTCGCACCGGCCTGGCTTTGATGGGCTTCGGCTTCGTGGTGGCGCGCTTCGGACTGTTCCTGCAGGAACTGCAAGCCGCAGAGCACACGTCGTCGGCTCAAGCGTACGGGCTCTCGCTGTGGTTTGGCACTGCGCTGATCGCCGTGGGAGTGTTCGTGAATCTATTCGCGGGTTGGCAGCATGCTCGATTGGTCCGGCTGCTCGATCGAGGCGATCCGGTGCGTTCTCGTCCTGCGGGGCCGGCTGTAACGATAGCGGTTTTTCTGGCATTGGTCGGATTGGCGATGACGGTTTACCTGATTTCAGTGCGCGGTTCGACACATGCAACGACCGGGAACAACCCCGGAATAACGAGGAGGAGCCCATGACATCAATGGCACCCATGGCGGACAACGGAATCATCAGCAATGCCAGCAACCATTCGGTGGACGAGACGGTGGACAAACTCAAAGGCATTCTGCAGGCGAAGGGAGTGACGCTGTTCGCTCTGGTGGACCACAGCGGCGAAGCCGAAAAGGTTGGAATGAAAATGCGCCCTACGAAGCTGCTGATTTTTGGGAATCCGAAGGGCGGCACTCCGATAATGCTGGCGGCTCCCAGCGCAGCAATTGATCTGCCGCTAAAGATTTTGGTTTGGGAAGATGCGCAGGGGAAGGTCTGGGCTTCTTACAATAGTCCCGCGTATTTGCAGCAGCGGCACGGTATACCGCAAGATTTGCTGCCAAACATCGCGGTGGTGGAAGCGTTGGCGGCGAAGGCGGCGGAGTAATCAGCGGAGTCGCTCTAGCACCGCAGACACTCACGACGCATCATGCGTGCTCTGGCCCTCGATCTTGCTACTGCACACCAGCATTCGCGAAATCTTGTGCTCCGGGAAGCGTGCCGCGCAGATAGGTGGCGTCCCAGTTGAATTGCCACCGGCCTTTTTCCCGCGCGAAGCGCAACGGGCCCGGCGTAAAGTCCACCCACTGGCTCCATTGTCCGCTGTGTTTGCTGACCACTACGTTCGACATGCCGTCTAAAACCATCCCCGCCTGCCCGCCGCCTTCGCGACAAGATGTGGGCTCGAATTCCGCTCGCCCGACCCACTCGAAACCGTTCAGTTTGTCGGACTCGCTGAGATCCTGCGGCACCATGGCTTTGATCGTCAACGCGCGGCACTGCCGCAGAAAATGATCGGGCGCGTAAGGACTTCCGGAGACGACAGCGGTGGTCCAGCCATCGGAGCCTTTCCGCCAATGCCGCTGCAGTTCCGCTATGGCAGCACTTTGCGCTTCGCGGTCCGCGCTGGTGAGGCCGGGAATTCCTTCATCCGCGGAACTATCGGAACTCGAATGGCCGCAGCCGATCGGTCCCAGGACCATCGCCATCGCGAGCGCTAGCGTTAGTGGAATGACGGAAGTGGCGCGATGGACTCTCATCACGAGCCTCCCTTCTTTGCGAAACTTCGCGCGAAAAATCGCAATCGTTTATTTCACTTTCTCGAGACGGGGAATCATGGTGTCGCGCGGGCCGTCAATGGTGCCGTCCTTGTTCACGGTGAAGATCAGCGGGCTGGGCAGCATGGGCCCGAAATCGCCGCGTGCGACGATCTTGTTACCGTCAATTTTGTAGGTGCCGTCAACGGCGTACGCGCCGAGTGCCACATAGGCCTTGCCGTCTTTGAATTCGGCGTTGATGGTGCCGCTGGGGTCGCGGTATTTGCCTTCGGCGCCGCCCCCGCACCCCACGGCCAGTGCTGCCGAAGCCAGAACGAAGACGAGAAGCGCATTGCGGATGGATCTGCCATTCATAAAATTCTCCTGAACAGATATTCCAATTTTTGATTTCAAAATAGCGCGCGGGTCTCTTTCGCTGGAGTCCCGAAGACCGGCCACAAAAACGCCATCCGTTGCCGTATGGCCGGGTACGGTGCTACAGTTCCGTGCATTGACGGGACCTGCAGCCAGCGACAGACGGGTTCCCAGGCATGACCCCTCACTACGCTATGCGCGAAAGCGAAAGAAAAACCGTCACGACGGCGAAGCCTTCTGAAGGCACAGGCGAATCTGGACCTGAGGAAACGGGCCCGGTCGCCGCGAAGAGACAGGCGCTGGACCACTTGTTCAGCGTCACCTATGAAGAACTGCGCAGATTGGCATCGAGCGTCCGGCGCGGCGACCCCAGCGCCACCCTCAGCCCAACCGCGTTGGTGAATGAAGCGTGGCTGAAGCTGGCGAAGTCCCCGGACGTTGGCGCGACATCGCGGCTGCATTTCAAACGCATCGCGGCCCGTGCCATGCGGCAACTGCTGGTGGAAGCGGCGCGGCGGCGAAATTCCGGCAAACGCGGCGGCGGCGCGAAAATCACCGTGACGTTTGACAGCGAATTTCAGCAGAAACCCTCCGGCGAAAATGAACTGCTGGCGCTGAACACCGCGCTGGAAGAGCTGGCGCGCATGAATCCGCGACAGGCGATGATGGTGGAAAGCCGCTTCTTCGGGGGGCTGGATATTCCGGAAACCGCAGCGCTCCTCAACGTCTCTGAAGCCACGGTTCTTCGCGATTGGCGGGCTGCGAAGGCCTGGCTGACTCACGAACTTCGCCGGGCGTAGCGGCTGATCGCTGCGCCGCTTCCTTGCCATTTCAGCCGGAGAGTAAAGATGGACAGCACTCGCTGGCAGAAGGTCCAAACTCTTTTTCACGAAGCCGCGGATATGCCGCCCGCGGAGCAGCGCGTTTTTCTGGAAACGCGATGCGGCGACGATGCGGCACTGGTGAGCGAGGTCCTGGTGCTTTTGGAGGAAGACGCGCGCGGTGGGTCGCTGCTCGATGGCGATGTAGCTGAAGTCGCGAGCCAGATATTCAACGATCCTTCCCCGGGCCCCGTGCCGTTCAAGGAATTCGGCCCGTACCGCATCAAACAGGCGCTGGGTGAGGGTGGCATGGGAGTGGTTTACTTGGCCGAGCGCGAAGATCTTGGCAATGAAGTTGCCATCAAGATTTTGCGCGACGCCTGGGTTTCGCCCGCACGCCGCGAACGTTTCAACGCCGAGCAGCGCACCCTCGCGCAGCTGAATCATCCTTCCATCGCGCGGCTTTACGATGCGGATACTTCGCCGGATGGGACTCCGTTCTTCGTGATGGAGTATGTGGAAGGCGTACCGCTCACGGATTATTGCAGGAAGAAGAAGTGCACGATCCCGGAGCGTTTGCGTCTCTTCCGCGCAGTTTGCGAAGCGGTGTTGTACGCGCATCAACATGCCGTAATTCACCGCGATCTGAAGCCTTCCAACATTCTGGTGAAAGAGGATGGGAGTATTCGGCTGCTTGATTTCGGCATCGCCAAACATCTGGAAAATCTTGGCGAGCTGGTGGACCAAACCATAACCGGCCTGCGCCTGATGACTCCTGCCTATGCCGCGCCCGAACAGATTCGCGGCGAGCACGCAGGGATACACAGTGACGTCTATTCGCTCGGCGTGGTCCTTTACGAAATGCTTACAGGGCGACTGCCATTTGATTTGTCGAGTTGCACACCGGCGCAAGCTGAAAAGGTTTTGACCGAGCGGGAAGCCACGAAACCGTCGGATGCTGCCGCCAGATCGGCGGTGGCATCGGCAGCAACGGAACCGAACGGCAGCGGGGTCACTGCAAGCCGAGCGGCCTGGGCCGATCTGGACGTACTTTGCCTCACGGCGATGCACAAAGATCCGCAGCGCCGGTACCAGTCGGCGGAAGCGCTCATCCGCGATGTGGATCATTATTTGAATGCCGAGCCTTTGGAAGCGCGGCCCGACACATGGCACTACGCGCTGGGCAAATTCGTTCGCCGCCACTGGCAGCTGGTTTCCGCAGCTGCTGTGATGTTCACGCTGTTGGTGGGACTGGTGATTTTTTACACCGTGAGATTGACCCGGGCGCGCAATGCGGCTTTGATGCAAGCTGCGCGAACACAGACCATTCAGCGCTTCATGCTGAATCTCTTTCAGGGAGGGGATCCGTCCGCCGGGCCCGCGGACGATTTGCGCGTGGTGACGCTGCTCGATCGCGGCGTGCAGGAAGCGCGCAGCCTGGATGCAGAGCCTGCCGTGCAAGCAGAACTCTTTGAGACGCTGGGCGGCATTTACCAGAAGCTGGGAAAGCTGGAGCAGGCAGACGCGCTGATGGAATCGGCGTTGGCGAAACGCGAAGCGCTTTACGGACCGGACAGCACTGAGACGGCAAAGGGCTTGCTGGCGCTCGGGTCGTTGCGCGACGCGGAAGCAAGGTACCCCGATGCCGAGCGGCTAATACGGCAGGCACTCGATCGAGATCGACGCCACTTGCCGGCGAACGATCCGGCAGTGGCGAAGGCCATGCTCGCGCTGGGAGGAGTGCTGGAAGATCGCGGGGCCTACGATCAATCCATCGCGATCCTGGAGCAGACCGTGCAACTTTATTCTGCTCCGGGATCGGAGCCCAGCGACCTGGCGGATAGTTTGTACGAGCTGGGCAACGCGGAATTCTATGCGGGCCACTACGAGAAGTCCGAAGAGATCAACCAGCGCGCGCTGGCAATCTACAAACAGATTTACGGCGAACGCCATCCGCGCGTGGCCGATGTGTTGATCAATCTGGGCGCGATCCGGCTGGACACCGGGCACTACCCGGAGGCGGAACAATATGACCGCCAGGCGTTGGACATCGTTCAAGCATGGTATGGCAAAGATAATCCCGAGACGGCGACCGATTTGACGATCCTCGCGCGATCGTTGGTTTACCAGAAGCGTTATGACGAGGCATCGGATCTGCTGCAGCAGTCGCTGGCGATTAAAGAGCGCACGTTCGGCAAGGTGCATCCCAGTGTGGCTTCCACGCTTAACGAACTGGGATCCGTGGCGCTGCAGGAAGACAAGTACGATGTGGCGGAGCAATATTTCGAGCGGATGGCGGACATATACCGCACCGATTACGGGGAGCAGCACTATCTATACGCCACCGCGCTTTCCAATCTAGCCAGCGTGTACACAGCGCAGAAGCAGTGGACGCGCGCGGAGAAACTCTACCGCCAGGCAATTCCCATTTATGTGGAGTCGCAATCGCCCACGCACATCAATACGGGCATCGCGCGAATTAAGCTGGGCAGAACTTTATTGCGGCAGCTACGGTATGCGGACGCTGAAGTGGAGACCCACGCCGGCTACGATATTTTGCGCACGCAGATGGATCCGAAAGTGAGTTGGCTGATGAACGCGCGCAAAGACTTGGCGGAAGAATACGAGGGGATGAAACAACCGGAGCAGGCGGCAAAATTCCGCGCAGAGACGGCAGCGACCGAGGCCAAGCCTGCCGTAAATTCCGCCAAAAAGTAATCGCCGCCGCGGTTGGCGGGCCGTGCGGCGTAACAAATGCTCTTATCGTTCGCGATTGCCAGCCGCGCTATAGACCCAGATCGCTGAGTCCCGGATGATCCGCGGGGCGCGTTCCGAGGGGCCAGTGAAATAGGCGCTCGGTCGGCTTGATGGGGAGATCGTTAATAGATGCATAGCGGTGATGCATGACGCCCTCGGCGTTGAATTCCCAGTTTTCGTTGCCGTAGGAGCGAAACCATTGTCCGGAATCGTCGTGCGATTCGTAGGCGAAGCGCACGGCAATCCTTGCGCCGTCGAACGCCCACAATTCTTTGATGAGCCGATACTCCAGCTCACGATTCCATTTGCGCGTCAGGAACTGAATGATTTCCTCGCGGCCGTTGACGAATTCCGCGCGATTGCGCCAACGGCAGTCCACCGTGTAAGCCAGCGCAACTTTTTGTGGGTCGCGCGAATTCCAGCCGACTTCGGCTTTGCGCACTTTTTGTATGGCGGTCTCGCGGGTGAAGGGTGGCACCAGTCCAACTTGAGGTTGAGTAGCCATTTCGTTTCTCCTTTTCTCCTTCGTCGAAGGGACACGGGCCGGTGAGCTGCGGCGGACCTGAAATCCGCCACGGGTTTTGATGAACAAAATCACGGACTGGATACATTTTTCGCGCGAAAGAACCGCCGCGACGACGATGTGGCTCTCCGGATGAGCAACTAAGACGGCGTGCGCTGGACTTCGGATTGCCCGGGCAAAATTGCGAACCCAAGCGACTGCAGGTCTTCGCGCAGCTGTTCGACGGATTGAAATCGGATTGTGTGGATCCCGGCGGCGCGCGCCTGCTCCAGATTTATTTCCCGGTCGTCAATAAATAGCGCTGCGCCCGGTCGCACTCCCAAGGCGTCGAGGCAGTGTTGATAGATCGCGGGTTCGGGCTTGACGCTGCGCACTTCACCGGAAAAAATGTGGTGATCGAAATAACTGAGCCACGCGAAGTTTTTTCGCATGTGCGTGGCCATGTCCGCCGGCATGTTGGATAGAATCGCGGTCTTGAATCCCGCGGAGTGTAGATCCTGCACCCAGCGGATCATGGCGTCATTGATATCGCCCCATAGCTCCAGATCCAGCTGGCGCGCTTGTTCGATCTCATCCTCGCCGACTATCACGCCCGCCTGCGTCGCGAATTGCTGCCAATATTCGCCGGAGAGCAAATCTCCGCGGTCATACGACGCGCGGGTCTGCAGATAATTCGGTAGGAAAGTGCGCGGATCCAATTGGAACAGGGCAGCGAGGCGTGCAATGGTAGCCGTCGAGGGCGTATGGCACAGAACTTCGCCGTAATCCAGGATCACTGCGCGGATTTCGGGAGCGTTACCAGCTGGAATGTGACCATCAACAGGCATACATTGCCTCGCTGTTCATGTTGAATCAGTGAGGCGCGTTCGTCAAATGCGATCGTGTTGTGCGGCGGACTGCGAATTGCCGGAGGATCGCGATGCTGCGTGACGTCATTTCAGGAACGATGAACATTGTGAACTTTTTTCCGTCAAGAAGCAGCGGCAGCACCCAGCGGAAGATCCTCGCCCGTCAGATGCAGGTATTCCTGAAGCACCGCGACTACCATATTGTGATCTTCACGCTGCGGCAGCCCGGAAACGGTGATCGTGCCTACGCAACCAGTGCCCGCCAGAAAAATCGGAAAGCACCCGCCGTGCGGAGCGTAGTCTTTGGGATCAAGCCCCGTTTTTGCCTGCAAAGTGGTCTGAGCACGCTGGTGCGTCAAGCCGATGGCGTAGGAACTGCGGTGGTAGCGCTCGACGACATTGCGTTTGCGGCGAATCCAGTCCGCGTTGTCGGGTGTGGTTCCCGGCATGGCGTACGAAAACAGTTGATGTCCGTTGAGATGGATATCAATCGCTACCGCGACGCCACGTTTTTCGGCTGCGGCCTTCAGGGCGCTGCCCACGGCCCACGCCGCTACGGAATCGAATTGTTTGAATTGCAGGCGTTTTTCCTGCTGCGCGATCTTTTCGAGATCTTGATCTAGGGTCATGAGATTTCCAGTTGAAGAGTGTGCGATCAAACAGTTTGTTTCCGCGGCAGTGCGTCGCGACCCACGGTCCGCGACGAATCATAACAGATTCAGAGACGTCACAATTTGATCGGGTTGAAGGGCAATTCGGCGCGCGCCGCCGAACTTTTCACGCCGGTCTCCAGCACGTTGATCACTTCCAGCGCTTGTTCAGGAGTTACTGGATTGGGCGAGCCGGGCGAAATCGCGTCGCGAATCCCTTCGTAATAGGCGAGATAGTTCCCGGGAACATTCGGAACTTGCCGCTTATCGAAGCCATCGCCTTTCTTGGTGATGAGAGTTCCCATTTGCGGGTCCCGCCCCCATCCCGGAGCGCCCGGAATCTCTCCGCGCTTCAGCGCTTCTTCCTGTGGATCCATGCCGAATTTTGTGTAGCTTCCCAGCGTGCCATGAATCGCGAAGCGCGGCGTTTCTGCGACGACCAGTGACGCACCATGGACAATCACGCGATTGCGGCCGTAGCGCAAGATGACATGAAAGTAGTCAATCGCCTGGCCGCGCGGGCGCTGCATCTCCAGGTCAGCATAGACGGCTTCAGGAAGGCCGAATAATTGCACCGCCTGATCCACAAGATGCGGGCCCAGATCAAACCAAATGCCGCTGCCCGGGCCCGGCAGTTCGCGCCAGCGCTGGCGCGGCTCGGGACGGTAACGGTCGTAGTGCGATTCGAAATGGGCGACTTCGCCGAGGGCGCCACTCGCCACAACTTGGCGCACGGTGAGAAAATCCGAGTCCCAGCGGCGATCCTGAAAAACGGAGATCACGCGCCCGCGGTTCTTCGCCAACTTGACCAGTTCCGTCGCTTCGGCGAGCGTGTTGGTGAAGGGCTTGTCCACCACAACGTGTTTGCCGGCGTTGAGGGCCTTGCTGGCGAAATCGAAGTGCGTGGTATTCGGAGTCGCGATCACGATCAAATCAATTTCTGGAAGAGCGAACGCTTCTTCGGCTTTCGCGAGCACTGTGACGTCGTAATCTTTTTTAACTTTGGCGCTGTCACTGGAAACGATATGAGTGAGTCGCAGTCCGGGCACATTCGTGAGCAGCGGCGCGTGAAAAGTCTTGCTGGCAAATCCATAGCCGAGTAGCGCGACGTTAAGCGCTGAAGTGGTTTTCGAACGATCTTCCAAGAACTGCCTCCTCAGGCGACCGCAATTCGCCCAAACCTTAAAACGCTTGCACCACGTAACAGCATTATCTATTCTCTAACCGCGCCGGCACGGCGTTCCCAACGCGACATTCTACTTGAGGTGGCCCAAACTTGCCCCTGCCAGTACGGTTTTTTCGCTGCATAGCATTGTTCTCCCTCGTGTTTCTAACGATACCGGGGCAAGTTGCCGGCCAGGCCGCGTCGCGCGCACTCGAAGCGAAGTGGGAGTTTCGCGCCGTCGGCTACACGGATCGCACCGAGCTGAAGGATTGGCATCCCGCACAAGTGCCGGGCGTGGTTCAGACCGATTTGTTGCACGATGGTTTGATTCCCGATCCGTTCTACCAGGACAACGACACGCGATTGCAGTGGATTGGTCTGACCGACTGGGAATACCGGACGACTTTCCAGGCCGATGCCGCAACGCTGGCGCACGATCACGTGGACTTAGTTTTCGATGGGCTGGACACATACGCGGACGTCTATGTAAACGACCAGGCCGTGCTCCACAGCGACAATATGTTCCGCCGCTGGCGTGTGCCTGCGAAAACTTTGCTGAAGGCGGGCCCGAACACCCTGCGCGTGGTGTTTCATTCGCCGATCGAATCCATGATTCCGAAAGTGAAAGCGCTTCCGTACATCTTGCCTTCGGTCACTTCGCATATGACCGGAAACGAAGAAGACATCGCCACCGCGCCCTACACCCGCAAGGCGCCGTATCAATACGGGTGGGATTGGGGGCCGCGCTACGTCACGGAGGGGATCTGGCGGCCGATCCGGCTGGAAACTTGGGACGCCCTGCGCATCGAGAATTTTCACGTGCAACAGCAGCGAGTGAGCAAGGAATTCGCCGCGCTCGCGGGCGAGCTCGAAATCGAGGCGAGCCGCAGCACGGCGGCGATCGTTGAAATCACTTATGGCGAGCTGAGCGGCGCTACGGCTGCGCCCGTTCGACAGCCTGTGCAATTGGAACCGGGCCTGAATCGCATCAGCGTTCCGATTCATATCGGCAACCCCAAATTGTGGTATCCGCTTGGATATGGCGTGCAGGATCGCTATCGTTTCGCGGCTACCGTGCGTGTTGGGCGTGACATCGCCGCCGAGGCATCTCTGAAGACTGGACTGCGCTCGATCGAGTTGCGAAGGGAAGTCGGCAAGACGGGCAAGAGTTTTGCGTTCGTTGTGAACGGCATTCCCGTCTTCGCCAAGGGCGCGGACGTGATTCCGTTCGATAGCTTTCCGAACCGTGTGACGCCGGAAATCCATCGCCAGATTCTGGAAGCGGCGCGCGACGCGCATATGAACATGGTGCGCGAGTGGGGCGGCGGTTACTACGAGTCCGACGATTTTTACGATATCTGCGACGAACTGGGCATCATGGTGTGGCAGGAATTTATCTTCGGCGGCGATATGGTTCCGGGGGGCGCGGATTTTCAGGAGAATGTGAAGCAGGAGGCCATCGAACAGGTCGAGCGCCTGCGTGATCATCCGAGCATCGTGCTGTGGTGCGGCAACAATGAAATTGAGACGGGCTGGGTGCACTGGGACGATCGCAAAATCTTCAAGGAAGCTGTTTCGCCGGCCGACCGCGAAAAAGTGTGGACGGATTACGTGGTGCTGTTTCATAGCGTGCTTGCGGGCGTTGTGGCGCGTTACGCGGATCCCGTGCCTTACTGGGCCAGTTCGCCCAGCGCGAATTTCGAAGATCCTCCGGACAGCCAAATCAACGGCGATATGCACTACTGGCAGGTGTGGCATGCGCTGGCGCCGATCGAAATGTACACGCAGCAATTCCCGCGGTTCATGTCTGAGTACGGATTCCAATCCTTCCCGGAGATGCGCACCATTCGCACTTTCGCGCAGCCCGGCGACATGGACATCCATTCCGCGACCATGCAGGACCATCAGAAAAATCACGGCGGCAACGAGCGGATTCTCAGTTACATGCTGCGCTGGTATCCGGAGCCGAAGGATTTTCCCTCTTTCGTGTACCTGAGCCAGGTGTTGCAAGCCGAAGCCATCAAAGTGGGCGCGGAACACTTGCGACGGCAGATGCCGAATACGATGGGATCGCTTTACTGGCAGCTGAACGACTGCTGGCCGGTGGCTTCCTGGGCCAGCATCGATTATTACGGACGGTGGAAGGCGCTGCAATATTACGCGCGGCGATTTTACGATGACGTACTGGTTTCGCCGTTTGCGCACGATGGCAAGGTGGATGTGTATGTAGTGTCTGACAAGTTACAGCCTCTGAGCGGCCAGATCCATTGGCGCCTGCTGGATTTCAACGGCAAGGTGCTGATGGAGAAAACACAGGACGCGCAGGTGCCCGCGCAGTCCAGCGCCGTATATTTCACTTTGGATCAGAAGGAGCTGCTGGCGAGCGCTGATCCGAAGAAAAACTTTTTGGTGTTTGATCTGGCTGTTGGCGGACAAAACGTTTCGCGGAATCTGATTTTCTTCGACACCATGCACAATCTCGATCTGCCCAAGTTCGGCGTCAGCAACGAGGTAAACGAAACGTCGATGAAGACGAATTTTTCGAGTGGGCCCCGCATTGCTACGGCGCTGGAAAATTCAAACGGAACGTATGCGATTACGCTTCGGTCGCCCGTACTCGCGCGCGGCGTTTACATTTCTTTCGGCGATCTGGACGTGCAAACCGCGGACAATTATTTTGACTTGCTGCCGGGTGAGCCGGTCACTGTGAAACTCAAGACGCCTTCCTCAGTTTCGCTCGATCAGCTGAAAAGCTCACTGCAAGTGATATCGCTCACCGACGCGTTTCCTGCTGCTACGACCATGCACTGACGCGCGACAGAATTTTCAGAGCCGCAAATCCTATTTATTGTTTGCCGATGCTGCGCTCGCCGCCGAAAGCGTGAGGCTGCCGCGAAGTACGATGTCCTGGCTCGACCGCCCCACCAGAATTTGGAACTCGCCTGGATCGGCGCGCCATTGTTTTGCCTCCGCATCGTAGTAGGAAAAGGAGCGACCACTCAGAGTTACCGTCGAGGTTTTTGTTTCGCCCGGTTTCAGCTCGATCCGCGCGAAGCCCTTTAATTCTTTTGCGGGCCGGGGAACCTTCGCGTGCGGCTCCGCCACATAAATTTGGGCGACATCGGCGCCTGCGCGCGAGCCGGTATTCGTCACGTCGAACGAAATCTGAAACAGCGGCGCGGAAATTCCATCGCTCTTCGCGTTCGCATCGGCGGGCTGGATAGCCACATTCGCATACTGGAAGGAAGTGTACGAAAGCCCATAACCGAATGGAAACAAAGGCTTTGTACCGGTGTGTTCGTAGCCACGATAGCCTACGAACACACCTTCCTTATAGCTGACGCGGGTGGTCCCAGCCGCCGGGTAGTAGCTTTCGTGCGCCGGATTATCTTCCCAGTGCCGTTCAAGACTCGCCGGCAAACGACCCGACGGATTCACATCGCCGAAAAGAATTTCTGCAGCAGCTTTGCCGCCTTCCTGACCCGGGTACCAAACTTCCAAGAGCGCCGGAACGCGACGGATCCACGCGTTCATGTCCACGCCGCCGCCGGAAGTAACCAGCACGATTGTGTTCTTGTTCGCGGCCGCCATTTCCCGGATCAATTCATCTTGTCCCGGAGGCAGGCGGAATGTGCGGTCGGCGCCTTCGCTTTCGGATTCGGGATCGAAACCCGCCGCAACCACGACGACGTCAGCCTTCGCCGCCAGCTTCTTCGCGTCCGGAAGCACGTAACTGCCTTGGCGCGCGATTCCCATGTGCAGATGTCCACCTAGCCACCTGGATTCGCCGTGATGTTCGAGCACAACTTTGTGGGGCGTGGCGTCGAGAGAGACTGTTGCCACACCTAGCAACTCTTTGGAAACTGTCCAATCGTCGAGCACGATTTTGTCGTCAACGAAGGCGCGGTAGTAGCCGCCGTCTTCTCCCGTTGAAGTGACGAAGAGATCGAATTTTCCGGTGGAGCTTGGAGTGTAGTAGCCGGTCCATCGAGAGGACAACGCCTCGGCGGGCAACATCTTCCGGCTCGGGGGTCCAAAATCAACGTGATCATCGGTGCGCGTGAGGAACGGCTCCCCCTGCAAATCTGCGTTGGTGAAATGCTCCGCCTTTAATCCTGAAGTCCCACCCGACGCAGCGGTCGAGAAAAATGTCGCCGCCGACATTTCACTGACGGTGGGAATGCCCGGGCTGTAAAAGACTTGGCCTGCGTTCCCCAAATAGTCACTGATTCCTTGCACGAAACTCACGGCTGCAAACGGCACGACGTGAGCGCTGCCGCCGCCCACCGGCACGGCGGGATAAGCGTCCGGCCCAACAACCAAAATGGATTTGACCGCGTCTTTCCTGAGCGGCAGCAGATTCCCTTCATTCTTCAGTAGCACAGCGCCTTCACGCGCGGCTTGCAGCGCGACTTGATCGCCTTCGCGGTTGTAACGCGAGATCGTCAGATCGGTTTGCTCGCGGTCGAGCCATCCGAACTGAATTGCGACGCGCAGGATGCGGCGAACCTTGTCGTCAATCGTTGCGACGCTCACTGACCCTTGCTTAATTGCCGGAAGCAACTTCTCGCGGTTCAGGAATTTTCCCGAAGGCATCTCGAGGTCCAGGCCGCCGTTCGCAGCTCCCACAGCGTCATAGGTGGACGTCCAATCAGACATCAGGATTCCGTCGAAGCCCCACTCTTTTTTCAAAACTTCATTATTCAGGTAGCCGTTCTGCGTCATGTGGATACCGTTCGTCAAATTGTAGGAATCCATGACGGAGCGCACATGGCCCTGTTTCACGGCGGCTTCGAATGCCGGCAGATAAATTTCGCGCATGGTGCGCTCATCAATTATGGAATCCGTGTTGTGGCGGTCGAAGTCGGAATTGTTTCCTATGAAGTGCTTCGCCGTCGCGCTGACTCCTTGGCTTTGCATTCCCTGGATGTAGCCCACCGCGATTTGACCGGCCAGATACGGATCTTCGCCCATGTATTCAAAATTGCGGCCATTCATCGGCGCGCGATAGATGTTGAAGGCAGGGCCGAGCATAAAGTGCACGCCTTTTGCGCGGGCATCTCGGGCAATTTGCGTGCCTTCTTCGGCGGCGAGCGCGGGATCCCACGAAGCGGCCAGCGAAATTCCGCCCGCCATCGTGGTGGCAGGGCCACCGTGGCGTACGCCAATCGGCCCGTCCGCCATGCGCAGACGAGGCAAGCCCAGGTCAGGATATGCGCGAATGTAAAAATCGTCTTGGCCGCCGAGCATGTCAATCTTCTGCTCGAGCGTCATCTTGCTGAGGATCGCTTCGACGCGCTGCTCCACGTCGTCGGGCGCGGCGGTAGCAAAAGGAACCAGAGCAGCAGCGGTCACAATAAACAGCAAGGCGAAGATCACGCTGATTTTGCGTTGCGGCGGCGTGGCGTTCGTGCGTGCAGGTGCCATCGAGTGCCTCCTTCGGCTGCTGCTTGCAATTATTTATTTCTGCGAATCATCGGTGTGGCCCGCGTTACCTTGCAATTTACGGAACTCATCCATTTCACGATCAGCTTCCGCGGTCTTGCCCTGCTGGCGATAAATACCCGCCAGGCCAAAATGCGCTTGTGCGGCAAGCGCACTGTCTTTTTCAATGTTCAGAACTTGCAGCCAAGACTTTTCGGCCACGATCTCGTCGCCATCCAGTGCCGCGGCTTTACCGAGCATGTACAGAGTTTCAGGCATGTCCTCTTTCAGTTGGTCGGAACGAACGAGCGCTTCGCGGGCTTCGTGAAATTTTCCCAGCTGCACTTGCGCTTCGCCCAGGCGATAAAAAGCTTCGGGGCTGCCCGGCTGAACTTCGGTTTCGAGCTGAAATTGATCCGCGGCTTTGTCCCATTGCTGGGCACGGGCATAAAGCTCGCCAAATTCCAAGTGCAGGCCCGCGGTCTGCGGACGTAAGCGCAGCGCTTCCGAAAATTCGCGTTCGGCGCTGGGAACATCGCGAAGCGCGGCGTAATCCTGAGCCATCATCTGATGGGCGCGCGCGGAATCCGGGAAGCGGTCTTCGAGTTCGTCGAAAACTTGTTTGGAGAGCAGGCCGGCAGCCCGGCCGTAGTAATACAAAAGGTCGGGATCGTTCGGACTTTTAGACAAGGCTTTTTGCAGAACCGGCACGGCCTCCGGTAATTTCCCCGCTTCGAGGAGCGCGATGCCCAGCGCGTCTTCAGCGTGCGCTTTCTCTAGGTGCGGAATTGCTTCGCTGGCATAACCTTGCGCCAGCAGCGCGTAACCTAGCAAACGGTGGGCGCCTTCGAGATTGGGACTGAGCTCGACGGCGCGCCTTAGTGGCGGAATGGCAGATGCATAATCGTGTTTCTCGATGTAGATGTCGCCCAGATCCACGAACGCGATAGCCAGCTTGGGATCTAGTTCGGTGGCTTTCTGAAACTCGCTCACAGCTGCGTCCAATTGTGCGCTCTTCTCGGCTTCTACACCGGCGTGCAGATGCTGCAGGGCCGGAGACGGCGGCGCCGATGCCTGAAGCGCGAGCAAAAGAGACAGTAAAGCGCCGCTCATGATTTCTCCGGCTCGCGGATCTCTAAAAACTGATCGGCTTTGACGTTTTCAAGAATCTGATGGGCGCCGGACGGCCAGTGAACTTCGACCTTCGCGATTTCAGCGGCGCCGAGGCCGAAGTGCAAGCGCTTGTCGCTCGAGGAAATGTAGCTTCCGGAGGTGGTCGCGAACCGTACCTGGCCATTCACCAGCACGCGCGCGCCAAGCCCATCGCGATTGCTGCGTGTTCCACGCAAGGAGATGGAAAGCCAATGCCCCGTGCCGCCATGATTCATAAGCACGAGCGGCTCTCCGCCAAGCGAGGTCACCACAACATCCATCCAGCCATCGTTATTCAGATCGCCGAAGGCAGCTCCGCGGCCGGCGATCGCCGAAGTGATTCCGGAGTCGGCGCGCTCGAAGCGCCCATTGCGATTGAGCGCCAGCAGCGGCGGCTCTTTGTAATGCAGCATGTGGTCAATGGCCTCCACGTTGTCCAGCACGTGGCTCTGCGCGACGAACAGGTCCTTCCAGCCGTCGTTGTTGAAATCCTCGAAGCCTACGCCCCAGCCGGAGCTAGCGGCAGACAGCAGGCCCAATCCGGCCTGCAGGCTGCGGTAGCTGAACGATCCATTGCCGTCGTTGTGAAAAAGCGCGTAGATCTCGCGTGGCAGCACGGTGACCAGAATATCGGGCCGTCCATCGTTGTCGTAATCCTGAAAGACGGTGCCCATGCCTGAAAGCGGCTTGCCATCGGCGGTGAGCGCCGTGCCGGCTTCGAGGGCGCGTTCGGTGAACGTGCCATCGCCGTTGTTGTGGAAGAGAAACTGGCGCATTCCGTCGTTCGAAACGAAAATATCGGTGAGTCCGTCGCCATCGTAGTCCGCAAAGGATACGCCCAGCGCCCGGCCCTTGAGGGAGGCAATGCCGGAGTGCTGGCTGACGTCTTCGAACGTGCCATCGCCGCGATTGCGATACAGGATACTGGTTGTGGAAGGGAATTCGGCCGGCGGACAGTACGTCTGCCATTCGTTGCCGCAAATTTTGCTGTGCTGCGTGTCCCAGAGCATGTATCGCGTGACGAACAGGTCGAGGTGGCCGTCGTTGTCGTAATCGAAGAAGCCCGCGGAGCAGCTCCAGCCCCCCGCCTCGACGCCTGCTTTGGCTGTTACGTCGGTAAAAGTGCCGTCGCCATTATTGTGGTAGAGCGTATTTTTTCCGTAGTTCGTGATGTAGAGGTCGGGGAAGCCGTCGTTGTCGTAATCGCCGACCGCGACGCCCATACCGTAATTGCCGTCGCCGGCGTTGGCCAGGCCGGCCTCCTTGGTGACGTCCGTAAAGCTGCCATCTGGATTCTGGCGATAGAGGCGATTCCAATTGCGCGGATCGTGCCGGTCGAAGGTTTCGGGTGGATGCATCGGATTCGTAAGCTGTCCGCTATTCACCAGGAAAATATCGAGTAGGCCGTCGTTGTTGTAGTCGAAGAGCGCCACGCCGCCGCCCATGGTTTCGATCAGGTACTTCTGCGGCGTGGGGGAATTCACGTGGTTGAAGTCCAGGCCGCGCGGATGCTTCGCATCAAATAGAGAAGAGGTCGCGGGCAGCGCGATGCCCATGGCGGCAAACGTTTCCAGGAAATCACGTCGTGAGATATGGCGCTTCATGCGATCTTTTTTGGGCTCCGGTGGGACAAAGGCAAGGTTAGCAGAAGGCGCGCGCAGACGCATAGAGGGCGCAAGGCTTGCGGACGGAACTTCGACCGTGACGGTCATGGCGTCCAGCTGTGCTGCGGACTCGAAACAGAGAGATCGCAATTGTCAGAGCCGAGTGCACGAGCGCTTCGCTGAGGATGTCTGCTGGAAGTTAGAAGAACGAAAGGTGGATGCCGGGGGGAGGCATCCACCTTCGTCCCACTCACGCGCTAGAACAGGAACTTCAAAGCAAACTGAATCAGGCGTGGAGTGTTCAGCTGGCTGTTCACGATACCGAAAGTGCTGCTGCCTAGAGTATTGCCTGGAGGACCAAACTGGACGCGATTGAACGTATTAAAGAACTCCGACCGGAACTGCAAACCGAGTTTATTCTCCGGACCGAAATTCGTCGTCTTAAATAACGCAAAGTCCCAGTTATTGATCCCCGCGCCTCGAATTGTGGCATCAACGCGCGATTCGTCGCCGAAACCCCACTCTGCAGGAGCCACGAAGCAGCTCGTGTTAAACCAAACGACATTGTTAGTCGTGCCCGGCGCGATCGTATGCGCCGCACTCTTGTTGCATCCTGGTACAACATTTGGACGCAGTTGAAAGTTTTGTGAGAATCCGTTCTGCGAAATCCCGTTGGATCCACCGAAAGAGATTGGCACAGGGAAGCCCTTTTGAAATGTGGTAACACCATCAACTCCCCAGCCGGAAACGACCTTGCCCACTACGCCGGAAGCATCGGACATGTACCTCTGGCCGTGACCAAAGGGCAGGTCATAGACGTAGCTGATCACAAGACGCTGGGACACATCCTGCGAGGAGAGTGACTTCTCTCCTTTGAGGTTGTTCCAGTCTTGCGGTGCGCCGACGCCGCCTTCTAGCCAGGTTGTCAGCGTGTCTGTGTTGCTTAGCAACTTAGCGTTGGTGTAGGCAGCCAGGAAGGTTCCGCCATCCTTGAACCGTTTCGTGGCTGTGAGCTGGAACGAATTATAGTTGCTGCTGCAGCAACCATCCCCGACAAGGGACAAACCGCTGTACTCTGGGTTGGGACGGTCCAATTGGCCGGCGAGAATCGTAGGGTTCGATGTCGGGTTTAACCCACTGACAGTTGTGATCCCCTGGAATGGGTTCGGAACCGGCTGAATGATTGAGACAGGCTGGCCTGCGTTCAACTGCTGTTGTGCTTGGGCGTAAAACGAGTCGGGAAGGTTGTTAATGGACACGTTATTTGAACTCGCCAAATGCACGCCTCGGGACCCGGCGTACGCGGCGTCAACGAAGATGCCGCCGGGGAGTTCTCTCTGGATGTCCAAATTGAACTGCTGCACATACCCCGGCGAATAGGATCTGTAGGGCGCTTCAAAGGGATTTCCACCGGCATCAAACTGCGAAATATTGCCCGACCTGGGAAGCGGTGTATTCACATTCGGACCGAACGGCCCGTTGCTTGGGCAATTCAGCGTTCCATTCGGTGACTGGGGGCTGGCGACTCCCGGTGTGAACGCGCAGTTCGTCGCTGACAGCGTGCTGTTAGGACTGAGCCCACCATTGGTGGTTGCGACCCACAGAGTCGAGGCCAAGTTGAGCGGGTCATTGCTGGGGTTCATGTTGAACAACAGCCAGTTCGGGATAAAGAAGATGCCGTAGCCCGCGCGAATAACGGTCTTCTGGTCCCAACTATAGGCAACCCCCAGGCGCGGCATTAATTCCTTCTTGTAAAGAGGAACAGCCGTCCGCCCAGGGTTAATGCCAGTGCCGACGAAGAAGATATCGCCCGGACACGGACTGCCGGGAATCCCCTGCCCCGCCGTAGGCCCAGACGTAGCTACGCCGCAGCCGGTAACCGTGCGGTTCACCGCGGACGGATCCCAATAGCTAGAAAGGTCATGACGCTCCGAGTAATTTCCCGGCAAATCGTAACGCAGGCCGTAGTTGAGGGTCAGCTTTGAGGTGACTCTCCAGGTATCTCCAAAGTAAAACCCCCGATACGTTTCTTTTTGCGCCACCAGCGCCGGGACCTGCGCTTCACCGAAATTGTGGTTGAACACACTGCCCACATTCTGGCCGTATCCCAGCAGGAAATCGGCGAAGTCATTACCGCCTGTCTCGGCAAGCGCACCGGCTCCGCCTGGAACAGCATTGCTTTGCGTCCAGGTGCCATTGAATTGGAAAGCGCCGCTGGCGATGTTCGTTTGGGCGTAGTTGTCGTAAGTCTCGATGAGCTGGCCGCCAAACACCCAGGTGTGACGTCCCTTGATCCAAGTAAGGCTCGGTGCGAAGGCGACCTGCGTGTCGTGGTCAACGATGAAACTTTGGCCTTGCGAACAGGTAACGACCGGGTCCGAGTTTTGGAAACATGGCGAGAATGGCGACCGGGAGCCGGAAGGAATTTCGGAATTGTAAGCCGCGGGCCAGCCGAATTGGGTCAAGTCGAAATCCGAGTTTGTGGGCGACCGCAGGTAGTGGAACCGGCTGCCGCTGCCATTGAGGTTCAGAATCAAGTCCGGCCGGATGGAGTAGCTATAGTCTATGGCCAGGGCGTTGGTCTGATAGGTTTCCGCGCATTTGTCAGCGCACAACCCGGTCTTGAACGGATCCAGTGGCAGATCCAGCAGGTTCCAGAAATTGTAACGGGCAAAAATGTGCTGCGTCGAGCTCAGGTTCTGATCCACACGGCCTACATATTGATTTGCATTCCCGCCCGAGGCCCCGGCCGCAGTGAAATTACTGCTTTCATTGCTGTTGGTCGGCAGCGCAATGAACTTCAGTTCTTCTAATGCAGCCGGATTAATTACGGGAATCGTGTTGCCGGCGAACTGCGTCCGCTGGCAAGTTGTTGAAGAGCTGGTGGCAGGCGCAAGACAAGCTGGGCCGACGCTGAGCGGATCGAATATTTTAATGTCCGCAGGGAACACACCGGCCCTCTCTCCAACAGTAGGCACCGTCGTAGTAAAGGTCGTGGATGCCCGCTGACGGTAACCATCCCACGCGAAGAAAAAGAACGTCTTATCCTTCACAACCGGGCCACCAAACGTCGCGCCGTACTGGTTCTGCACGTACGGAGGATTCGTAGCGTCGAAAAACGGCCGTGCGTTGAGAACCTTGTTGCGGAAGTACTCGTACGCTTCACCGTGATACTGGTTCGTCCCGCCCTTCGTGCTGAGGTTGACGACACCGCCGGCGAACTTGCCCCATTCCGGCCCGAGGTTGTTGTACTGGACCTTGAATTCCGATATCGAGTCTTGGTCTGGAAGCAGAACGGGCAAGTTGATGTAGCCGATGTTGACTGGCTGGCCATCGAGGTACTCGGCGCTCTCGTTGCCAAAAGAACCCCCTACTTGGTAGTTGCCCCAGCTGAACGGATTCGGTCCAACCTGCGACCCGCCGGTTGCGGAGCCCGAGCCGCTGCCCCCCGCGACGGCAGCTGGAGAAAGCGTGATGAGAGCGAAAACGTTGCGGCCATTGAGGGGAATTTCGTTGGTTTCGCGTTGGTCGATCACCTGGCCGAGCGACGTGGAGGTCGGCGTAAGTAGCGGGGTCTCGGCGGTCACTTCCACAGTCTGGCTGACTGCGCCGACTTCCATGGCTACGTCAATGCGGACGGCCTGCTGCACTTGCACGACTATGGACTCGCGCTTAACGTGCTTGAAACCGGCCTTCTCCACATCCAGGCGATATTCGCCCGGATTCAGGTTAACGAAAGAATAGAGGCCGTCCCCGCTGGTGGTATAGGTCTGCTTCGCACCCGTGGCCGCGCTGGTCAGCGTAACCTGCGCGTCGGGTACTGCGGCGCCTGAGGCATCCGCGACCGTTCCCGAAATGGAACCGAAGGTGGACTGCGCCGAAAGCGGCGAGCCCAGTAGCATTGCGGCAAAACAAAAGCAGAGACCCAGAGCAAACACACGCAGAAAGCGATTCCTAGACGTATTCATGAGACTTTCTCCTCCCCCAAGAGAAGCGCATTAGGCCCACCCGGCCTACGCTACAAAGTTGGCGACACCGCTACGTACGCGAACGAGAAATCAAATAAGAGATCGCCGCACGATTGCCAACCGAGTTGCGCACACCAAGACACACCCCAACGACCGCTAGAGCCACCCAGAACAAAATGCTCTATAGATACAACCCATCGATTTTTTTGATACCACCCAGCTGCGGAGCATTTAGCTTCAAGTGCCCTATTCTTGTCAAGCTAAAAATAACGATTTTCTAGAGACTTTCCATCAAATTACACAAATGAGCCATGACGCGAATTCTATTTCGCAGTATTATGCTGCAGGGCAGACGTGCCCTTCATCCCCTGCGCGAATGTCCTGGCTATTGACCGCGCGCACAGCTCAAATTACTTTTTCTGCCGGAAATTTTTAAAGAGACAGCCCCATGGAAAGCCGTAGCAAGAATCAGGGCGGCCGGAAATTGCGCGTCGTCACGCTGAAGGCGGTTGCCGAGCATGTCGGACTCACGCCCGGTACTGTTTCCGCAGTACTGAACAACTCCGCGGCAGCTCGCTCGGTGCCGGAACGCACCAAGAAGCGCGTTCTGGCCGCCGCGCGCGAGCTGAATTATCGCCCAAATTATTTGGCTCGCTCGTTGCGCGTGCAGCGCACTTACACCATCGGGGTGATTACGCGGGATCTCAGCGACGCTTATGCCGCGATAATCATCAGCGGTGTCGAGCGTTATCTTCGGCAGCACAGTTATTTCTTTCTCACCGTCGCGCATCACAACGATAAGAAATTGCTGGATAGTTATTCGCATATTCTTTTGCAGCGCGGAGTGGAAGGACTGATTTCCGTGGACACTTTGCTCGGCGAATCCATGTCTTTACCCACGATTGCCATCGCCGGTCACCGCCCCCTGGAAGGTGTAACCAATATTCTTCTGGATCATCGCCGCGCGGCTCAGCTGGCGCTGCAACATCTGTTCGAATTGGGCCATCGCGAGATTGCGTTCATGAAGGGACCGCACTACAGTTCAGACTCCACGGATCGCTGGAAAGCTATTTTGGACGTGGCGCAAGAACTTGGCATTGCGGTGCGGCCTGAGCTCACCATTCATCTGGAAGGCGACTTGTCCACACCGGAGGTGGCCTATCCGGCGACCAAGGCATTCCTCTGCAACCGGAAATTGCCATTCAGCGCGCTGTTTGCGTTTAACGACAACTCGGCGTTGGGCGCGATCAGCGCCTTGCAGGAAGCCGGTCTGCACGTCCCGAACGATATTTCCGTGGTGGGCTTCGACGACATTAAGATGGCTCCCTACAGCAATCCGCCGCTGACGACGGTGCGGCAGCCTCTTCTGAAGATGGGGGAGATAGCCGCGCGGTCGGTGCTGAATCAGATCAAGAACAGCGAGGAGTACGTGGCGGAAATATTGATTGAGCCGGAGTTTGTGGTGCGCAAATCAACGGGGAAAGCGTCCTTGCAGTCGGCATCATGCAGTAAAGAATTGTAGAACGCCGAGCATCCGGCGTCACCAGTCCAAACGGAATAACGGGAGAGCTCCGACGCGATGTCCATAGCCAATTCGAACGCTGCCCCCGCAGCCACAACTTTGCCCACTTCCACGGACAAGCCAGCCATGGCGATGGTGACGACTCTCTTCTTTATGTGGGGATTTCTCACGTGCCTCAACGATATTTTGATTCCCCACTTGAAGGCCATCTTCGATCTGAGTTACGCCAAAGCGATGCTCATCCAGTTCAGTTTTTTCGGCGCGTACTTTGTTTTTGCATTGCCTTCCGGGAAATTGATCGAGTGGTTTGGCTATAAGAAAGCGATGGTCGGCGGTCTGTTAACGATGGGACTGGGTGCGCTGCTTTTCGTTCCGGCGGCAAGCGCGCCTTCCTTTCCACTATTTCTCACCGCGTTGATCATTCTTGCGGCAGGTATCACCATTTTGCAGGTGTCCGCGAATCCGTATGTGGCCGTCTTAGGCCCTGAGAAAACGGCATCGAGTCGCCTGAATTTGACGCAAGCCTTCAACTCGCTCGGCACTACGCTGGCTCCGTGGTTTGGCAGCCTGCTCATTCTCAGCGGAGCACCTGTCGCGCTCGACGTTGTTCGGCAAATGCCGCCGGACCAGTTACAGGCTTACCGTCTGGAGCAAGCTTCCTCCGTCAAGCTTCCGTATATTGGCCTGGCAATTGCGCTTTTTTTACTTGGCCTGGTGATTGCGAGGTTCAAGCTGCCGGTCATCTCCTCCGTGGAACCACATGGAAAAGTTCAAGACTCAATCTGGAGATATCCGCGATTGATAATGGGTGCGATTGCGATTTTCGTTTATGTGGGAGCGGAAGTGGCGATTGGAAGCATGCTGGTGAGCTACATGAGCCAGCCAAACATTGGAAACATCTCCATCCAGCTTGCCGCGAAATTCGTTTCGCTTTACTGGGGCGGTGCAATGGTTGGCAGATTCATCGGATCGGCTGTGTTGCAGAAAATGCGCACCGGAACGGTTCTGGGATTTTCCGCGCTGATGGCCTTTTTGCTGGTCGGGCTCTCCATGGGCAGTTTCGGGCACTTAGCGATGTGGAGCATCCTGTTGGTGGGCTTTTTCAATTCGACGATGTTTCCCAGCATTTTCACTCTTTCTATCGAGGGCCTCGGGCCGTTGACCGGCAAAGGCTCGGCTTTGCTGGTCTGCGCCATTGTGGGCGGCGCGATTATTCCAGAGCTGCAGGGCGTGCTCGCCGATCGTATTGGCATCCATCACGCGTTCATTTTGCCCGCGCTTTGCTACGTCTATATAGCGCTCTTCGCGTTCAAAAATAATAAGCCGCATAGTGAAGCGCCTGCACCTGCTTAGCCGCAATCGGCATGCGCCGGGTCAGAGCCTCTTTCGCCTGCCGTGCATGTTCGCCCGAATTCCTGTTTTCTCGCTTGGTAATTCGTGTACATTGCTTGCCGTTACGCGCCAAGCGAATCACGCGCAAGACCGCGGCTGAACGTGGGGAGCTTAGCGCCGCGGTCTCGCGACCAACGGAGCAGCCGACTCGGATATGACCTCGGATTCATTCTCGATCGGAATTGATTTTGGAGGCACGAACCTGCGCCTGGCGGCATACACCCCGGCGGCGGGATTTCTGGAAACGATCCAGATGCCGACGCGGCTGAAGGCCGGCCGGGACGCCGTGGTCGCGGATATGTGCGCGGGAATTCGCAAACTCCGCGACAAGTATTCTGCGAAGCTCCCGCTAAAAGGCATCGCCATCGGCTCGCCGGGGCCGATCGAATTGCCCGAAGGCCGGCTGCGAAACCTGCCTAATCTTCCGGGCTTCGATGGTCTGGAATTGCGCGCGGCCGTGGAGCAAAGCGTGGGCACGCCGGTCGTCGTAGAAAACGACGCTAACGTCGCGGCACTGGCGGAGTGCGTTGCCGGCAAAGGGAAAACTCTCGGCATCGACACACTGTTATTTTTGACGCTGGGCACGGGAGTTGGCGGCGGGATTATCTTGCACGGCAAGATCTGGGACGGATTGAATGGAATGGCCGGCGAGGTGGGCCACATTAATATTTGGCCGGATGGCGCAGCGTGCGGGTGCGGCGCTCGCGGCTGCCTGGAACCCTTGGCGTCGGCTACCGGAGTGCGTCGCAGAGCGAAGGAATTAATAGCCGAAGGAAAATCGCCGGCGTTAGCAGCGCTGGAAAAAAGCAATCCAGATTTCACGCCGCGCGATGTTGCCGTGCTCGCCGGTGCAGGCGATCGTGACGCGCAGAAAATTTTTGACGAGGTTGGTCTTGCGTTGGGTAGAGGGCTCGCGGCGCTGGTCAACACGCTGAACTTGCCGCTGTATGTTGTGGGCGGCGGCTTGTCGAGTTCGTGGAATTTGTTTTCGCCGGCGCTGTTCGAGGAATTGCGCTGTCGCAGCTACGTATTCCGCATGACGGATCCGGACAAATCCGACGCTGCTCGCGGGACCAAGGCGAAAACGTACGTCACGCTCACTGAATTAGGCCCTGAAGCAGGACTGCTTGGCGCGTGCATACTGCCGTTCACCATGTCTCCGAATGGCGCGTAGGCCGAGCAGTCTGATGGTTGCCGCGCGAGCCGGCGGCGCGGTGCAAATTTGCGGCAAGGAAACTGCGTGAAACTGAATTCCTATCTGCTGAAGGCCAGCATCGTCGGCGCGCTCGGCGGGTTGCTGTTTGGGTTCGACACCGCCGTGATCGCCGGCACCACCCACTCACTGCAGCAAGTTTTCAATCTTTCGGATTGGTCCCTGGGAATTACGGTTTCGATTGCGTTGTGGGGAACCGTCGCCGGCGCGTTGACGGCGGGCTCGCTCGGTCAACGCTTGGGAGGACGAAACGCGCTGCGTTTGATGGCGGTGCTGTACATCATCTCGTCCCTCGGCTGCGCGCTCGCGTGGAATTGGCCGGCGCTGGTAATTTTTCGTTTCATCGGAGGATTGGGCATCGGCGGTTCTTCCGTGCTCGCGCCGGTTTATATCGCAGAGTTGGCTCCAGCGACATTGCGTGGACGGCTGGTGGGAATGTTTCAGATCAACGTGGTCTTGGGAATTCTGCTGGCGTATTTTTCGAACTATTGCATTGCCAGGTTAGGTATGGGCGCGCTGGAATGGCGCTGGCAATTGGGTGTCGCCGCGGCGCCTGCTTTTTTATTTTTTGTGATGCTTTTCGGGATTCCGCAGAGTCCTCGCTGGCTGGCCACGCAGCATCGTACCGACGAAGCCCGCAGCGTGCTGGCACTTTTGCGCTCCTCCAATTACGAAGAGGAGCTTAAGGAAATTGTGGACTCGATTCACTTGGAGCGATCACAGGGCTCCGAGCCGCTATTCCAGCGCAAATTTCGATACCCCATTTTTGTCGCGGTCGCTACCGGAGTGTTCAATCAGCTGGCGGGAATTAACGCGATCCTTTACTACTTACCCTCGATATTCATGGCCGCAGGATTCAGTAAATTGTCCGGAGACCTGCAGGCCGTCGCGATCGGGGCCATGAATCTATGCGCTACCCTGTTGGCCATGACGTTGATCGACAAGCTGGGGCGCAAGACCTTACTGCTAGTCGGCTCGGCAGGAACGGCGCTCTGCCTATCAGGCGTGGCCATGATTTTTTTCACGCAACGAAATCAAGACTGGCTCGTCTGGATCCTGGTGGGCTACATCTTCTTTTTCGCGCCGCTCGGGGCGGTCATATGGGTTTATATCGGCGAGATATTTCCGAATACCGTGCGGTCGAAGGGCCAAGGCTTGGGGAGCTCTTCGCACTGGATCATGAACGCGATTATTTCCGCGCTCTTTCCCGTAGTCGCGAAAACCTCCGGCGCATATCCCTTCGTATTTTTCGCAGCCATGATGGTGTTGCAATTCTTCATCGTTATGTTCTTTTACCCGGAGACCAAAGGATTCACGCTTGAGGAAATGCAGCACCGTCTGGGAATCGATTAGCAAACGCGCGCGGCGCTACGGCCAGTGTGCGGTTAAAGCGTTTTTAAGTAGTGCTCTCTGCAAGCGGCAACCAAACCTGAAAGCGAGTTTCGCCGGGTTTCGAACTGACTTGAATATTGCCCTGGTGCTTTTTCACGATTCGCTGCACCGTGTCCAGGCCTAGCCCGGTCCCTTGCCCCACACCCTTGGTGGTGAAAAAAGGCTCGAACATATGCGCCTGCACTTCGGGCGAAATTCCCGGGCCATTATCGGTAATCTCCACGACTACGCAGTTGTCGTCGCGAAACGTTCGTATTTTAAGCTTGCCCTCGCCACCCATGGCGTCAATCGCATTGTCAATGATGTTGGTCCAAACCTGATTTAGCTCGCTGCCAAAGGAATTTACGAGCAGCGGAATTTTCTGATAATCGCGCTCGACCACAACTCCATGCTTGAGTTTGTGATTCAAAATCGTCAGCGTGGTTTCCAGACTTTTCACGATGTCCACGTTCTGCAGCGGCGTCTGGTCCATGTATGTGTATTCTTTGATGGCGCGGACGAGGTCAGAAATGCGCGATGTGCCGCTCTCGATTTCGTTCAGCAGAGTCGCGACTTCCACCGAGGCAGCGATCCGCACCAGAGCCGCTCGAGCGGAGTCCGCGTCCAAGATCGCAAACAATGACTCCAGCGCTTCCGGCTTGACGTTCCGGCGCGCCAGGTCCGCAGACATTTGCCACAAGTCATTCTGGCCGTGACTACGCAACAACGAATCGATCTGCTCTTCCAGATCGCTCATGGCCAGCGGATCCGGCGGAACAGTGTCGTTCTGGACGAACGCGGTCTCCAGCTTTTCGATTTCTGCTTTTTGCGCGGCCGTGAGGTCGCGGCTTCCCAGCTCGTGGCTGGCATCGCGGATTTTCTTCAGGACTTCTCGCAACTGGCTTGCGGCGCGCTTCGCGGCAGAGGCGGGATTGTTGAGTTCATGCGCGAGCCCGGCTGATAATTTTCCCAGAGAAGCGAGCCGGTCGCGCTGCTGTTCGCGCCGCGTGGTTTCGCGAATTCTGTCGGACATCATGCCAACCAACCGTTGGGTCAGTTCGGGCATTTTGTGAACAAGTTCCGGAAACTGTGATGCGGGATAGCGCAATAGCCGCGAATCGATGATCGCCTTTGCGCCCACCGTAAACTGTTTCATCCGCGAGAACGGCAGTACTCCAGTTACAGCTCCCGGCTGCACCGGAATTACCACGGTCTCGCCGCCCAATTCGCCACGCACCTGCAGCTGTCCCTCAAGGAAAACAAACATCGCATCCGCGGGATCGTCGGCGCGGAAGGCGGTGTCACCCGCTTTGAGATTCAACTCCTGCGCCTGGCTTATGAACCAGGCGATCTGGTCATCGGGCAGATCGGCGAACGCCGGCACTTTCAGCAATTCAGATTTTTCGACCATTTAGACTTTGCTCAGATATTGATGGATGAATTGCACGGCAACCGAACCTTCGCCGACGCCGGAAGCCACTCTTTTCACCGAGCCGTGGCGCACATCGCCCACGGCGAAAAGGCCGGGAACATTTGTCTCCAGCAAAAAGGGATCTCTGTCGAGCTGCCAGCCCTTGGGGTGTTCTCCATCGCGGATCAGGTCCGGGCCGGTCAGAATGAATCCATGTTCGTCGCGCTCGATGAGATCAGCCAGCCACTCGGTTCGCGGTGATGCGCCGATGAAAATGAACATCGCGCTCGCCGGGACGCGTTCAGTCTGGTTAGTGTCCGAGCAAAGAAACGAAATCTCTTCGAGATGAGTTTCGCCGTGCACTTCGGCGACGCTGGCGTTCGCCCACAATTGCACGTTGGGCGTCTCCTTGATTTGGTCAATCAGATATTGAGACATGGTGCTGGAGAGAGATCTTCCGCGCACCACGATTACGACGCGGTCCGCGTACTTGGCGAAGTTCATCGCCGCTTGCCCCGCGGAATTCGCCCCGCCGATCACGTACACGATTTCGCCTTTGCAGGAAAGAGCTTCCGTGGAGCCGCCGCCGTAGTACACGCCCGCGCCTTGCAGGCGGTCGATGCCGGGTGCTTCCAGGCGTCGCCATTGAACTCCGGTGGCAATCATGAGCGCGTGGCAGGAAATCTCGTTGCCATCGGCCATTTTAATGATGCGATACGATCCTTCGAGGCGTACGCCGAGCGCTTCCTGCGGCGACAAAATTTCCACGCCAAACCGCTGCGCTTGCACTACGGCGCGACGGGCGAGGTCGCCACCACTAAGGCCCATGGGAAATCCCAGATAATTTTCGATACGCGAACTCATTCCGGCCTGCCCGCCCGGAGCTTCGCGCTCGATCATCACGGTGTGCAGTCCTTCCGACGCGCCGTACACCGCTGCAGCCAGGCCCGCGGGCCCTCCGCCGACGATTGCCAAATCATAAAAATTTGTTTGCGCGCGAGTTTTCAGACCGACTTTCTGCGCAACTTGTGATGGAACGCTGTCCAGCAGCTTCGAGCCGTCTGGGAAAAGGACGACGGGGAGGCTGGAGACTTCCGGCCCCAGGACTTCGAGGATGCGCTTCGTTTCCGGATCGCTGGCGGAGAGCTCAACATCAATCCACTGATACGGAACGCGATTGCGTGCGAGGAAATCCCGCAGCTCGTACGACTTAGGAGACCAGCGCGTCCCGAGCACGCGTATGCCTTCAAATTTCGGCCGGTACGAGGCTCGCCAGTCGTCCAGCAGATCATCCAATTGCGGATAAAGGTGGTCGGTAGGGGGATCCCACGGCTTCAGGAAGAAATAATTGATGCCGGCTTGATTGATGGCGCCGATGGCTGCGTTGGTATCGGCATACGCGGTGAGCAGCGCCCGCTTGGAGTCCGGGAAGATGCGCATTGCTTCCTGCAGAAAAGCCACGCCGTCCATGTGCGGCATGCGTTGGTCGGCGAGAAGCAAAGCCACACTGTCGTTGCGCAGCTTCAGCTGCTTGAGGAGGGTGAGTGCCGTCTCGGGGGAATCACTTCCGATTACACGAAATTCCGCGCCGTATTTCGTGCGCAGATCGCGCTCGATGGC
>Ga0209221_1000106_pt1 | contig 48946 bp, 32 predicted proteins | sample BlaSpr_A8_Ref_O2_FD_187989 | JGI IMG/M metagenome (GOLD analysis project Ga0209221, IMG submission 187989) | Forest soil microbial communities from Thunder Bay, Ontario, Canada - Black Spruce, Ontario site 2_A8_Ref_O2 (SPAdes) (version 2) | ecosystem: Environmental > Terrestrial > Soil > Boreal...
GGGCGGCTCCATTCAAACGGCTTTATCGAACGCGCGCAGAGTACCTCGCCCAACTCCGCTTGTTCGCGAAAACGCGCGTCCGATAAAGCGCTAACGTTTCTGGATAGCCTCCGGGTTGCCGACGATCCATCCAGAATCGCGTCGGCGCAAGTGGAGTCAACCGAGACAAGCCTTCCGGGATGAACAGTGTCGTGGTTCACCAAAGACACCCCCACGGCGGCGCTTTGGAATGGCGCCACTCCGGCGATGAGAACCTGCCGGGTCAAAAGTGGAAAATCAAATCGCTCGCCGCGGTCAGCTGATTGTGCCGTCGACCGGAGTCGTAAGCCTTCTGATCCCAGGCACGCTCGAAACGCAGTTCGGGACGTATCTGCACCGTAGTGCCGATCCAATGAGACCACGCGAGCGCGTTTTCTGAATATCTGGTGGCGAAGCCCGTACGCTGGCCTTTCTTGTCGTTGAGAAAGTCAGTGCGAAACGACAGGAAGTTATGCAGTGAAAGTTCCTTCTGCAGGAAATTGACGATGGCATATTCGGGAGCAGTGCAACGCTGTTCGCCCGCCAGGCAGTGCGCGCCGTTGGCTCCCGTTTCCGGATGAATCGTGCCTTTCAGGGCAGGCACGTCGCGCTCGTACATGTACCAGGTTTCCGTTGCCATATGCACCGTCTTCGAGAACTTGTGATACCAGGTGGCGTCATACTGCTGCAGATTGTTGTAAGCATATTTCCCATCATTGATCCCGTTGGCGCAGATATAAACATTGTCATTCACCGACGCCGTGGTATAGCTCAGGCAGAACGTACCAGAAGGCTTGGCATCGGACGTCCACAAGGCAACATCATGGCCGCCAGTAATCCCGAGTTGCAGCAGCCACTGGTTGGTCAGCTTGACCGTCGCAATCAGACCGGTGTCGGTAAATGGGTCAATCGCATAAAGTAGCGAGTGGCTGAAGATGTAGTTGTTCGGCGCCAATTGGGCCTCAATCCCCGGCACGGAGATGAAGCGCCCTAGCCTCACATTCATACCCTGCGCAACCTGCGGAAAGTAGAAGTCGACAAATTCAAGAGTCGGATCAAAGCCATATTCATGATGATCGTTGAGGAGCTGGCCGCTCAAGTATCCCTTCGCAATCGTAAAACGATAGTCCGTGCCGTAGAGGGCCGTAAGATGATAGCCCCAGTCGAAATGATCGCGTTGCACAGAGTCCGGCAACCGCTCGACGTAGAGCACAAGTTGGTTCATCTCAAAACGATTCGAGTAGACATCGTTCGCCTCCGGCGCGTTTAGATGTGCGGAGTCGCTGAAGTTGAGCGTCGGATCGACCCATCCATACACCTTGGTCCGGCTCCCGGCCTGGTCGAGCGCGGTCATCAGCGGGTAGCTGTTTGTATCTGGCTCGCCAATAACCGGCGACCCGCCATACGACCAATCGGCATTGGGGAACGGCGGCGAATCCAGCGGCGAGGGAAGCCCCCGTCGCGCTGGGGCTGGCGAAGAAGCAGTCTTCCCCGACCAGTCCAGGCGGTAAAATTCCACCCAGCGGGCAAAGAAATTCTTCGTCTCGGGGATGGTCGGTTTCGGAGAGTCAGGTAGCGGAACGTTCTCTTTATCCGCCTGCTGTGCGCAACAGATTCTGAACGGCAAGAACGCGACGACTACGAGCAAAATGAAGAATTGGCAGAGGCGCAAGTTCAGGTTATCTCTTGGACGCATGAAATGTACAGCCACGTACCACTTGAGTACGGCAATCAGGGTCCCCCGGATTAAGCACGTGCTGTTTCATAAGGTCCCGGAGGAAAGCATTCAGGCCAAGATTATCGCGCTCGTGGTGCCGTCGATCATACTACCGCAGGGGAACATCAGCTTCCTGGACCAATTTTGCCTGCGTGACGGCGCATCCGGAAACTACCCGTTGCGAGCGCCTAAAAAACGCCGCAGCACGCTCAATTTTCCAGAACTCCGCTTCTGGGAAGTTGCAGCTGGAAGACATTGCCGTTACAGGGCGTTTTGAAGTTCAAGGAATTACGAGTATTGGGGGAAATTGAAAGGCACAGCGGAGAATGCAGCTGCTTCGGAAGTACCTGCTTGCAAAGCAAACTTAAAAACGCTATGTGGTTGTCGCGTCTTGCCTTTACCTATGTCGTGTTCTCCGGTTTTCGTTGGTGTTTGGCAGGTTTTGTTCCCGAAGTTGTTCCCCAGTTTTTGGGACGAGCGCGTGTAGCAAGACAATTTCATCGGGAGGACTTGTAGTTACGGCAACGATTTCCCAAGAGTCCGTTTCCCCATAGTTTCAGAGTCGCTGACAACACGTCCGTGACAATGCCTTCGGCTCACCTCTGAAAGTAGCCCCGCTTTTGCTGGATCTGCAAGACCCGGAATTTTCACTCCCTAGCCGGACCTAAAATGGGGGGACCTTCAACGCGCCGTTGATTGAGTTTCTTCCCGCCTCCCGAGGATGGCGGAGATCTGGGGAAGGCGGCGACATCGCCCCCTTCCCCAGAAAAATTTGTCGCCCATGTTCGTTATGGCCCGAGAGACACTAGCATTGCACTCGCTGACCTCGCAGACGTGTTCGCGATACCGTTTGCCACTCGAATTCCTCGGGAGAACGACACGCGCTTGGGTCGGCCTCCATTAAAGAATCTCACTGGGGCGCAGATGCAACTGCTTCGCAGAGAACGGCGAAAATCGAGAATGAACTTCAAAGGACTCGCTGAAAAGTATGTCGTGTCGATTTGGACGGCGTTTCAGCAGTGCAAGAGGGCCGCTCGCGAACGATGAAACTGCCGCGCCACATACAGAGACTGCGCGAGAGGGGATTGCGTTTCTTATCACGCTCTGATTTCTGATCATCCTACAATACGTAGATCAAGTGGGTTTGTCGGGAGAGTCCAACCATGGACAAATTTGAGCAAATCGGACGACGTCTGGATGAAGAAGTGACTCGGCTGTTCCAGTACATCGAGGAAGAGGTAGCGCCGGAAACGGAACGCCGCACGGCGTCATTTCTCCGGACTGTGTCGGCGAAGCTCACGGAAGCAGCCGGGAAGTTGGAGGCTCGCCGGAAATAAAAAAGCGCGGCCGGCACCGATGTGATGCAACCACTACCGGCTCCGTTCGCTGCTTGATTTTGCGAAGGCCGGGTGCCTTTGACTTGGATTTTGTATTTGAATTCTGTAGCGGCCGCCTGCCTTTTAGGCGGGCGTCTTTGACTTTGTTTTTGAAATTGAGCTCGTGACGACTACTGCTGCTGTTGCTGCTGCGCAAACTCCGCCATAGTCTCCGCGCTCAACGGCTTCGACCGAATCACCGTCGTAGGCGGCAATTCCTCCGGTTCCGGCGCATTCATCGGCGAAACCGCCACCATCACGCTCAATTCGCTCGACGCGTCGCCCTTGTAAACTCCCCGCGTCGGCGGCACGTCCGCATAATCCCGCCCCACCGCCACGCGTATATGCCGCTCGCAACCCTGCAAATTGTTCGTCGGATCGAATGCCACCCAACCAAAATCCCCCAAATATGCTTCCACCCACGCATGCGTAGCGCCCGCCGCCGACCGGTCATGCGCCTTATCCTCGTGATAAAGATATCCGCTCACATACCTGCAAGGAATTTTCAGCCCGCGCACCAACGTAATCATAATGTGCGCGAAATCCTGGCAAACGCCACGACGCGCCGCCAGCGCATCGTCTATCGGCGAATCCACGTTGGTCGTGTTTGGCACGTAGTCGAACATTTCGTAAAGCCGCGTATTCAATTCCTGCAGCAGCGCCAGCGGCTTCCCTCGCCGCTGCAATTCCAGCTCAACCGCAAGCTTCTGCAGCAGGTCCGTGGGAGCTGCGTACTGGCTGGGCAACAACATCTCCCAATAATCCGTTTGCGCCACGCGCGCGTCCAGATCACCCCAATCACCCGCATCATCCGCCGCGAAATCCTGCGCCGGCAGCACATCCACAATCGCCTGCGCCGTCACCTCGATCAGCGCGTGCTTCTGCGGAATATCAAAATGATGCACCGCATTCCCATAAAAATCGCGGTACACCATCAGGGTCGCCCGCGGCTGCACATCCAGCGTAAAACTCAAACAGCGCTGACGAAAATCCGTCCGCGGCTGCATGCGCACTTCCATCACGCTCTCCCGCACCGCGGGTTCGTAACGAAAACTCGTAATGTGCCGCACCGAATAAGCCATTTTTTAGCCGCGTTCTAGGACGCCAATTCCGACTCGATCGAATAATCAAAATAAATCTGATGGATCGCCGCATGAATCTGCGCGCACTCGCCGCGCACATTCTCCAAATAAGCGTGCCCGCCGTCCGTCATCACTTCCTCAATCTGGCTGTAGCTCAATTGCGCCCGCATCCGGCCCGCAATGCGCGTCGGCAATTTTTCCCGCCGCTCCGTCAGCTCCCCGATAATGTGCAGCGCCGCATTCACGCGATCCACCGAAAATCTCACCGAATGCGGAAAATCCGGATTCAACAGCAAAAATTCCGCCACCCGCAAAGGACGTATCTCCGCCGTGTAAGCCTTGCAATAAGCCTCAAACGCCACGCATGCCCGCAGCAACCCGACCCACCCAAGGTATTCCGCGCTCTCCACCGCCTGGTCCGCCGGATTAGCCACGCGTTTGAAATGCGTCTCCAGCAAAGCCGCCAGTGCGTCCGTGCGCTCCACATATCGTCCCAGCTGAATGAATTGCCAGCCCTCGCCGTGGCTCATCGTGCCATCAGTAATTCCCTGAAACAGATGCGCGCCCTCCTGCACCGTCTGAAAAAATGCGTGCGACTTCAGCATCCACGCCTCTTCCGGCCAAGTCTCGATCACTTCCAGGTACAACCGATTCAGCTGCTCCCACATTTCCGAGCTGCACTGCTCGCGCACATGCCGCAAATTCTCCCGCGCGGTCGCAATAGACGAAACGATCGACGAAGCGTTCGTCCGGCTGAACACCAGCATATTAATCAGCCGCGTCGGATCCACCGGACCCTGCGCCGCCGGCATGCGCAGCGCCTCCAGCAAAAATCTCCAGCGCCCCAATCCCGCTTCCGGCGATTGGTCCAGCCACAACTGCATCTCCACATCCAGCAAACGCGCCGTCTGCTCCGCGCGCTCCAAATAACGGCTCATCCAGTACAAACTATCCGCCACGCGCGACAGCATCCCCGCATCCCGCTGCATGCTGCGCCCAAAATAATTTCGCGGAGCCCTCATCGTTTACGCCAGCGGCCCTCCCGCGCGTCCCTTCCACACATCGTCGGCGATCTGCGCCGTCCGATCGTCCGAATTAGCAGCGCGCAACACCCATGTATCCTTGCTTCCCCCTCCTTGAGACGAATTCACCACCAGCGATCCCTTGCGCAGCGCCACACGAGTCAGCCCGCCCGGTACCAGCGTTACCTTCTCGCCCATCAAAATGTACGGCCGCAAATCAATGTGCCGCGATTCCACCTCGCCATCGATCAAGCACGGCGCGCAGGATAGCTCCAAAGTCGGCTGCGCAATATAGTTCCGCGGATCGGCAATAATCCGCGCGCGAAACTCCTCGCGCTGCTGTTTCGTGCTCTGCGGCCCCATCAACATCCCGTAGCCGCCCGATTCCCCGACGGCCTTCACCACCATCGCTTCCAGATTTTCCAGCACGTGCTGCCGCTGCGCCGCGTCCGTCAACATATACGTCGGCACATTCGGCAGAATCGGCTCCTCGCTCATATAAAATCGGATAATCTCCGGGACGTACGCGTACACCGCCTTGTCATCCGCCAATCCCGTCCCAATCGCGTTCGCCAAACTCACGTTCCCCGCGCGGTACGCATTAAATAATCCCGGCACGCCCAAAAACGATTCGCGGCGGAAACACAGCGGATCCAGAAAATCGTCATCCACGCGCCGGTAAATCACATCCACCCGACGCGGCCCCGCCGTCGTGCGCATGTACACCACATTGTCATGCACCAATAGGTCGCGCCCCTCCACCAATTCGATCCCCATCTGCTGCGCCAAAAACGTATGCTCAAAATAAGCAGAATTGGAAACGCCGGGAGTGAGCAACACAGTCACCGGGTGTTGTGAATAAGCGCAATTCTCCGGCGCCAGCGTCCGCAAAGTCGAAAGCAAAGCCTGCGGATAATGGTCAATCGGCGAAACCCCGTAATCACGAAACATTTTCGGAAACACGCGCTTCAATGCCTTGCGGTTCGCCAGCATGTACGAAACGCCGCTTGGCACCCGCAAATTATCTTCCAGCACCACAAAATTTCCGTCCGGCAGCCGCACCAGGTCCGTCCCGCAAATGCTCACGTAAACATCCCGCGGCACATTCAGCCCGCGCATCTCGCGCCGAAAGTGTTTGCAGCTGTAAATCAACTCGCGCGGCACAATCCCTTCGCTCAAAATCCGCCCTTCGTGATAAATGTCGCGCAAAAATAAATTCAGCGCGGTCACCCTCTGTGTCAATCCCTTTTCGATTTTGGCCCACTCGACGGCAGGAATAATGCGGGGAATCAAATCGTTCGGAAAAATCCGTTCCGTCCCTTCCTTGCTTCCGTACACCGTGAAAGTAATTCCTTCGTGCAGAAATGTCAGGTCCGCCGCTTGCTGGCTCTTGCGCAATTCCTCCGGAGGCAGTCCCACCAGCGTCCTGTGCAGCGCCTGGTAATATTCGCGCGGCACACCCGGCGAGCCGAACATTTCGTCATAAGCCGTGTCGAATTGGTATTTCACAAACGCGGGGGAACTTCCGTACGGTGATGGGACGGCCGCTGCGGTCATCAGTCCTTCCGTGCTCCAGCCTCGAGCCCCGAACTCTCGGAACCGCCTGCACCAAATACAAATATCTGTCGTGATTCCGTCGTGACGCCGGCCCAAGCTGCCGCGGGAGCTTCACTGTAGATACCCCCAGGGTCCAGGTCCAATACAAATTCCTGATTTATCCGATAAGCCTTGTAGTTTTAATGAAACAGATACTTTCCGATGGTTTTACCGTTACACACTTCATCGAAACATCCCAAACGCTGTCATTCCGATCCCGCGGACGCGGGAGAGGAATCTGCTTTGTCTGACGTTTGCGCAACCATTGAAGCCGCACGAATGGACCGTGGCAAATCTTCGGGAGGCGGGTTTTAACTTTTAACTCTTAACTCTTAACTTTCAACTCTCGACTCTCAACTCGCAATCCCCGCCATCCTGCGGATCCTGAAACACATCCGCCTCATGCGTGCGCCGCGTAGAAAACTCCGACACAATTGCCCCGCGCGGCCCCGCCTGAAACCAATGCGGGTATCCGGATAAATCGTGTACTGCTCCCCCGGCTCCAAATGGATCTCATGCCCCAGGGTACGCAGAAGTCACATGAAGAAATTCAAGTTGACGTCGGTCTCCTGGCAACACTGTGGTGGGTGCCGCCAGCGCTTGGCCGTCGGAAGCACGAGAACCTCACTGACGCGCGCGCTGCTGGCAAATTCGTTGTATAGCGGGCAACAGAACCGTACGATGCTCATGAGTAAGAAGTCCAAATTGGAAGTGGCGAATTAAGACCCCAGAACAGTTTGCGTATCCAAGCGGTTCTGTTGACAGCCGTTGGTCTGATTGCAGCGCCCGCAGTCTGAAAGAGGAGTTTCCAGTTTCCGGAGCCGCCGGCATGGTGCTTCGCTTCCTGTTCCTTTCTGTTATGTGCGGTGCTCTGTTGTACCCGACCATCGCGGGCGCGCAGGATAACTATGAAATTCAGGTTTATCCCTCGGAGACGATGGCCCCCAAGGCGCTGCTGATCGAACTGCACAGCAATTTCACGGTGGAGGGAAGCACTACAGTCCAGTTCGGCATGCTGCCAACCCAGCACCAGGAGCACGAAACGATCGAGTTAACTGAGGGGATCAATGAATGGTCCGAGGTGGGCTTTTACATCTTCACCGCGGAGCAGAGCGGCCACGGTGTACAGTGGGTCGGAGATCATATACGCCCGCGAGTGAGGATCCCTCCTCGTTGGCGCTGGCCCGTGGGAGTGAGCCTGTCGAGCGAGTTCGGCTATGCGAGGCCAGCATACTCTAATCCCACATGGTCATGGCAAATCATGCCGATTGTGGACCAGACCGTTGGGCGTTGGTACTGGTCGGTCAACACCACAATGGTTTGGAACGTACATGTCGTTCCCGCGCCCGCAGGTTCGACGCCCCAGGAGAAGCAAGCTTACTATAAGAATGTCGCCCCCAAAGGCGTGACCTTCGGCCCGGCGGCAACCGTAACGTATGCGCCGTCAAAACATTTCAACATTGGCGTTGAGTATTACTCCTACTACGGCCAGTGGGGGGATTTTGTCTCTCTGCATCACCAGCAGCAACAGGTCTTCCCGGTGGTGAACTTGTTCATTTCGCCCAAGTGGGAGATCAATTTTGGTGCGGGTTGGGGCGCGACCGCGGGAACCGATCATCTGATCGTTAAATGCATCATAGGGCGCTATTTTGATTGGTCCCATCACCGTCCAGGCAGCTCTGACAGCGCTCCATAGGCAGCGAGGAACTTGATGAAGCGGCGCACATTCATTGTGCAGGCGGGCGCGGCATTCGCCGGGGCAACCTTGGCTTCCGTCGCGCCCGAATGGGCCGTCAGCGAAGCCGACGTGAAGCTGGAGATCGCACCCCTGAACCTTGAGATTGCACCCGGCAAGGTGGTTCACACCGTGGCCTACAATGGGCACGTTCCGGGCCCGCTGATTCGCTGGCCGGAAGGTAAGCCAATCGCCATCGACGTGTTCAATCGAACTGGGATTCCCGAGATCGTGCACTGGCACGGGCTCTGGATTCCGTCGGCGATGGATGGATCGGCGGAGGAAGGCGGGACGATGATCGCGCCTGATGCGCAATTCCGCTATAGCTTCACACCGCAGCCCGCGGGATTCCGTTGGTATCACACGCACGCTTTTGCCGGGCGTGACCTGAAGCGCTCTACCTACAGCGGACAGTTCGGCTGCTTCTATATCGAGCCTAAAGGCGACGCCGGTGCGTACGACCAGGAAATATTCCTTACATTACATGATTGGAACGCGTACATGGCAGGCAGCGGCGACTCTGCGATGGAAGCTGCGTACGAATTTGGAACCGTAGACGGACGGATGCTCGGCTTTGGCGATCCTCTCAGGGTGCGAGACGGCCAACGGGTGCTCCTGCATATTCTGAATGCAAGCGCCAGCCTGGTTCATTGGCTGGCGCTCGCGGGACACGAAATGACCGTGGTCGCTATGGATGGCAATCCCGTGCCCACGCCAAACCGCGTGCACGCAATTCGTTTGGGACCTGCCGAGCGCATTGACGCTGTCGTAACAATGAATCAGCCGGGAGTGTGGGTACTCGGTGAAACGCGCGACCAATTGCGCAAGGCAGGCATGGGAATTGTCGTTGAGTATGCTGACCAGCAGGGCAGACCGAAATGGATCGAGCCGGCAGAAACGGTCTGGGACTATCGGCTCTTCGCTGCCGCCCGAGCGGCCGCCCGCGAACCGGATGAGATCATTCCCTTGCGGTTCGAGTCAAAGTTTCACGGACAAGGCGCCTTCGATTCGTGGACGATCAATGGAAAGTCCTACCCCCACACGGACACGATCATGCTCCGGCAAGGACAAAGATATCGCCTGCAGCTGATCAATCACAGCACGGACGATCACCCGCTTCATCTGCATCGGCATAGTTTTGAGGTCACTAAGTTGGACGGAACTGCGGTTTCGGGACTGAGCAAGGACGTGCTGGTGGTTCCGGCGAACACATCCTCCGAGGTAGATTTCACAGCGAATAATCCAGGTGCGACTCTCTTTCATTGCCACAACCAGACTCACATGGACTTCGGATTTATGCTGCTTTTTCAGTACGCCTAATCCGGCGCAGGGTGCCTTCAGACGTTGCAGCAAGACGACGCTGAGCCCGAGGAGCATGAACGCCATCAGGCGCAACAACTCTGTCAGCTAGCGGGGCATGGCGTGATCTTGGAAGTGCAAAAAGCGCACCGCGACGGCGTATGTCACAAGCGGATTTAGCTGAACACATGAGAACGAAACGGGAACAACCGCAGCCCCACGTCACACGCGAGATGACATCGCTTAAAACTGGACGATGCGACCTCGTCGAGTTGCTGCATTCACTTTACGAGCTGTGCTTCAACCTCGGGCAACACCGCCGTGCCTTCCGCTCTAACCGCGTCCAGCGCCGCCGGATTTAGTCCCAACGCTGCGATGATCGTCGGCGCCACCTGCGCAGTTGCTGTGGGAGCCGAAACCGTCTGTGCCGTAAAGCCGGGATGCGCTACCAGCAGCAGGACATTGGTATCGTCATGCGCAAATCCGCCATGATCCGCGATCATCGTCGTGCTCCCCGAGTAGGTCACGCCCACATTCGGCGTCACGATAATGTCCGGCGTCCGAGGATCCTCACCTGGATCCAGTCCGCCCACGTTGTAGTTCAGCGCCAGCGACGGTCCGTAGTAAAGCTGCCCGAGCCCAATCGCCGCCGCATTCTTTTCCAGCAGTTCCACAGCCGCCGTGACGCTTGCGCCCTTTTTCAGCCAGAGCACCGACACATCATCTTCGGTTGCGCCAATGCCCCCTGGAGTCAGCGGTGACTCCGAGGAAGGAATCGCAGCCCCTAGTAGAGTTGCCGGCGTATTGGCACCGTTCGCCACATACAGCGTGGGGTCAATCGGCGACGCCCCGTGCTTCGCCGTGATAATGATCAGCGTCTCATCATAGATGCCCTTGTTCTTAAGTGAGTTGACGATGTCGCCGATCGAGGCGTCCACGAACTCGATCTCCTTCAGCAACTCCGCGCTGGGCAAGCCCGCTGCGTTCTGGTAACCGCCGACGCCGACGCCCGGCTCATTCACAGATTCTCCCGTGTACACTGCCTGGAAGTTCATACCGAAGACAGATGGTATCTCCGCCGGGCCGCCCTGGTGCGTCTTGCCCGCAATTTGGTTCAACAATCCATTCAGTCTAAGCGCGTCGTAGCACTGAATGTTTTTAAAGCTGCTGTTCCACCCTGACTCGCTGGCCGTGTCGCGGATCGTCGCGCACGAAGCGCCTTCCGAGGTTGTGACGCCAGGCAGCGCCACCACGTTCGAATCCACCTCTGGAGAATAATAGTCATTCAAGCCCTTGCCGCCCGGCCCTGCCGTAAACGAATACGACGCGTGTTTGTCGATCCACGCCGTATATCCGCCCGCCTCATGCACGACGTTAAAAATCGTGTTGGTGCGGACGAAGTTCCACGGATACACCGGCGCGCAACCCGCAGCCGGATCCCGTGACAGCTTCCTGGGGTCAATCGACGCGATACCGCCCTCTGTCAATCCGGCTCCCGGTGCGCCGCCATTCAGCTTGGTGTCGTCGAACTCGATTCCTTGGTCGTTGTCGGTCGTTGTGCCGTTCGGTACCCCAAACGGCGTGCACGACGCCGCGGCCAGGCCCGTGCCGGTCGCGAGCGCCGGCCCATCGAGCGAGCGGTCGTAAGCGACGTCATAATAAAGGCCGGTCGTCTTTGGCGAGCCGCCTGTAACCAGCGCCGCGAGTCCGGGAAACGAGTCCGAAGGTTTGGACGACGTTGTGGCCACGTAGTTGATCCCTGTCTCACCCAGCGTTGCCAAATTCGGGCAGTACGGATCCCCGCCATTCGCGCCCGCAATCCCGCGCGTGCAGTTATACAAATCCACCGCGTGCATGCCGTCAATGCTGATTAGCAGCACGTGCTTCACATGCTTCGTTCCCACTTTGCTGGTGTCCGCCGCGGTTCCGCGCGCCCACGACGCCAGCATCATCGCGGCAGCTACTCCCGTGAGTACTAACCGATTTGCCTTCATAAGTCCTCCATTGCGAAATAAGGGCGCTGGAGTTTGAGGCACCGAACAATACGTGGACGTTACTACACCGTAAAAACTCCGCAACTTCCAGCCGGCAGTGCGGACCTCCCGTTGGAACGTAAGTTATCTGAATTTTTTTCAGCTATTTTTTGCCGCACGTTCATATAACGTTCACCACCCGGCGTCGATCCGTCCGCTACAGTTGCGGCCTCAGCCTGGTAGTCGCATAAGCCCTTCGCGCTCGTCGCAACCCGCTCGCTTCCGCCTAGCGATCGCGCGAATTCAGAAAAGCCATCGCTCGAGTGCGCGCCCGAATCTTCGCACTGTCAATCGCCCTGCACCCACTCGATGAAATTTCCACCAAAGGTTTGACGATGTTTTTGCGGCAGGACAATTAATGAAGGACACCAATCCGACCGAGGAGGCTTTCGCATGATAGGCAAAAGTAAGAAGTGGGTACTCTCTGTTGCGAGCGCAATGCTCGCGGCGACATTCCTGGTTCCTGTAGCGCACGCTCAAGACGATTACCGCAATCAGCACATTCGTCACGTTCTACTGATCAGCATTGATGGTATGCACGCGCTCGACTTTATTAATTGTTCGAAGGGAATCAGCGAGGTAAACGGCGGCAAATCGTATTGCCCGAATCTCGCCGAACTTGCTGAGACCGGCGTCAATTATCTCGACACCGCTACATCAAAACCCTCGGATTCGTTTCCCGGGTTGATGGCGCTCATGACCGGCGGGTCTCCGCGCACAGTGGGAGCGTTCTACGACGTTGCCTACGACCGTAGCCTCGCTCCCCCAAAGGTGACGACCGGCAATGGACTCGCCGGCGGGCCCTGCACACCCGGCGTATTCCCCGGCACCACCACCGAATATGACGAAGGCATTGATATCGACCAGACGAAGCTCAACGGCGGCGCATCTACGGGCGACGGTGGAATCGCTTCGATCGATGCCAGCAGACTCGTACGGGACCCTGCGCGCGGTTGCGCACCGGTTTACCCCTGGAACTTCGTGCGGACGAACACAATTTTCGGAGTCATTCACGCCGCGGGTGGCTACACCGCATGGTCCGACAAACATCCGTCATACTCCGCTGTCAGCGGTCCCGGCAACGGCACCAACGTGGATGATTACTACTCGCCCGACATCAATTCCATCCCCGTGAATCTGCCAGGTGTGCCGGGTTGCAATCCGCTGCCCGATCAGACCGCGGTCGCTGCGTCGAACGCCTGGACCGACAGCTTCCAGAACATCCAGTGTTACGACACGCTCAAGGTCAATGCCGTTCTGAACGAAATCAGTGGCAAGACGCACAACGGCTCACATTCTGCGCCCACCCCTGAACTGTTAGGGATGAATTTCCAGGTGGTCAGCGTCGGCCAGAAACTCATTGAAAAATCGGTTGCCGAGACCGGCGGCTATGTAGATGCCCAGGGCACTCCAACCGCCTCCTTGCTGAGCGAAATCCAATTCGCCGATGCTTCGATTGGCAAGATGGTAGAGGCTCTCAAGTCCCGCGGCCTTCTCGACTCAACTTTGGTTGTGATTTCGGCCAAGCACGGCCAGAGCCCGGTCGATTCCTCCCGCTACACCCGTATCACCGCGAGCGGTCCGGTGACGACCTCGCCAGCCACGATTCTGGATGGTGCCGGTTGCATACCTCTATCTGAATCGCCGTCCAACCCCACTGGCATTGGGCCCACCGAAGACGACGTCTCTCTGGTCTGGCTCAACAGCACTTGCACCACGGCTAGCGCTGTGAACTTGCTCGAAACACAATCACCGGTGACGGCCAACATCGCGGGTATCGGTCAGATCTTCTGGGGCCAGGGAATCACGCAAATTTTCAACGCGCCCGGACTGCCGCCGTCTGGCGACCCACGCACGCCAGACATCCTCGTCACCCCGAATGTCGGCACCACTTACTCCGGGAGCACCAAGAAGCTCGCCGAGCATGGCGGGTTCGCGCATGACGACGTTAACGTCATGTTGCTGCTGTCGAATCCCAGCTTCGATCCCAAAACCGTCACCACCCCGGTCCAGACGCTGCAAATCGCTCCAACGATTCTGCAAGCTCTCGGCCTCGATCCGAACCAACTGCAAGCTGTTCAGAAGGAGCACACCCCGGTTCTACCCAGTGTGCCGCTGGGCTTTGGCGATAACCGGTAGCGGCGGTCGGCAACGGGAGTTGGCAGCAGGGGCTGGTAGCGAGAGTCGGTATGCGGGCTGGTAACGGCGGTCCGAACCATCCGAACAGCGGCCAGCCGTGATCGCAAAAAACTCCAAAGCCCCGCACCGGTTCCCGAGGCGCGGGGCTTTGGGCGCATTTTACCTGGTGTATGAACTTGCATCCGCTCGGGAGGGCGAAAAACGTGAAGAAATTCTTAATTTCAACAACGCTTATTGCATTTACAACGGCCGCACTGGCAGCCGGCGCATTCGTTAGCAAGGCGCACGCCAAGACGGACGATCGTGATCATTCCGATCGCTTCGAATTCTTGCCTGGGACTCTGGTGCTCAGCCGCAGCGTGTATCTGGGAGACGCCTCGACCGTGACGCTCGGAGAGACTTTGCCGCCGGGCTGCGTAGCGGGCAACGTTACGCTGCCTCTGCTTGCAGGAGGCACGACGACCGTGGCCGTCACATGCGCAGCGGCAACGGCGAACGGATCGTTTCCGGGCGTATTTGAAAACGATACGCCGGATGCCAGTTTCGGCGTTACGTCGCCAATTTTCCTGGACAACATCACGACCGACGGCGCGCGGATTGGAACACTGAATATCCCCAGCGACCAGATCGTGACCAGCTTCAGCTCGAAATCGGAATTGGCGCTAAACCTCTCGCTGGACGGACGGTCGATCACCTTTGTCGGCTATCGCGGCGGCACGGGATTCGTTACCGCGCCGAACCAGCTGGATGTGTCGAATTCCGGCACTCCGGGCGTGGTGGATCCGAGCAATCCGGTGGTTTCGCAGTACTACCGAGCAGTGGCGGAAGTGGACGCGGGTGGCCGGCTGCAAATTACCGATGGAAATGCTTACAGCGGGAACAACGGCCGCGCGGCGATCAAGGCAGACTCGACCTATTACATGGTCGGAAACAACAACAACGGAGGTCTTTCGAAGAGCCAGCTCACCAAGACGCAGGTAGGAGTGAACCTGATCACGTCCACTGGCGCCGAGCTTTTGGTTCCGGGTCAAACGCCACCGGTTCCGCCAGACATTAACAAGATCGGAGACTTCGAGGTTACGCAGGTCGGTTATGCGACGGCGGACAAGGCTGGGAAGGACAATAACTTCCGCGGACTAACGATCTTCAACAACACGATGTACGTCAGCAAAGGTAGCGGCAGCAACGGCATCAATACCGTCTATCAGGTCGGCAACGCGGGCGTGCTTCCCTCCGGAACTACCACGGAACTCGCGGCGCTGCCGATCACCATTCTACCGGGATTCCCCACGTCGCTCGCGAGCGGCGTGGATCAGAACGGCAACCCGGCCCCGATCGCGTTTCCCTTCGGGATCTGGTTCGCGAATGCTGAGACGCTGTACGTTTGCGATGAAGGCGATGGGACGCTGGTAACCCCAGCCGTGAACGGCAACGTCGCGGATGCCGCGACCCTCGCCACGGCCGGCGTCCAGAAATGGAGCTTGGTGAGCGGCACCTGGCACCTGGATTACATCCTGCAGAACGGTCTGAACATCGGCGTTCCTTATAGCGTTCCGAACTACCCGACGTCACTCAATCCCGCAACGGACGGCTGCCGCAACATCACCGGAAAAGTCCACGGCGATGGCACTGTGGACATCTACGCGGTGACCTCGACCGTCAGCAGCAGCGGAGATCAGGGTGCCGATCCTAACAAGCTGGTGAAGGTCACCGACATTCTGAAAGCGAACCGTCTGCCGAAGGCTGACGGTTTCTTTGGCATCGGCCGGTTCCAGACCATTCGTGCAGCGCGCGCCGGAGAAGTTCTTCGCGGCGTCGCCTTCGCACCGGAAGACCGCGGTGGTGACGGCAATCGCTAATATGATCGGCGTCAAGGTTGCGGAGCTTCAACAGGAATAGCAGCGCGGCGCAAACCGCAGAAGAGTAACCTCTGGGCCGCGATCGACGGCGGCCCAGGGGTTCTGCGGTCAGCTATGCCGCAGAAGGCTTGCTGGCACCAAGGTAATAATGGATCGCCGGTGTAAACACCAGCGACAAGACCATCGAACTCGCCAGGCCGCCGATGACGACGATGGCCAGCGGCTTCAACATCTGAGAGCCTGCGCCAATCGCTAGCGCCAAGGGCAACATGCCGGCAATCGTGGCCAGGGCGGTCATACAGATGGGGCGCAAACGGCGGCGTCCCGCCTCGATCATCGCTTGACGCGAGGATAGGCCCATCGCACGGAAACGCTGCTCGGCGTCCAGCAGCAGGATTCCATTTTTCGTGACGATGCCGATCACCATAATCATGCCCATGAAAGACGCTACGTTGAACGTGGTGGCGGTAACCAAAAGGGCGAGCAAACCCCCAAAAGTGGAGAGCAAGGCCGAGGCGAGAATGGCGGCAGGCGCCGAGAAGGTGCGGAACTCAAAGAGCAACACGACGAACAAAAGCAGCAAAGCCAAGCACAAGACGATCGAAAGATCGTGGAAGGATTTCTGCTGCTCCTGGTAAGCGCCGCCATATTCGAGGCGAATCGAGGAAGGCAATTGTAAATCGTTCACGGCTTTCTTCACTGCAGCAACTCCACGCCCCAAATCCACACCTTCCAGGCGCGCAGTCACCTCCACGTCGCGCTGCAAATTTTCCCGGCGAATCTCTGTCTGGCCAGGATCGTTCGTGATTACAGCTAGCGATCCGAGCGTGGCCGTTCGCCCGGTAGAACTGGCCAGCAGCGTGTTGCTCATACGATCGAGCGATGCGCGGTTTTCCGCGGGAAAGCGCACACGAATCGGGTAGACCCGGTCGTTCAGCACTACCGGCGTCGCCGCAGGCTCGCCTTCCAGAATTGCGGAAGCGTCAACAGCGATTTCTTCAGGCGTAAACCCGGCGCGCGCCGACACCGCGGAATCCAGTTGAAACGTGACCGCTGGTCCGCTGATGGTGTTTTCGATTCCGTCGAGGACATCCACAACGCCAGGAACTTTTCCGATGGCATCGGCCACGCGCGGCGCAGACTTCAACAGCAACTGCGGATCCGGGGAGAACATTTTGATAACCACCGGCTCGGGCGCGCTGGTCAGATCTCCGATCATGTCCTGCAGGACCTGAACGAATTCTACGTCGGCCGCTGGTTCGGTCTGTTTGATCTTGGCGCGTACGTCGTCAATGACTTCGTCAATGCCGCGATCGCGTTTCTGCTTCAGTCTCACCGTAAAGTCACCGCGGTTTGCTTCGGTAACTGCCGCCAAGCCCAGTTGCAGGCCGGTGCGACGCGAGGTGTTCTCAACTTCCGGGGTCTCACGGAGGATCTGCTCGATGTGCTGGAGGATGCGGTTGGACTCCGCGAGCGAGCTGCCCGGCGGAGTGAAGTAATCCAGGATGAAACCGCCTTCGTCCATTTCGGGGAGCAAGTCGCTGCCCAGGAAGTGATAGCACACTACGGAGAGCACGATGACTAGGAATGAGCTGGCTACCAGGATGACGGGCCGCTGCAACACGCGCTGCATAATTCGCTCGTAGAAATGAACCATGCGCCCGAAAAAGCCGCTGCTGGGCGCTTCTTCATGGACCATCCGGCCCGCGCTAACGCCGTCGGCGGCACTCCCTTCGACGCCGGATGGTTTTTCCAGGACCGATTTCTTGCGAATGAAAAATTGGCTGAGCGTGGGCGTCCACAGCAGCGCCAGCAGCAGAGAGCTGAAGAGCGCGACAGTCATCGTAATGGCCAGAGCGCGAAAGAAGCTGCCGGTCACTCCCGTAACTGAGATCAAAGGCAAGAAGACGACAATGGGCGTGATCGTCGAACCCACCAGCGGAATGGTCATTTCCCGCAACGCTTGCTGGATGGACTGCAGACGGTCCTCGCCCGCGTCTTTGTGCAGCACAATGTTTTCGAGGATGACGATGGCATCGTCAATAACCAGGCCGACCGCAGCCGCCAATCCCCCCAGGGTCATCAGGTTGAAACTCTGGCCCGTCATCTTTAGAACGATGCAAGTCAGCAGAAGCGTAACTGGAATCACCAGGCCTGCGATGAGCGAGGTGCCCCAGTCGCGCAGGAATAGAACCAAAATGGCCGACGAAAGCAGCAATCCGAGGAGTACAGCATCGCGCACGCTGGCGATGGAATCGTGAACGATGGTGGACTGGTCGTAAAACGGCTCGAGACGTACGCCGGACGGCAAAGTCTTTTGCAGCTGGGCGATTTCGCTGTGCACTTCGTTCGCAACGGATAGAGTGTTGCTGTCTGGCTGGCGATTGATGCTTAAGAGCACGGCGGCCTTCCCGTTCGCAGTGACCACCGTGTAAACCGGTGCGACGGACGGCGCCACCGAGGCGATATCACCAACCCGAATCGGCACGCCGGCAGCGGAAGTTTTCACGACGATTTCGCCGATCTGCTCCGGTGTATGCACCTGGCCGCTGACCAGGCCCAGGACGAGTTCGTGGTCGTGCTCCAGCAAGCCCGGCGAATCAATCAGGTTGGTGCGGCGAATGGCTTCCAGGATATCCGTGACGGTAATGCTGCTGGCCAGCAATCGCGCTGGGTCCGGCGTCACCTGGAACTCCGGCACTCTGCCGCCTTGAATTAAGACGGAGGCAACTCCGTCTAGCCGATTGATGCGCGGTTTGATGTCATAAGTAGCGATTTCCCAAAGCTTGTCTTGCGATAGCTGATCGGACGTCAGGCTATAGCCAATAATCGGGAACGTGGCGAACGTGAGACGATGCGTTTCGATTCGCGCGGTTGGCGGAAGCTCAGCCTGCAGCCTGGCGACCACGGCATCCACGCGTTGCAGCGTCAGCACCATGTCGCTGTTCCAATCGAAAAAAAGGTCCACATCAGCTGAACCCCGGCTGGTAGTGGAGACCACGCGCTGCAACCCGGGCACCACGTTCACTGCTTCTTCGATCGGGCGGGTAATGGTCACCAGCATCTGATCGATTGGCGTAACGCCGTTGTCCACCCCGATGACGATGCGCGGAAAATCCGTCTGGGGAAAAACGGAGACTGGAATTGTGAACGCGAGGTACGCTCCCACCAGCGCCAAACTCACCACCAAAAAGAGGATGGGACGCGAAAGCCGCTGAAACCATGGCGTCGCCAAGGAACTCACTGCTTCGGAAGAGCTGCTGCTAGGAAGAGGAGCCTCCATCCCGGTTATTCCTTCTCCGCAGCAGGCTGGACTGGTTTTGTCGGCGCGATTTTTACGGCCGTTCCGTCTGGCAAACCGTATCCGCCAGTCGTAATTACGGCGTCGCCCTCATTGACGCCCGAAACGATTTGCACTGCGTCCGTGGTGCGGATACCGGTCTCGACGTTTCGCGCACGCGCCACTCCATCCACGCCAGCGACCATGACGTACTGCACATCGTCTGCGTTTTTCTGCAAGGCCGCAGCGGGAACAACGATGGCGTCATTGACGGTACGCGCGGTCATCGAGACGCTTACGGTCATGCCCGGCCTGATAGCGGAGTTGGGCTTGGAAGCTTCAACCCATACTTCGATCGTGGTGCTGCCGGGATCGAGTGCAGGGCTGACGAGCGTGACGCGCCCTTCCATGTCTGGATCATCGCCCGGCAGCTTGATTTGAGCCGGGTCACCCGCCTGCAATGGCGCTGCTTGCGCCGCCGCGATATGAGCTTTGGCAATCAACTTCGAGGTGTCCATCACCGTCATAAGCGGCTGATTGGCGGCGGCCAGCTCGCCGGGAAAGAGCGGCCGGTCGGTGATCACGCCGTCAATCGGGCTGTGGATTTCGGAGTAGCTCAACTGCGCCTGCGCGCCGAGATATTTTCCTTTTGCGGCGGCTAGCTGGCCTGTGGCGGACTTCAGCGCCAACTCTCGCCCAATTCGGTCGAGGTCAGCAAGCTGCTTGGCGGCCTGTTGGTATTGGCTGCGCGCCTGCGCCAGCGCGACTGCAGCGGAATCGAGATCGCGTCGCGGCAACGCTCCCTGATCGAACAATTCCTTGCGGCTGTCGTACATTTTCTGCTGTGCGTCGAACGAAGCTTTCGCCGCTGCCGTGTCCAGCTCTGCTTTTTGTATTTGCTCGGGCAGGCTCGCGCCGGTGGTCGAGGCGTAACCTGCTTCAGCCTGTTGGTATTCGCCTTTGCTCTGCTCGGACGCGGCGGCGAGGTCGGCGTTTTCAAGCACGGCGAGCAGCTGGCCCTTTTGCACGCGCGAGCCACGCTGCACCAAAAATGTCTTGATGGTCGAAGTGATCTTAGGTGTGATGATCGCCTGCCGTAGCGGAAACACCAGTGCTTCGGCTGATATCTTTTCCGAGATTGGCGCGCGGCGAGCCGGCGTCACTTCTACATTCACGACTGGCGCTTCATCCTTCTCAGACGCACGACAGCCGGCCAGGCACAGCAACGTGAGGAACAACGCACCGATGAGCTGCGAGCCCTGGTACGTGGTTCGCGGGTTATGAATCTTGAGTCTCATCGCGTGGACATCACTCCCGTCAGCGTTTGAACATTTGCCAAGGCGACGCGGTAGCGCACTGCCCCATCCTCATAGGCATCGGCGGCCATCAGAGCGGTGGTCTGCGCGTCCACAACTTCCAAGACTGCGGCTTCCCCGCCCTGGTAGCGCAGCGTCGTAAGTTTCAGACTTTCCGCAGCAAGATCGGCAGACCGCTGCAGCCCTGCCAGTTCGTCAAGCGCGGTCTCCGCTTCGTTGTAGAGCGATTGCATCTCCGCCAGGAGCTTGCGCTGGGTGAACGAAAGCTCGCGCGCCGACTGCGCGCGGCGAATTTGGGCCTGCTTCACGCGGCTCTGCGTGGCGCCCCAATTCCAGATGGGAATGTTCAGCGAAGCCGCTGCGGATGATCCCAGATTAGGAACGAGCCGATTATCGAAAATGCCGTTCGTCGCGAATTGGGCTGCATCTATCCCATAGAAGTAGTCCAAGCTAAGAGATGGCAAATAAGCCGCGCGCTCGACACCGACGTCCGCCTTCGCTTGCTCCACCGCGGCTAGGGCGGCGCGAACCTCGGGATTATCGTTGCTCGCTTGTTGCTGGACTTCCCCGAGCGTGGGTAGCGGGATGCTCGCGTGGAGCTCGTCGGCCAATGCGAAGCGATCGCTAAAATCCGGGAAAAGCAATACCGCGAGATCCAGGCGCGCATTCAGCAGCGCCAGAAGCGCTTCCCGAAGCTGGCGCCGGCGTTCTTGCGCCTGCAGCTCCGCTTTGACGACGTCCGAATGCGCCACTTCGCCGCCGCGTTCCAGGTTTTGCGTCAGCTTCAGGAATCGCTCGCCTTCATCGTCGGCCTTTTGAGCGAGGTTTGCTTTACTCTGCGCCGCCAGCGCGCCGAAATAGCTTTGCACTACCGTGACCACCAGCCCGCGCGAGGCAATTTCGGCGCGGGCCCGGGCCAGCGCCGCACCGGCCGAGGCCCGCCGAACCTCGTAGATTCCCGCTACACTCAGGACTTCGTGCACATTTCCCTGGCTGACGTATTCGTGCACCGCGTTGTTGGCAATGTAGCGCACACCGCCAGTTCCATTTCCTTGGGTATAAAGGATCTGGTTGTCGTAAGTGATCGCAGGCAGCAGCGCGTCTTTGGCCTGTTTGGTATCTTCGTGAGCGATCTGCGCCTCGGCGAGCGCGGCCTGAAACTGCGGGCTGTTCTGGCGTGCGCGTATCAGCGCGTCATCCAAGCTAAGGCGCAGCGTCGGCTCCGCGGGCGTCGCTGGCTGTTGTGCAGCCGCAGCGGCCGGCTTGGGAGATGAATCGCCCGACTGTTGCGCAGCGCCCGCAGACCACGGACACGAAGCCGTCAACAGAAAAATCCAGAAGATATTTCGCAGGGTGTTAGCCTTCACGACTCTCTTGCCGATGGAGGCAGCGATCACGACAGTCATTGCCGCAGAGTTGCCAAGACGCAGATTAAAGATCAGCAGATAAACGCAGGATTAACCGGGGGACTCCGAAGGAGGCGAACTTTCGCTGGATGCCGGTAGGTACACCTTGAATGCGCTGCCTGCATCATCGGAGCGCAGCAATTCGATCCGGCCCAGGTGAGCTTCGGCGATCCAGCGCGCAATCGAAAGACCGAGACCCGCGCCGCTGTCTGCTCCGGTTCGCGAATGCGCGCGATCGGCGCGGAAAAATCGTTCGAAAATCTTGGATTGCATGTCAATCGGAATGCCGGGGCCACTGTCCGTTACGCTCAGTTCGTAACCACGGGGCGCGGAGCTGCATGTGACAGATACTTTTCCGCCCTCGGGCGTGTACTTAATTGCGTTGTCCAGAAGATTTAGGATCATCCGGCGCAGCAGATCTTCATCCGCACGCACGGGCATTTCTTCGGGCGTCACGACCACCAGAGCAAGATTCTTGGCTTGAGCGAGGGCGCGCGCGGCGCGCACACAGTCGGCGACGAGTTCGTCCAGATAGAAATCGCTGTAGGCCAGACGATACTCGCCGGCATCGGCGCGAGTGAGTGTGAATAGGTCTTCGACGATGCGCGCGAGGCGTTGCGCTTCCTGGTGCAACACGGCGAGCGACTCGCGATACTCCTCGGGCGAGCGCGAAGCTTGCGACAGCGCCACTTCTGCTTCACCGCGCAGAATCGAGACCGGCGTGCGCAGTTCGTGCGAAGCGTCCGAAATAAAGCGGCGTTGGCGTTCGAAAGACTGAGCGAGGCGATCCAGCAGGTCGTTGAAAGTTTGCGCCAGCCTGCCAAGCTCATCGTTCGGGTTGCGGACCGCGAGCCGATCATGGAGATTTACGGCCCCGATGCGCTGCGCCTGCGCGCCCATGGCGGCAACGGGAGCCAAACTTCTGCGCGCGAGAAAGTAACCGCCGACGCTCGCGAGCAACACGCCCAGCGGGATCAACCAGGAGAACGCGACGCGAATTTCCTCCAGCATTTCGTGTTGCGCATGCAGGGAACGCAGAATCACGAGTGACCAGGCCTGGCCGTTCGCCGTGAATCGTACGGCGTACGCCCGTAATCCGCCTCTTTCTGCGGCGACGTTCTGGTAGGTCCGATCCGATCGCAGGGCCGCCTCCACAAATTGCTGGTAGCTGCGGGAAGCGATAGCTCGTGCGGCTATGGAATTTGCCGGCGCGCTGGAAGGCACGACGTCCGCCGAGTTCGCGACAGTTTTGCCGGTGGAATCGAGGACCAGCAGAGTATCGCCGCGCACGCGGTGTTCGAGCATCGCTTGCCGAGCGGCAGCCTGCCATCCACCGGATTCGTCCGGGTCCTTGAGTTCATCCTGAAATGTCACCAGAAAAGACTGGGCAAGTTCCGCCAGGTCGGCGTCGGTGCGGCGATTTTGACCGCGGGCGAAAAGGAAATAACTGGTCAAGCTGAAAACCAGCAGAAGCAATGCCAGCACCATGGAGTACCAGAGCGTCAAACGCGCGCGCAACGTATCAAACATGATTTTTCCTGGTCGGCGAACCCGATTTTTTCCTGGCTGGATCATGGGCGCGGATCGTTTCTTGCTCGAGTCCGAACAGGTAGCCTGCGCCGCGGCGTGTATGCAACAGCGGCGCCTTCGAATCCGCGTCAATCTTGCGGCGAAGGCGGTTCACGTACACTTCGATCAGGTTCGAGAATGGATCGAAGGTTTCATCCCACACGTGCTCGGCAATTGCGGCGCGCCCCACTACCTGGCCAGCGTGACGCGCGAGAAATTCCAGCAGCGCGTATTCCTTGGTGGTTAGCGAGATGCGTCGCCCGCCGCGCGTTACCGACTGACTGGCCGTATTTACTACCAGATCCGCAACTGTGATGTTCGGAGGCCGAAGTTCACCGGAACGGCGCAACAGGGCGCGGAGGCGCGCGAGCAGTTCACGAAAGGCGAAGGGCTTGGCCAGGTAATCGTCGGCGCCCACGTCGAGACCCGTGATGCGATCCTCGACGCCGTCGAGCGCGGTTAACATTAGAATCGGCACGCGATTTCCCGCCTCGCGAATCTGTTTGCAAACCGCAAAACCATCCGAACCTGGGATCATTACGTCCAGGATTATCAGGTCGTAGGTGTTGATTTCCACCTGATACAGCGCGTCGTCACCGGTGGTGGCGGTGTCTACCGCGTAAGCTTGTTCACGCAGTCCTTTCAAGACAAAGCGCAGAACACCGGGGTCATCTTCCACCAACAGCAGGCGCATCGCGACATCATACTGCAACCCGCCAATTCTGCTTCAGACTCCGCGCGGAAGTGCACGGATTACTACGATCGTTCGCCGCCGCCGATTTATCCTGCGTTTAACTTGGGTGTGCCATGGTTCGCACCCGGAGCTGGGCTGCTCTCTTTAAATTTGTGGAGGCATTCATGTCGAAGAAGTTGGCTGGCCTTTTTTTCGTGCTGATCTTGTGTTCCCTGCTCACTACTGCTTATCCCCGCGCGGCAGCCCAATCCGGCGGCGCCTCCGGCTATCATCTGATCAAAAAAGTGAAACTGGGCGGCGTCGGCGGCTGGGACTACCTGGAAGTGGATGCGGCAACGCATCGCTTGTTCATTTCGCGCGCCACTCACGTTATCGTGGTGGATCCGGAGCAGGGCAAAATCGTCGGAGACATTCCGGATACGCAGGGTGTCCACGGCATCGCGTTCGCCGCTGAATTCAATAAAGGTTTCACCACCAACGGCCGCACGTCCGATTCCACGATCTTCGACCTCACTTCACTGAAGGTCACTGGCAACGCCAAGACAGACAAGGATACGGATGCCATCATCTACGATCCTTTCTCCAAGCGTGTCTTCACTTTTAACGGCGATGCCAATACTGCCTCGGCGATTGACGCGGCTTCCGGAACGCTGGTCGGGACGTTTCCGCTGGGCGGAGGCCCGGAGTTCGGCGCGAGCGACGGCAAGGGCAAAATGTTCGTCAATTTAGAGGACAAGAGTGCGCTCGTCAAATTCGACGCCAAAACGCTGAAAATCGAAAATACCTGGCCCCTGGCGCCGTGTGAGTCTCCTTCAGGCCTGGCGATCGACGCCGCGCACGAAATCCTGGTAGTGGGCTGCCACAACAAGCTCATGACCTTCGTAGATGGCAACTCCGGGAAAGTTATTGGCACGGTTCCCATCGGCCAGGGCGTGGATGCAAACCGTTTCGACCCCGTTACGGGTTACGCGTTCGCGTCCTGCGGCGATGGGACGATCACGATCGCGCACGAAGATTCACCCACAAAATTTTCGGCGGTGGAAACGATCCAGACGCAGCGCGGCGCGCGCACGATGGCCCTCGACTACGCTACCCACACGGTATATACGGTGACTGCGGAGTTCGGAGAGACTCCAGCCGTCACGCCGGAACATCCACGCCCACGTCCGGCGATAATTCCAGACACGTTTACGCTGCTCGTTTACGGTCAGTGAGCGGTGATCGATTTCGAATCAGGTTTGCACGGTTGGGAAGCGAGCGTGTCAGCTCGAAGAACGATTCTGTCCCACGAGCGTTCTTCGTAGCTGCCGCTCGAGGATTCGCGGCGGCGACCTTCGTCCCGGGGCGTCTTGGCACACTACTTGGTCGGAGGCTCGACATCCAAAGCGTGCACGATCCATGGCACAATCACTTCCTTAAACATCACTGGATCAGGCCACACGCCTTTCTGCCGTCCCAAGTGCCCGCCATGCGGATTGATCCAGCCGGTCTTGGGCACGTCCCCGGCGCTCAATAGTCGATACGTATCGGAAATCGGCACCTGCGTATCGAGCACGCCGGACAATACGAGCATCGGCGCGGTGGGCTTGCCGATAAGGTCCTGCGTCACCAGCGACATTTTCGGGAAAATCTCCAGCAGTTCGTCGAGATTGTTCACGTTATCGAAGATGGACATCATCGCGGGCAGTTGATCGAACAAATATTCACGATTGCCCTGCAGGCTGTTCAGCACAAATTCTTTCTGAAACATATCGTGAATCGGCGGCGATTGCACGCTGACGGCCTTCAAACGATTTTTTTCGAGGATGGCCATTTTGGTGCCCCAATAGGCGCCCCAACTGACACCGTGAAATTCGACCCTGGATTTATCTACTTCCGGGCGGCTGTACACGTAATCAATCACGCGCGATAACATGCGATCCGCGGTGGGGCTGGCCTTGATGGGGGCTTGCCCCGTGCCAGGGCCATCCACCGCGATATATCCGATGCCGAAAGGCAACACCGCTGAAAAACTCTCGGAGAGATCCTCTTTGCGGCTGTCGAGACCGTTGATCGCAATCACCATCGGCACTGGGCCCGTGGCGTTCTTGGGAAACCTCAGATAGCCGATGATTTCTTTGCCTTCGAAGGGGATGTGCACTACCTCCATCGGCGGATCCCAGAATTTGGTGTGCGCGCGAAATGCCTCGATCGCTTTCTCGTAGGCGCGCTGCTTGCCAGGCGAAGAAGGGACGGGCCAGCGGCCGAACGAATAAACGCGCCAAGCGCGAATGTAGTCCGCGTTCGCCTTGGTCGGATCGGTCTTTTCGAGCGACTTTGCTTCGGCCATCCACTTGTCGCCGACGGCGATGAATGCAGCAGCCCATTCGTCGCGGTCTCTGGTCTTGATCGAGGCAAACGCCGCGCGCAAGTCATCGGGGTTTTGACCGATGCAGGGATACTGGCCATTTTCCGCGCGGGTGACGGCTTCGACTTTAATTTCTTCGATGGTGCGTTCCGGTCGCACTTGTTGAGCGTTTGTCGCCGCGGCCAAAAAGCTAAGTAAAACTGCGAACGTTGCCGCACAGATTTTTGCCATGAGGGAAGTATTCGCACTTCGCATTCGACAGGGCCCCTTTTCTGGTTTCACAACTCAGCGTTTCACACTCCGACGTTTTACTCGGCCTCTGGAAGTTCCCTGCGGCGCAACCTTGCGGCCCGGTGATTGGAGGGTTGAAAGGGAGCCAGCAGTTACGCTGGCTCCCATCTGCCATCCACCGCTGGCGCGAGCTAGAAGCTGAGCTTCAAACCCAACTGTACGGCGCGGTTGCTTCCCGACCCGAGAACGGGATTGGAAGCTGCGACGTCAGGAGTGGCGCAGCCGCACCCGAAGCCGGGACCGAGAACTGACGGATCGTTCATTCCGAAGCCATTCTGCCCACCATAAGGATTCGCAAAATTTGGATGGTTGAGGATATTAAAGAATTCGGCACGGAATTGAGCGCCGAATCGTTCCCCGAGCTTCCAATTCTTGGCTACCGAGAAGTCCCAGTTGCGAAAGCCAGAGTCGCGGAATTCGTTGCGGCCCATTGTTCCAAAGGTTCCCAGTGCGGGCGGAATCATCGCGGAGTTGCCCTGCGCGTAGCAGCCGAACATGCCAAGCGACTGTTGCAGCGCGGGCGTGCTGGCGGCATTGCTACAGATGCCTCCGGCCAGCGTTTGCGGGCTGCCGGGCGCAAAATACGGAATTGAGTTCGGCCCTGATTTGAAGTCGTTCGGGTTGCCAACAAAATCCCAGCGGTCCACGCCTTCACCGGTGCCGCTGATATCGTCACCCGTATCCATGGGGCCCCATGGCTGCGGACTATAGAGGCTCACGATCGAAATGAGCTGCCAGCCTTCCAAGAGCTGCGCAAAGGATTTCTTGCCGGGGATGGAATAAACCGCAGAGAGCGTGAAGCGATGGCGAATGTCAAAATCACTGCTGGCATATTCGCGTTCCGGATGCGTGGCATCTTGCGGCAGACCCAAGCCCGCGCCGAAATCCCAGTTGGCGCCGACATCATCGAGAGAATGCGAGTAGGTGTAGCCGGCGACGAAGGTGAAGTGGTGGTACTCGCGGCCGGTCATCGTCACTTGCAAGCCGTTGTAATTTGATTTGTAGATGTTGTCCATTTGATAGATGTTCGCCAGATACGGGAACTGTCCGTCAGCCGCGAAGGGCCGCGCGGCCTGCTCGGCTCCCGAGTCTGGCCCCACTCCTCCCGACCACCCCGAGCCAACCGCCGGCTGGTTGATATCCCGAATTCCCATCAGGTTCGAGCCGTGATTTCCCACATATGCCACTTCGAGAGATAAATTATTCGTGAACGCGTGTTGCACGTTTAAGGTCCAGTTCGTGACGTATGGAGTCGTAATGTTTGGATTCACTCCTAAAATAGAACAAGTCGCCCCGAGCGCGGCCTCGCAATTGATCTTGGGGATTTGGAACGGCGGAGTCTGACTCACGCCCCACGTATCCCACGGAGTGGGGGGATTCGGAACGTTCTGGATACCAGCGGTGATGGTGCCGGTGCCCTGCACACCGTTCAATATTCCGCCCGTTGGTATAGTGCCAAGGCCGTACACATTGTTGAACGCCATGAACGATTCCCAGTTCAACGTCTCGTACATCATGCCGGCGCCGGCGCGAATCACGGTCTTGCCGTTGCCAAAGGGATCCCACGCCACTCCCAGGCGCGGCGCGAAGTTGCTGTGGTCACCGTGATAGGGCTGACCAATCTGCTGGCCGACCTGAACCAGCCCCGCGGTCGGACTGAAATTGCCCAGCAAATTGTTGTTCTCGGTGATGACCCCGTTGTATTCGTAACGGAGGCCCATATTGATCGTTACGGTGGGAGAGATGCGCCAGTCGTCCTGAACAAACACTCCCTCGGAAACATTGTGGATATGTCGAATCGGGGTGTCACCTACGAGCGCGTGGGTCGGGAAGGGGACGCTGCCGCCCGGGTCGCCGGCGAGAAAGTCCTCCAAAACAGTGGAACCAGTGAAGGCGCCGTTTCCCGAGAAAATGATGTAACCCTTGCCGTCGCCGAAGGCGCCGCCACTGAAGCTATCGCGGTGGATTTCGGCGCCAAATTTCAATGCATGTTTTCCGATGACGTAGGAAACATGATCCACGAACTGATACCGTTGATCGGGACCCTGGAATTTGGGCCACTTGAACCCACCCAGTGTTTCGAAAATGCCGCCGAAGCCTTTTATCTTAAGGCGCGGCAAACCGCCATAGAGCGGATTGGTTACGCCGTCATCGATACCCAGGCTTGCCGCAGAATCCGCGTGGTCGGCGGACTGTGTCGGTTGGTTCAGGCGGTTGTAGCCGAATCTCGCTTCGTTCACCCACCGAGAGTTCGGAACCCAAGTCCAATTGGCGCCGAATACTTGGGATCTGGTGTGTATCAACGTAAGCCATTGTGGTTGCAGTTCAATCGCGTCATCGACTGTTCCGGAATTGTTTCCGAAGAAGTACATTCCGCTCAAGGTGTGACGCTCGTTGATGTGGTAATCAATCTTTCCGACTGCGTTATCGGCGCTCACGACGTTCGGAAATCCCGTCTGGATCTGTGTTCCATTGGCACCGTTATTCGTCGGGAAACCCGTACCGTTGCAGGTGACTGGCGGGCCCAGGGTGCATCCCGCCACCTTGAGGCTGACCGCACTGACCGTGGTGCCGTGGGCTTGCAGGTCGGCGATCGCGTCCGGGATGCTGTTGCCGCAATCACCGCTAACAATAAACGTACAATTACCGGCGTTCGTCGCTGACGGAATCATGAGCGGACTCTGCACCTGAAACGAATTCCCCACTGTGTAGCGCTGCCCCTCATAACCGCCGAAAAAGAATAACTTGTCTTTCACAATAGCCCCGCCTGCGGTTCCGCCGAACTGCTCCAATTCCGTCGGCGTCTTAGGTGTACCCACGGGATTGAAATAGTTTCGCGCGTCCCAGGCCCCGGTGCGCCCAAAGGCGTAGCCGCTGCCATGCAGCGTGTTGGTTCCCGACTTCAGGCCGACGTTCACAATCGCACCAGGCTTCCAGCCATATTCGGCTGGGGGATTTTCGATCAAGTTGAATTCCTGAATGGCATCGATCGGAAGAATTGTGGCGGAATCGCCGGCAATGCCCGCGCCATTGATGATGCTCTGGCCGGAGAAGGGCTCGCTATTGAACAAGCCGTCCACGACGTAGACGTTGTCTTCCGCTCGCAATCCGTCGGTGCTGGTGGTGGAAAATCCGCCGCCGGGATAGCGCACTACGCCGGGGCGCAACTGCAGGAGATTTTCGTAGTTACGGCCATTGAGAGGCAGCTCACTGATTTCCTCGTTGCTCAGAGTTCCGCCCAACGAGGAGGAAGTCGTATTGAGCAGCGGCACTTCTTCGTTTACGACCACGGTTTGAGTGGCATCGCCAGGTTGCAGCACCACATCAATACGGATGTCAGTGGCCACTTCCAGCTGGACGTTGGTGCGCTCGAATCGTTTGAAGCCGGTCTTGGTGACAGTAATCTTGTAGAATCCTGGCTCCAGGTTGGGAGCTACGTACTCGCCCGCACGATCCGTTTCCAGGCTGCGCGTGACCCCGCGCTGCACATCGCTGATCTCCACCGCGGCGCCGACGATCAGAGCATCGCTCGGGTCGCGGACATCGCCCAGGATACGACCTGTGGAAGACTGCGAGAATGTTGGAAACGAGAGCAGCAGCACTCCCAGTCCGAAGATCACTGAACGGGCGGTTCTTTCCCAAAACGGATGTACGTGCGAGCTCCTCGGTAGCCATTGCATGTCCATATTCTTCCCCACCCCTGTGCCAAAAGGCGCTAGAACGCCCTATGTGGTATGACAGCCCTACCACCCAACGATTTGCCGTGTCAAGGTAATTTTTATTCAATCTATTGGTGATTGTGTGGTATGATGGCTATACCAAATGCGGATTAACGCTCAAACCTTGCTCGTTTCCCCACTTTGTCCCGCCTTCTTAGTGATTTCGTGCGAATGTAGTTTTCGCGCTGCAACTCGCAGCTGTGCCCTATTAGTGACTTCGAGGAGTGCTTCGTGAGCATCGCCAGCACGAATCCCGCCACCGGAGCAGTGCTGAAAACGTTTGAGCCGATCTCCGATGCGCAGCTGGAGGAGAAGCTTCAGCACGCCGTCCAGGCCTTTGACGTGTTCCGCAAGACGAGCTTCGCCAGCCGCGCGGCGTGGATGGTAAAAGCCGCGGAAATTCTGGAAGCGGACAAAGAGAAATTCGCGCGCGTCATGACCATGGAAATGGGCAAGACCTATCGCTCCGCGGTGGATGAAGCCGTGAAGTGCGCCTGGGTGTGCCGCTATTACGCGGAGCATGCCGAGAAGTTTCTGGCGGATGAAGCGGCGGACGTTCCGGGAAGCAAGAGCTTTGTGCGCTACCTTCCGCTGGGCCCGATTCTGGCGGTGATGCCGTGGAACTATCCTTTCTGGCAGGTTTTTCGTTTCGTCGCGCCGTCGCTGATGGCGGGAAATGTAGGGTTGCTGAAGCATGCGTCGAATGTGCCGCAATCGGCGCTGAAGATTGAAGAAATTCTTCTACGGGCTGGATTCCCCGAAGGAGTTTTCCAGACGTTGCTGATCGTCTCGAACAAAGTTGCGGGGATTCTCGCCGATCCTCGGATCAAAGCCGCAACCCTCACCGGTAGCGAGGGCGCCGGCATTCAGGTCGGCATCGCCGCGGCAACGGACATCAAGAAAGTCGTTCTGGAGCTGGGCGGCAGCGATCCATTTATCGTGATGAAAAGCGCGAATCTGGAGCAGGCGGTCACCGTCGGCGTGAAGGCGCGCGTGCTCAACAATGGCCAGTCCTGCATCGCGGCCAAGCGATTCATCGTCGCGGAAGAAATCGCGGACGAATTCGAACGCCTCTTCGTAAAAAAAATGGAAGCGCTGAAAGTCGGCGATCCGTTTGACGAACATACGGACGTCGGTCCCCTATCGTCGGCGGATGCACTGAAGGAACTCGACGCCGACGTGCAAAAAACGATTCGGGCAGGGGCACGGTTGCTGACCGGCGGGACGCGACTGAATCAGCCGGGAAACTATTACCTTCCGACCGTGCTAGCCGATATTCCCCAGGATTCCCCGGCATCGTGCGGCGAATTATTCGGGCCCGTCGCGTCCTTGTTCCGTGCCAAAAATGCGGAAGACGCCATTCGGATCGCGAACAGTAGTCCGTTTGGCCTGGGCGCGAGCGCTTGGACCAACGATCCTGCCGAACGCGAGAAATTCATCAACGGACTGGAATCCGGGATGGTGTTCATCAACCGCATGGTCGCCTCGGACCCGCGTCTTCCCTTTGGGGGAGTCAAACGCTCCGGCCACGGGAGAGAGCTGGCGATGTTCGGGATTCGTGAGTTCATGAACATAAAGACGGTTTCGATTGAAGGCACGTGAAGCGCTGCCAGAACCAGTACGGCCGCGCAGTTCGGACGCGGTTTAACGGGACCGATACTGGATGCCTTTGATTTGCGCGAACCGTCTGTGGTATGTCGGTCTGACCACCGGAAGTCTGGCTGTCACGGGGCAGGAGGGTTTATGTACAAGGTTGTGCGGACGTCGCGCCTGTACGAACAGATCGTGCAGCAAATCGAGGATTCGATCCTGAAGGGCACGCTCAAGGCCGGCGATCAGCTTCCTTCCGAACGTGAACTGGCGCTGAAGTTTGGCGTGAGCCGCACCGCGGTGCGCGAAGCCGTCAAGGCATTGCATGAAAAAGGTTTGGTGGAGGCATATTCCGGGCGCGGAACGTTCATCACGGACGGCACGACGGAAGCGGTCCGGCAATCCATCAACTTGATGATGCGGATTGACCAGACGGAGGGCTCGGAAAATCTGGCGGAGGTGCGGCAGATTCTAGAGCCGGAAATCGCGGCGCTGGCCGCCACGCGTATTCAGGAACCGCAGCTGGTGCTGATGCGCGAAGCGTTCACGGTGATGAACGAGGCGCTGCAAGATCCCGACGCCTACATTGAAGCGGATCTGGATTTTCATTTGGCGTTGGCGGAGGCCGCCGAGAATCCCCTGATCCTGTCGCTGCTCGATTCGATTGTGGGATTGCTGCGCGAACAGCGCATCCGCATATTTTTCGAAGATGGCGGACCGCAGCGCGGCCAGTATCACCACGCGCGAATTCTGTCGGCCATCGAACGGCGCGACGCGGAGGCTTCGCGCGCCGCGATGCGCGACCATCTGCAACAGGTCCGGGAAGATTCACGACCGCATCAGGGCCGCGGCGCGGTTCGCGATGCAAACTCCAGATAAGGGCGAGGAGCGGAATGGCCAATTTAGGTTTTGTCGGGCTGGGCGTGATGGGCAGCGAGATGGTGAGCCGGCTTCTGAGCAAAGGCCACATCGTGACGGGCTACAACCGCACACGCACCAAGGCACAGCGCTTGATCGATCGCGGGATGAAATGGTGCGAGTCGCCGCGCGCCGTGTGTGCAGCAGCGGATGTCACGTTTTCCATGGTCACCAACGAAAAAGCACTGGCTGCGATCATGGAAGGACCCGACGGAATCCTGAGCGCAGTCGCGCCGGGAACATTTTTGGTTGATATGAGTACTGTGAGTCCTCACTACAGCCGCAGCGTCGCCGTTCAGGTTCGCGAAAAGGGCGGCGACATGATTGACGCGCCGGTTTCCGGCAGCGTGATCACTCTGCAGGAAGGAAAATTATCCGTGATGGTCGGCGGACGCCGCGAAACCTTCGAGCGCCTGAAACCAATCCTGGACGACATTGGGCCGAAAGTGACCTACGTCGGTGATAACGGCTTGGCGCTTGCGATGAAAATCGCGACGAACCTGAGCCTCGCGGTGCAAATGATGGCGTTCTGCGAAGGTGTCTTGCTTGCGGAAAAAAGCGGCATCGCGCGCGAAGTCGCCGTGGATGTGCTCACCCATAGCGCAGTCGCGTCGCCCATGATCAAGTACCGCGGCCCGTTTGTATTGAGCATGCCGGCGGAGGCGTGGTTCGACGTGAACATGATGCAGAAGGACATGATGCTCGCTCTCGATATGGGACGCGCCCTAGACGTTCCACTGCCGACCACGGCCGTCTCCAACGAATTTCTGACCGCAGCACGGGGCATGGGATTCGCGAAGCAGGATTTTGCGGTGGTTTTCGAAGTGCTGGCACGAATGTCCGGAGTGGCGAAATGACAACGGTTTCGGACCCCACCAGAACAAGCGCGGGCGCAGGGGTCGAAAAATGGCTGCGCATGTACCGGCAGATGACGGCCATCCGCCTGTTCGAAGAAAATGTGAATGAATTGTACACGCGCGCGCTGATGCCGGGCCTGGCGCACCTTTACATCGGAGAGGAAGCGGTCGCCGTGGGAGTTTGCGAAGCACTGCGCCCCGATGATTACGTCACCAGTACGCATCGCGGCCACGGTCACTGCCTCGCCAAGGGCGCGTCTCCGCAATTGATGTTTGCGGAATTGCTGGGAAAAGAAGCTGGATACTGCCGCGGCAAGGGCGGTTCGATGCACATCGCCGATCCCGCCACGGGGAATCTGGGAGCGAATGCCATCGTGGGCGGAAGTGTTGGCATCGCCACAGGCGCCGCACTCTCGGCGAAAACCTTGAAAACGGGACAAGTCGCGGTTTGCTTTTTCGGTGAAGGCGCGCTGGGACAAGGCGTGCTGTATGAATGCATGAACCTCGCGCAGCTGTGGAAGTTGCCGGTGATTTACGTTTGCGAAAATAATATGTACACCGAATACACACATTTTTTGGAAACCACTGCGGGAGATATTCCTGCGCGGGCCAGCGCTTTCGGAGTGCGCGCGGAAACCGTGGATGGGCAGGACGTGGGTGCGGTGCATGCCGTCGCGACGGACCTTACCGAGCGCGCCCGCCGCGGCGAGGGGCCGGCATTTCTTCTGTGCAATACGTATCGCTATCGCGGGCATCATGTGGGCGATATCAATCGTGAATATTACCGCTCGAAAAAAGAAGAGCAGCAATGGCTGGCGGAAAGCGATCCGATCAAGAATTTCGCCGAATGGCTGAAAGCACAGAAGCACGCGGACGCCGACACTCTCAGCGCGATTGATTCCGAACTAAGAGCTGAAATGGATCAGGCTGTGAAGTTTGCGGTGGCTGCGCCGTATCCCAGCGCGGATCAAGTTGACCAGGACGTCTATGCCTGAAGCCGGAACTCGTGAAATTACTTTCGCGGAAGCAGTCCGCGAAGCGCTGGCGGAGGAAATGCGGCGCGACTCGCGCGTCTTCATCTTGGGCGAAGATGTGGCCGAAGCTGGCACGCCGTTCAAGGTCCTCTCCGGGCTTGTAGAAGAATTCGGCACGTCGCGAGTGGTGGACACGCCGATTTCAGAAGCTGGATTTACCGGCGTGGGAGTTGGCGCAGCGATGACCGGCTTGCGTCCCGTCGTGGACATCATGTTTGGTGACTTCATCACGCTGACCATGGATCAGATGGCCAATCAGGCTGCAAAAGTGCATTACATGTCCGGCGGAAAGTGGAAAGTACCCATGGTGATGCGCACCACGCTGGGCGCGGCACGGCGCTCCGCGGCGCAACATTCGCAATCACTGCACGCGTGGTTTAGCCATATTCCCGGATTGAAAGTGGTGTTGCCTTCGACGCCGTATGACGCAAAAGGCTTGCTGAAAAGCGCGATCCGCGACGACAACCCCGTGATTTTTTTTGAAGACAAGATGAGCTTCAAATTGAAGGGGCCGGTGCCCGAAGCCGAATACACGATCCCGCTCGGCGTGGCGGACATCAAGCGCCTGGGAACGGATATCACGCTGGTCGGCACCAGCAGCATGGTGCAAGTCGCGCTGGAGGCGGCCGTTATGCTGGAGCAGGCCGGGATCAGTGCGGAAGTTGTGGACCCGCGAACGACTTGGCCGCTCGACGAACACACGTTGATCGAGTCCGTGAAAAAAACATCGCGCGCGATCGTGATTGATGAAGGCTACGGCCGCTATGGTGTCGCGGCGGAAATTGCGGCCACGATCGCCGAAGGTGCCTTTCATTACCTGGACGGCCCAGTGAAGCGCATGGGCGCGATGCACGTGCCCATCCCGTTCTCGCCGCCGCTGGAAGACCTCACCGTGCCCACCGGGAAAACAGTTTTCGACACCGCTATGAAACTTTGCGGCCGCTCTTGATTTCGTAGTTTCAGGAGGGATGCCATGGCGCTACCAACACAGGGAACGATGGCGGTTGATTGGGAGCAGCGCATTGACTTCGATCGCCTGCGCACGGAACGGCTTCAGCGCGTGAAGGATCTTCTGGGCAAATCCGAAATGGGCGCGGTCCTGTGTTTTGACATGAACAACGTGCGTTACATCACGTCCACGCACATCGGTTCATGGGCGCAGGACAAAATGAGCCGCTTCACGCTGCTCACGCGCAAGAGCGAGCCAATCCTCTGGGACTTCGGCTCCGCCGCGAAGCATCACCAATTGCATTGCCCGTGGCTCGGTGAACGCTCGCGCGCCGGCATTCCGCTGCTACGTGGCGCGATGTCGCCTGCAATGGGCCGTGCCGAAGATGTCGCGAAAAAAATACGGATTGAGCTCGAAGAGCATGGCCTGTTGCACGAGCCTCTGGGCGTGGACATCATCGAGCCGCCCATCCTTTTTGCGCTGCAGCGCGAAGGAATCAAGATTGTGGACGGCCAGCAGCTGATGTCCGACGCTCGCGTCATCAAGACCCGTGACGAAATCGCGCTCCTCAATACTTCCGCGATGATGGTGGATGCGGCCTACGACGAACTCTACCGCGCGATGAAGCCGGGCATGCGTGAAAACGAGGCCGTCGGCTTGGTTAGCAAAGTTCTGTACGACCTGGGCTCCGAGTACGTCGAAGCGGTGAACGCAATTTCCGGCGAACGCTGCAATCCGCATCCGCACGTTTTTTCAGACCGCGTGCTGCGTCCCGGCGATCCCGTGTACTACGACATTCTGCATTCCTACATGGGCTACCGCACCTGCTATTACCGCTGTTTCACCATTGGCTATGCTTCGCACGCCATGATTGATGCCTATAAACGCTGCCGTGAATATCTGGATGCGGCGATTTCGCTGGTGCGTCCCGGCCGCACCACTGGCGAGATTGCGGCGCTGTGGCCGAAAGCGCAGGAATTCGGATTCCCCAACGAAGAAGCGGCTTTCGCTTTGCAATACGGCCACGGCATCGGCTTGGCGATCTGGGAAAAGCCGGTCATCAGCCGCTTGGTTTCGCTTGATCATCCCTATGAAATCAAGCCCGGCATGGTTTTCGCGCTAGAAACGTTCTGGCCTTCCACCGACGGATGGGCTGCGGCGCGCATTGAAGAGGAAATCGTAGTCACGGAAACGGGCCACGAAGTTATTACGCGTTTCCCGGCGGAGCAACTGTTGGTGGCGGGCGCGCATTATTTCACCGTCAACGGGCCGCTGTCCACAACGCGCGAATCCGAAGCGGCACCCAGCAAGCGCGTCAAGGAAATGGTCGAAGCCAGTGCCAAAATCGAGCGAGTCGGCGCTACGGACTAAGAACTGAGTTTTGTCCCCGAGGAATTATGGCTATCAGCGTGGTTATGCCAGCGCTCGAACTAACGCAGGAAACTGGCAAGCTCGTTTCCTGGCGCAAAAAAGAAGGCGAAGCGGTCGCCAAGGGCGAGACACTGCTGGAAGTCGAGACCGACAAAGCGGTCGTGGAAGTGGAGGCGCTGGCGGACGGCTTTTTAGCCGGCGTGAAGGCGAAGGAAGGCGACGTTATCGCGGTAGGCCACACGATCGCCTGGATTGTGAACCAGGGCGAGTCAGCTCCCGCGGATGAGGCGCCTGCTGCTGCGGTCGCCAGCGCAATCACACCTGCGGCAAGAGCCGCCGAACCAGCTGCTGCGTCCGCGGATGCCGCGATGGCAGGCGGGAGGCTGAAGATCTCGCCCAAAGCGCGCCGCCTGGCCAATGAGCTTCACGTCCATCTCGACACCGTGCGAGGTTCAGGCCCCGGCGGAGAAATTCTCGCTTCGGATATCCAGGCCGCGGCCAAATCCTCGGCGGTGTCACCGAGCGTTGTCGCATCGTCCTCCGGCGCGAAAATCGAAACGCTCACAGCCATCGGCCGGTTGATGGCGGAGCGCACCACGCAAAGTTGGACGACCGTTCCGCATTTCTTCCTTGTTCGCGAAGTGGACGCCGGCGCACTGCATCAGGCGCGCGAAAAACTGGCGGGTTCCGCTGCTGCAAATTCCGGCGTCAAGATCACGCATACGGACTTGTTCACCGCGCTCGTGGCGCGCGTGCTGCCGCAACACCCCCGCATGAACGCGAGCTGGACGCCCACTGGATTCCAACTTCACCCCGAAGTGAATATAGCCATCGCCATCGCCGTAAACGAGGGCGTGATCGCCGCAGTGATTCCTAACGCACACGTCGCGAGCATTGCTGAAATTGCGACGCAGCGCCGCGACCTTGCCGAGCGCGCTAAATCCGGCAAATCGCGCCCGCAAGATTTCGCTGGCGCCACATTTACGATCAGCAACCTCGGCATGTACCAGATTGATTCCTTCACCGCCATTATTCCACCCCCGCAAGCGGCAATCCTGGCGGTCGGCGCAATTTCCGATCGCATCGTCGCGATCGACGGCCAGCCAGTCGTCCGCAGCATGATGACGCTCACGCTTTCCTGCGATCATCGCGTAGTGGATGGCGCCCGCGGCGCGCAGTTCCTGAATGAGCTGGCGCAAGCGATCGCCGAACCTCAGAAGTACTTGCGCTGACGATGTCCTCTCTCGACGCCTCGCTACCTTCGGCAAGCGCAGGTGCGCCTCCCGCACCGCGCGGAAAACCCTTTTACGCGAATCTTTGGGTTCAGGTTCTGGTCGCGATCGCCTTCGCCCTGTTGCTCGGGCACTTCAGCCCCGCAAAAGCCATCGCCATGAAGCCGCTGGGCGATGCGTTCATCCGGCTGATTGCCATGGTCATCACGTTGATTATTTTCTGCACGGTCGTATCTGGAATTGCTGGCGTGCAAGACATGAAAAAAGTGGGTCGCGTCGGGGGAAAAGCGCTTCTCTATTTCGAACTCGTCTCCACGTTCGCGCTCCTCCTAGGCCTCACCGTGGGCAATCTCGTGAAGCCAGGCGCGGGTTTCAACATCGATCCCGCCAGCCTCGATGTGAAGTCGATGGCGGACTATGCAGGCCAGGCGAAGGCACAGGGCGTGACGGAATTCCTGATGCACATTATTCCCACCACGGTCGTGGACGCTTTTGCCAAGGGCGACATTCTCCAGGTCCTGCTCGTGTCCATCCTGTTCGGATTCGCGCTGTCGGCGCTCGGTGCCCGTGCTAAACCGCTGTTGGATCTGCTTGATTCCTTGACTCGCGCCATATTCAAGATCGTCAACATGCTGATGAAATTCGCGCCGTTGGGCGCTTTTGGAGGAATGGCCTTCACGGTAGGCAAGTACGGATTTTCTGCTCTCGGTCCTCTGGTAAAACTGATCGCGGTATTCTACGCGACCTGTACCGCGTTCGTACTGATCGTTCTGGGCGCTATTGCCGCGGCTGCCGGCTTCGGAATATTCAAGTTTCTCGCTTATATCCGGGAAGAAATCCTGATCGTCGCCGCCGTGAACACCTCCGAAGCCGCTTTGCCTACGCTCATGGAAAAGCTGGAACTCCTGGGATGCTCGCGGTCGCTGGTCGGCCTCGTGGTGCCTTCCGGCTATATTTTCAATACAGACGGCACCGGGCTGTACATGACTCTCGCCGCGTTATTCGTCGCTCAAGCGACCAATACGCACTTGACGGCCATGCAGCAGCTCACCATTTTTGCGGTCGCGACCCTCACATCCAAAGGCGCCAGCGGAGTCTCAGGCGCATCCTTCATAGCCCTGGTCGCAACCCTCACCGTCGTCCCCACTATTCCGGTTGCCAGCATGGCGTTGCTCCTCGGAATCGAGCGTTTCATGAGCACCGGCCGCGCGCTCGTCAACATGATCGGCAACGGCGTCGCTACCGTCGTGGTCGCACGCTGGGAAAAAGAGCTGGACCGCGCGACGCTCAACCGGAATCTGGTGGAGCGGCGAGGTAAAGTCATCGAATCGCAATAGTGCCGCGCCGGAACGAGGGACCATACCGCGCATCCGACCGACCGAACATTACGAAGCCACGGAGTCAGTTCCCGAACAGCAGGATTTGAAACGTTCCGGATGCATTTGACGGCACCAGAAGTTCGTGCGTTTTGGAATTCAGCGCCATGGTCTTCGAGCCCGCGTGCGTGGGGATACGCTGCACGGCCGTGTATTTGTCCGGCGAATCCTGGTGAAACACGTCCACCGTACCCTCTCCGGTGGAGTTGAAGACCAAGCTGGAAGCCGCATCGAACGCGCTCGCGTCCACGTGGTCTCCGATCGGCAGAGTTACAATCACGTTTCCATTGTCCGAATTGACCACGGCCATCAGTTTGCTGCGGCATCCGATGAAAAGCCGATGATTCGCGCGATCGATCGCCATGCTTGACGGGCGTTGGCACGGCGCCAGCGGCCAGCGATTCTTCACTGTCATGTCTCGCGCGTCGATGCGCAGCGTCTGATTCTGATCCTCGAGATTGACGAAAACACTCCCCCATCCATCGGCCACAGCGAACTCCGGGCCTCCGCCCAGTGCAATGGTGCCAAGGACGTTGCCGCTGGCGGCGTCAATCACCGTGGAACTGTCGCTGCCGCCATTCATCGCGAATACGCGGTGCGTGGAGGGATCGTACACAATGGCATCAGGTTTCTTGCCGGTGGGCACCTGTGAAATCGGAGCGAGAGTCTTCAAGTCAAAAACTGTCACCGTGGAGGCGTGTCCATTGCTGATGAAGCCGCGCCCCGAATCCTCCGCAAGAGCGATGCCATGAACTCCCGGCGTATTTGCAATCTTCCCTTGCACGCTGTTTGATGCCAGATCGATTACCTCGACCTGCGTCTCGTGCGATACAAACACGCGCTGCCCGATTTCATCTACCGTCAGGTAATCCCAACCACCGGTTCCTCCGACTGGAATCGTTCGTAATAGATGATAGCCCGCAGCGGCAAAGCTCGCGCCCATCGTGATCAGTACACCGGCGCAAAGGATCGGCCATTTTTTCAACGAAACCTCGCTTGTGTCGGGCTGGAAAGTTTGGCTACCGACACGAACCCGAGCCGGAATCACGAAACGTCTTTCCTGCTTCGGGCACAAATTCCCAATCATAGCTCTTGGCATGGAGCGTAAGTTTCAAAACGCCGTACGTGTCCGCATTGCGGACTTCGCTTGTGGGCAGAGGCGTCGCGAAAGGGCGATGGCTCTTGCCACCAGTGCCGGCCACGAATTCCCGTATGCCGCGTGCCGCATCAGCCTTGCCTTCGGGATTCTGCAGCGCGAAACGCTCGTAATCGTGATCGTGCCCGTTGATGACAACGGCGGCTCGCGCTTCGTACAAGTCCTGCCAGAACGCTTTCACTTCTGGATCGTTGCCGTGCTTCGCTCCGGAACTGAATAGCGGTTTGTGCCAGTAAGCCAGCGTGCAAGCAGCCGGATGCGACTGCAAATCCTCGCGCAGCCATTTCTCTTCGACGGAACCCGGTTGGCAGCCGCCGAGCTCGGCGCATTCGCTATTAAGCACCACGATGTGCCACGTTCCGACGTCGTAGCTGTAAAAACCTTTGGCTGGATCGCCGGCCGCCGCGCCGAAATAATTGAAGTAGGGAGTGGCGCCTCCGGAATGGAACTCGTGGTTGCCGACGGAGGGGCGCGTCCGCCCCTTTTGCCTTCCCCAGGTGGGATCGTAGCATTTCGCGAATTGCTCGGCCGTGCCACCCTCGTATGCATTATCGCCCGCGGTGAACACCGTGCCGGGAATACCGTCGAGAAGCTTGGCCGTCGCTTCCGCGCCAGAAAGGTCCGCGCAGTCGGCAATATCGCCAGCGCCCACCAGCACGACATCCGCATCACTGTTTTTCTGCGCTCGGGTGGATTGCGCACCGACGGTGGATATTACGGCGGCGCAGAACAACGGCAGCAGAAGCCTAAACGTGCCTGTCTTGTTTTTCATGTTGTGAGTTGCGATTTAAGCGCTCCAATTTTCGCAGCAGGGGTATCAGCATCCGCTGTGGCGCGGCTCAATCCTTCCTCCATGGATACCAACGGAAACCCACCGAGTACGTCGGCTTGTAGTATTCACGCTGATCCACGTAAATCTGACTGCCGGTGTAGAAACCGAATACCTCGTTCGTGAGATTTTCACCCTGGACGAGCAAGGAGAGCCCCGCGTGCACGCGGAAGCTGGCTTGCGCGTCAACCTGAAAATGGGGGTACAGATAAATGTCCCCCGCGGGCCCTCTCACACCGAGATTGGCAGGATCGGTCGCGGGTGTGAATTGATACTGGTAAATCATCGCGCTGTTGTAGGTCAATCCCAAATGGACCGACAGTCTTCCGCGATCGTAGCTCGGTCCGATATTGAATGAGTTGGGCGCCTGACGCTGCAGCGCGGGAGAGTCGGTTCGTCCCGGTATCCCGTGGGCTTGGGAGTACGTGTAGGTGTAGTTCGCAGCCATCCCAAGCCCGGAGAGAAACCAGGGAAGCATACCGAAGCGCTGCAGATACGCGAGTTCGACGCCTCCCACGTGCGCGTTCGATCCGTTGACGATCGTACTCGTCGGGCATGGCAATGGGCCCGTGGGGCACAGCGGACTGGGGATGTCGAGATTCGTCGTGTAGTAGATCGGATCGATGAGCTGCTTGTAGAAGAATCCGGCTTGAATCACGCCATACGGCTGCAGGTAGTGCTCGTACAAAACATCGAAGTCGTTGGCGTGCTCCGGCTTGAGATTGGGGTTCCCATTGGAAATGGTGAAGGGATTAGTAGATTGGTCCACGAGGGAGTAAGGAACCAAGTCGTACGGATTGGGGCGCGAAATTCCGCGGCCATAGACAGCGCGGATATCGGAGTTGGCCGTCAGTTGGTAACGCAATTGCACGCTGGGCAGAGGATCCAGGTACCACTGATTGTTATGCGTTTCTTCCGTGCTCAACCAATCGCCCGCGTTTGGGCCAGACGGGATCGTCAGCGTCTGAAAGCCCTGTATGTACAACTGCGTGGCCTCCAGACGCAAACCGGTTTGCAAGCTCCAGCGGCCAGATCGCAAAGTGTTCATGATGTAGCCAGCGGTAACGCGCTCGGTCAGATTGTAGTTGGTTGGATCGGAGCCCAGGTGAGTGTCGCTGACGTCCAGCGTGAAGTCGCCCGGATTGCTGATGAAGAAATTGTTGAGTTTGCTGAAGCTCGTCACTGGGCCGATGCTATAGCTGCCATTGTAATAATCCGAATTCTTGAAGCCGCTCAGGAACTGGCTCATCAGGAAATTGCCATTCGGATCCCACACTGGGGAAAATGCGTTCTGATAATTGTGCGAGTTGCGAATTTTGGCGCCGAACTGAAACGTGCCGTCGCGCGAGCCCCATTTGTAATTCTTGCCGTACGTCGCCGAACCTTGCAGGCTCACTTGGTCCGTCGGTCCCGTTGACGTGTCGAACTCGCTCATTGAGTATTGCGTCGGATCGAAAATCGGGGACCCCGGAAACACGCAAGGGCCCGCAGGTTGTCCTGCACCGTCCGCAGCCGCGAACTGGGGTCGGTAGGGCGTTTTGTTGAGGGATGAATCGTACAGGCAGGTTGCCGACCCGTTATATGTGAAATTCACGCCCGGATTACCCCCAGCACCATTTTCGCGGCCATTTGAAACTGAAACGTCCCAGGCGATCCAGGAATTGGAAAAAACGTGCTTGCCGCCGCCTGAGATGCTCCCAATCCAGTAGTCCGGAATGCGCTGGGAAGTCGAAAATTGCGGCAAGTCTGGCGTGATGATAGGTGCGCACGGGGGCTGTCCGGGCGCCGGGGGCGGACATACATCGTCGTTCAGTGTATAGGCCCACTTATTTCCGTAGTCTTTGAAGTCGGAATACAAGTAATGGAGATAGATGTCCGAATCCTTGGAGATCCTGTCGTCTGCTCCCCCTGCGAGGCCCCAGCGTGTACGCTGGTATCTGTATTCGCGAAGATCAAGACTGTCATAAGTCGGAGCTGCGTAGCCTGGGTCAATCGCGGGTTCAATATCGTCAATCCCGCGGCCGTTGTAGTCGTATGTGAAACCAATCAGCGCGCCGAATTGTTTGCTTGCGCCGAAACGCTGGCCGACAGTAGCAGAGGTCTGGCCGACGTACCGTCCACCCAGAATCGGCGTGTACCCACCGATACCAGAGAAAATCAATGTTGGTTGATCGCCGGCATTCTTTAGCCTCAAGTCGACCGTGCCACCGATGGCGTCGCCGTCTTGACTTGCTGAAAGAGTTTTCTCCAGCACCACGGCGTCAACTAGATCGGCCGGGATCACATCCAACTTGATTTGTCGCACCGCCACTTCGGGTGACGGCACGTTGATGCCCTCGACCGTCACATTCGTCAGGCGCGGCTCCGTTCCGCGGACCTGCACGTATTTGCCTTCGCCTTCATCGCGCTCGAGCGTGACACCAGGCAGCCGGCCAACCGCGTCGGCGATGTTGGCATTGGGAAGACTGGTGATGACGTCGGCGGAAAGCACGTTGACGATATCGTCCGAAGTTTTCTGGATCTGTATTTGTTCAGCTTCGCCTTCTAGATCTCCGTGCACGCTAATCGATTGGTCCGAGGGCGCAACCCGCAGGACGGCGTCGAGCGAAAGCGTCTGGCCCTCGTTCAATTGCACGCTCTTGGTGAAGGACGCAAAGCCGGAATACGAAATCGTGACGGTGTATTGGCCCGCGGGTAAGTTCGTGACGCTGTACTGGCCCTGGTCGTCGGAAACGCTGGAAAATCCGCTGGGCTGAACGGTCACGAGCGCACCCTGCAAGACCCCACCGGCGATATCTGCAATGTGCCCGGTGATCGCCGCCTTGGCGATTTGTGCCGTGGCTCGCTCCGGCCAGATGATTGGCGCGCAGAACAGCAACATTGTCAAAACCACGCCCAGAACCGCCCTTATCCTGCAGCACGGAAATGATTCGGGTCTGCCCCTGGACCTCATCGAAATTCTCCCCCGTTGATCCCGTCTCCACGGCGAGTTCCAAAACTCGTGCTCTTGAATGTGGTGGATTGCGGCAGTGCCTGCGTCGCTGATGCCATTTAGCGCGGTCAATGCGTACTAGGCGTGAACGATCCTTGATGGGAACTTGAATAGAGGCTGAATTTTTTTCAGACTGCGGCGGCAGCAGGAACACTTTCTCGCGAATGGATCGCGGGACCCTGCGGGGCAGGCAAACACACGCGGAACAAGGAACCTGTGCCGATCTGACTTTCTGCAGTGATGGTGCCACCGTGCATTTCGACGATCCAGCGGCCGATGGCAAGACCCAGTCCCGCTCCGCCGGTTTCACGCGAACGCGCGGAGTCCGTGCGATAGGAACGCTCAAAGATGAGACTTAGTTCGCGCTCCGGAATGCCGATGCCCGAATCGCGAACGAGAATTTGAATTTCGTCCGATGCAGCGAGCAATTCAATTTCGCAAAAGCCGCCTTCTGGGGTGTACTTGATGGCATTGTCGAGCAAAATCAGCAGCAAGCGATCGATCGCGATCGCGTCAGCTCTTACCCAAACAGGGGCGCCCGGCGTGCGCACCTCAATGTCCAGCGATTTGCCTCCCGCAAGCAAAATAGCGCGCTCCTGCGCTTTGCGCACGTGGATGTCCAAATCAACTACGCGCAGTTCCATGCCCATCGCGCCGGCGTCCGCCCGCGCCAGCGTCAAAAGATTTTCCAGCAGGCTCGTCGTTTCTTCCGACATGCGCAGAATCTTTGCCAACGCGTCCGTGTACTGCTGCTTCGTTCTCGGCTTGCGCAACGTCACTTCAGCAACAGTGCGAATCACGGTGACCGGTGTGCGCAAATCGTGCGAGGCGTCCGCGGTAAATTGCGTGATGCGCTGGAAGGATGCGTCAATGCGTTCAAGCATCGCGTTCAGCGCCTCCGTCAGACGCCGCAGTTCGTCGCGCGGCCGCGGCACTTCCAGTCGATGCGAGAGGCCATCCACGCCAATACGTTCAGCCGTGTCAATGATCCGCTTCACAGGCGCCAGCGACCTGCCGCTCAGCCAGTAACCCAGCAGCGAAGCCACTACTACCAGCAGCGGCACAATTTCTCTTTCGATGTCGCGGAAATGGTCGAGCGCTCGATCGAACGGCTCGGTGGGAACGGCGGCATGAACTTCATAAGTCTGTCCGCTAGCCTGAACTTTCCGTGAAGCGATGCGGTATTGAATGTGATTCAGATTCGTCGTCAGGAAAGTGGGTGCGCTGCCGGCCACGGCAGGCAACTCGGCAGGTTGCAGGAATTGCGGCGAGCGGAAGATCCAGCGCTGATTGGCATCGGCCACTTCAAAAACGGCGCCGCTCGGCCACCAGCTGGCCAGTTTCTCCAGCTCCTTCTGAACCTTCGCCTCTCCCTTCGGTGCGCTCCGCTCCACCAGCCGCTCCAGACTCTGCAGATTCACGCTGGATGCATCGTTGACGGTGACATCAATGCTGCGCCGAAATCCCACGTCGCCAATGCACACAAAAATACTCAAGGAAGCCGCCAACACGACGAAGTAGAGCGCGGTAAGCTTGGTGCGGATTGTCAGATTCATGACAGTGTGGTCAGTCCCATCGAGTAACCGAGTCCGCGATGAGTTTGAATGAGTTTCGATTTCGAATCGCGTTCGATCTTCTTTCGCAGCAAACGAACGTAGGCGTCGAGCGTATTGTCTTCTACCTCGCGACGGTTACCCCAGACGTCGGTGATGATCGCCTGGCGCGGGACAATCTGACCTCTGTTCCTAGCCAGCACTTCTAGTAGCCGAAACTCGGTCAGCGACAGGCAGAGTGGAACGCCGCTGCGAAAAGCGCGCTGCGCTGCTATATCCAGCACTAGATCTCCTGCTTCCAGCACGTTTTTCGGTTTGCTACCGCTGCGCCGTTCCAGCGCCCGCACGCGCGAGAGCAACTCCAGGAAAGAAAATGGTTTGGTCAGATAATCGTCGGCGCCCGCGTCCAGTCCTCGGACAACATCGGCAAGCGAATCGCGGGCAGTCAACATCAGCACGAGTGTTTCACGGCTGCGCAGCCGCAACCGCTCTACCACATCGTATCCGCTTAGATCAGGAAGCATGACGTCCAGCAGGATCAAGTCGAAATTGCCGGATTCCGATTTTTGCAGCGCGGCCTTTCCTTCACCGCATAGCTGCACGCAGAATTGTTCTTCCTCTAATCCACGAACCAACGCGGACGCCAACTCCGGTTCATCTTCAACGACGAGTATGTTCATGAACGGATTTGCACGGGAGTCTACGGGTCCGAGTGTGACAGCAGAATGAATAGCAGGTTACGGAAACGCCACATGTCGCAGGCGGCCCGCAAACAATTGATTTCGCCGCTTGAAAGTTGACGCGGCGGCGGCTGGCATGCAACGCTTGTTTGTGGCGCTGCATCTTTGGTAGTACAGCGGGATCGGAGCTCCGACGATGGCTCTTTCACGCGGGGTCTGTTCGCTTTTTTTGGCGTGCGCGGGGTGGGCAAGCGCCCAGGACGCACCGCCCGCGCCACCTCTCGATTCCCGGCTGCCCCCTGCTTACACCGACGCCAACATACCTCCGTCTGTACTACTTGAGACTGTTCCTCTCATCGTTCCTGAGGGCACGGCCGTTGAGATTGCGCTCGATGAGGAAATTCGGATTCGCAAGGTTGGTCAGTCGATCAGTGGCCACGTCGTCGAACCCGTGTACGCGTTCGACAAGCTCGTCGTGCCGGTGGGCACTGCCGCCGCAGGCCGGATCACCAATATCGAAGCGACCTCCAACGGCAAACGTGCTCTCAGCGCCTTGGACGCCGAATTCACCCCAGCGCACAAGATCGATGTCGAATTCACCGAACTCGTTCTTCCGGATGGCAAGCATCTCCCGATACACACTCGCGTGACTCCGGGCTCCGGACAGGTAATTGAATTCATCACCGCCGCCGACGCAAGCGCGGGCAAAGGAGTGAAGGACGCTGCCGCCGCAAGAGCGAAAGAGGCAAAAGAGGAAGCCAAGCGCGACTGGGACTCGGCGATGCAGCAAGTCAAAGAGCCCGGGAAAGTGCGCAAAATCGAGCGGTACGCGGTCGCTCAGCTTCCAGTCCACCCGCAGTACATTGACGCGGGCACAATCTACTTGGCCGAGCTTCAGCAGCCGCTCCATTTCGGCAGTGAGCCACTCACCCCGCAGCTCGCGGCATCACTCAGCTCTCTGCCGCCGGACGGCAGTTTCGTGCGAGCGCGCCTGGTGACACCGCTGAGCTCTGCTAGCTCCCAAATCGATGACCAAGTCGAAGCCATGCTCACGCGCCCTCTCTTCGATGGTGACCGCTTAATTCTGCCACAGGGAGCGATTCTGAGAGGTTCCGTCGTCCAGGTCGAGCCGGCGCGCCACATGAGCCGCAACGGCCAGCTCCGATTCGTATTTCACGACCTCGTGCTGCCGAACGGCCTCGATCAGAAGGTGAGCACCGTCCTTGCGGGAGTTCAGGCCGGGAAAACCGATAATCTCAAGCTCGATTCGGAAGGTGGGGCGCGAGCTGTTTCTCCCAAATCGCGTTATCTGCAAACGGGAATCGCCCTGGGATTGGCCGCTGTTTCGACTGCTGGGGATGGCGACGCAGACGTTCTTAATAAGTCAGCGGGCGGGGCCAACGGTTTTAAACTTGTGGGCATCGCAGTGGGAATTGCGGCGCGTTCAAATCCCCTCGGCATCGCCATGGGCGCACTTGGCGCAAGCCGCTCCGTGTACATCCACTTCATCGCGCGCGGCCGCGACGTCGTGTTCCCCGAAAATACCGCGATGCAGATCGGCATCAGCGTTCGACCAATGGCTTCAGCAATGGCCTTGCCGCAATAGTGATCGGCACCGCTAAGGGTTCCGCAGCGGAGCCATCGCGGTCACAGCTCCCACGTTTTGTCCCCCAACCCAGAATTAATATTCGGCCGGACCAATTTGCGACGTCATCACGGTTCCTCCGCCAGGAGACATCGGACCACGGTGCGCTCGGAAGTAATCCACACCCCCGATAAACGCTGCCGGTTCAAACGGTCGATGCAACACCCTCCCGTGCATTGATTCGACAATGCTTGCGCGGGAGAACCATCCGTTTGGCTGTGCTCGGCTAAAGCCTAGCCAGGCCAGCGTTCCTGCTGGTCTAACCC
>Ga0209221_1000108_pt1 | contig 48383 bp, 46 predicted proteins | sample BlaSpr_A8_Ref_O2_FD_187989 | JGI IMG/M metagenome (GOLD analysis project Ga0209221, IMG submission 187989) | Forest soil microbial communities from Thunder Bay, Ontario, Canada - Black Spruce, Ontario site 2_A8_Ref_O2 (SPAdes) (version 2) | ecosystem: Environmental > Terrestrial > Soil > Boreal...
CGCGAATACGACGCTTCAGTTTGCGGTCGCGATGCTGATCGGTTCCAGCTTCGGTCTGTTATTTCAGTGGGACGTGCGTGGCTACGGATCGTCGATGGGCTGGGGCCTGGGCTTTGGCATCTTCTGGTGGTTTCTGGGGCCGCTTACGATCTTTCCGCTGGCTTCCAGGATGTCGCTCGACTGGTCGGCCGACCGTGGAAACGAAGTTTTCGGGTCGCTGGTCGGACATATACTTTACGGCCTTGTCCTTGGGATCGCGTACGCGACGATTGATCGGCTTTGGGTGAAGTTATTCATTGAGTCCGATCCCCTGAATCGGGAGCCCGGGGGGCCGGGATTGCTGGTGTTACGCTCGCTTGGCTGGGGTGCTCTGGCTGGTTTCGCGGGCGGAATCGTTTCGAGCCCAGTCATGTTTGCTACCGGGATACTGCCTCAAATCGCGGGTCTCGATACCTCCCTCACAATCGTGCGGGCACTAATGATCCATCTTGTGGTGAGCATGATCGTGGGGATGACGTTCGGGCTCTTATTTCGGCGCGAGTCTCCGAGCCTCGGACTTGGCGTAATGTGGGGTTGGCTGTTCGGCTTGATCTGGTGGTATCTCGGACCCATAACGCTACTCCCACTTTTGCTCACAGGTGAGACCGACTGGCGCGCGAGCGCTGTCTCTGCGCTGCTTCCGTCTCTTATGGGGCATTTGATATTCGGAGCTACAACGGCGTTTGTGTTCCTCTCGCTGGAGAGCCGCCACCGACACAAATTACTGTTAAGTCCACGAACGGCAGCTTATGAAATCCGTCGTATTCGTCCGGTCGGGACGCCGGCTCCGGCGCTTTGGATTTTCGCGCTGGGGATGGGTGTGTTGCTACCCATCATTCTCGGATGACTCTGACCGGTGCGGCGAAGAGTTCAAAACCTTGACACCGTCGTCCATCGCGAAATGAGGGAATTGGCAGCCAACTCGTATCATTGGATGGAAGGCTACTCGCGGATTTGGACTCGTAGTGTAACTTTCCCCGAAAAGTTGAATCTACCTCACAGTCGCGACGCGGTAGCGGTTGGATGTTTCGGAACAAAGCCAGGGGCCCGCGCAGTGAGTTTCGCTTCAATTCTGCAGCGGATCTCGGCGTTACGGATATGGGCGGTTCCGGGACTGAAGGATTTTTGTGGTTCTTAATCGATGGATGTGACCGAGCCTGAACTGAGTTCGAAAGAGGCGCAGCTGATCAAGCGCGTGTGCGGGGGAGAGCCGCAGGCATTTGAGGAGCTCGTCCGCCCTTATGAACGCTTGGTCTACGCGACGGCGATTTCGATATTAAGAAACCCGCAAGACGCTGAGGAGGTTTCTCAGGAGGCCGTGTTCAAGGCATTCGCACACCTTTCGAGTTTCCGCAGCGAATCGAAGTTCAGTACCTGGCTCGTGCAAATCACTTATAACGAAGCCCGCATGAAGCTGCGAAAAGACCGGCCCCATCTGTATGAGTCGATCGATACACAGCAGCAGGACGCCGAAGGGGACTACTGGCCGAGAGACTTCGCGGACTGGCGGCCGATCCCTTCGGCGGTGCTGGAAACTGACGAAGCACGGCGGGCGCTCGAAAACGCAATTAGTTCTCTCAGTCCTCGTTACAGGGACGTCGTCGTCTTAAGGGACGTCGAGAATCTCAGCATCAAGGAGGCTGCACTTATTCTCGGAATTCCGGAAGGGAGCGTGAAAACCCGTCTACACCGTGGCAGGTTGATCCTTCGAGATTTGCTTTCTCCGGGGATGGACGGCAAATGGAGAACAGAAAATCGGTAATGGCATGGATCGTAAAAGGGGAAGGATGCAATGAGCATCATTGAGATCAGTTGCGTCGAAGTCTGGCGGGAGATTTCGAACTACCTGGATGGCGAGATCTCAGCTGAACTCCGCGAGCGGATGCGGGCGCACTTCGAAGCCTGCGCTCACTGCTCGGCGGTGCTGGATGGAACACGGAATGTCGTACAGCTGGTCGGTGACGGAAGAACCTTCCCGATGCCGGAGGGATTTAGCGCGCGATTATACAAGAAGATTCATGCTTCGCGATAGTCGCGCACATCGGGTAAGGTCGCAGCGATTCTAAGTCCCGTCGGCGACATCTTGGTTGTCGATATACATCCACAACTTCCAACTTCCCTCCGGAGTCTTGCGCCAGACCTCCATGAAGCGGAATCGATGACGAACCGGGTCGCTTCCTTGTTTCGGCGTGAGCGTCAATTCGTGCCAGCCGTACGCGTGAGCCACCGGGCCTTCGACTCGGATTTCCACTTCAATCACCACGAACTTTGCTGTAAATCGGGTGAACAAACGGTGCAAGCGCGTTTTCAGTGCATCCAGTCCGGGCCGCCCGAATTCGCTGGGCTGCCCTTCGGAGAAGCTCACGAGGTCGAGGTCCGCTATTGCCAAAATACGGTCCACATCACCGTCGTTGAAAGCATCTCGGAAATTGCTCTTGGCGGTATTGATCGCGAGTAAGTCGTCCATGGCAATTACCGGGTGTCCGCAGAGCGCAGATGTGGAACGGTTGAACCAAAGATGTTATCACACCGAATCGAAACGGGTCAGCGCGTGGCGAACGACATTCGGAAGCGAGCGTCGCTAGGCCGTACAAACTCGAGCCCGTCAAGAGTAAACAAGCTGTTGGAGCGGGGCACTCGCGAGTCGTCTAGCAACCGCGATTCGGGGTCTGAACAGGAAACTTTGTAACCTTGCAACGGAAGCTTCATCTCACTAGGGTGTGGCGGAGTTTTCTCGGAATTCCGCTATGGAGGAGAAACTGTGAAAACGCTCAGGTTCGCCGTACCTGCGCTTCTCGGGCTGCTGATGTGCGGGGTGTTATTAATGCCGCGATTGGGGGAAGCTAAGGGAAAGGATCGTGAGATGGGCCCGGAAGCTCGCGTCCCTGTACTGGTTGAGTTATTTACGTCGGAAGGATGCTCGGACTGCCCGCCTGCTGATGCGCTGTTGGAAAGATTGGATCGGGCGCAAGCGATAAGCGGCGCCGAAGTAATTGTTCTCAGTGAACACGTCGATTATTGGAACAGCTTGGGCTGGAGAGACCCGTACTCTTCACACGACTACAGTGTGCGACAAGGCGCTTATGGCCGTCAGTTTGGATTAGAGAGCGTTTACACCCCACAAATGGTAGTGGACGGGCGAGTGCAGTTTGTCGGGAGCGATGAGAGCGGAGCTCTGCGCGCGATTGAAAGCGAGGGCCGCATCGACAAGACGCCAATACATCTGTCATCGCTTCATTTCGAAGGTTCTCACCGGATTGTCGTTCGGGTGGAAGCCGGTGTTTCACTCCCCACGAGGTCGTCAGCAGGTGCGGAGATATTCGTGGCCATCGCCGACGATAGCGACGTATCGACTGTAACCCGGGGGGAGAATGCAGGAAGGACGCTCAAACACGTCGCCGTCGTGCGTTCGCTTGTGCCCGTGGGAAAACTGGACAGCACAGGCAAATTTTCACAGGAAGTAACGCTCAATTTCAATGGCGGAAACACCAAGAACTTGAGGATCGTTGCCATTCTGCAAGAGCCGGCGGCGGGAGTGGTATTGGGAGTCGGGTCAGCTTCGCTATCAAATTAACGAGGCTCCCATTTCGCGCGGCTGTTGTTCGTGCCTCATTGAACGGGACCTTTGGGTCATAGCTGATTTGAGGGGAAAAATGAGAGCGAGCGTCATCGTGTCGTTGTTTCTTGCCCTGCTCTATTCCGTCGACGGCCGACAGCAGGCAGCGCGCCCCGTGGTTGGATTAGAGATCGGACAGCAAGCGCCGGCGTTTACCTTTCGCGACCAGTTTGGTCGGGAGGGGTCAAGCGAGACGTTGCGCGGACCGAAGGGAACTGTTCTTCTGTTCTTTCGATCTGCCGATTGGTGACCCTTTTGCAAAGCGCAGCTGGTTCAGCTGCAAAGCGCCAAACAGAGATTTGCCGAGTCCGGCGTCGCAATCGCCGCCATAAGCTATGACAGCGACGCAATCCTGAAGGACTTCGCCCGGCGACACAACATTGATTTCCCGCTTTTGGCCGACCCGAATTCGGAGATTATTCGAAAGTTCAAGGTGTTGAACGTCGAAGCGGCTGGAAAAGACAAAGGAATGGCGCATCCCGGTTTTTTCTATCTGGATGCAAACGGTATTATCCGCGAGAAATATTTCCAGGAAAAGGACACCGAACGTTTTACGGCTAACAATGTTGTCGGCAAACTGTTTCCGGAACTCAGTGACGAGGTAACGAAGACCGTCGATGCGCCGCACGTGAAGCTCACTCTCGAGCAATCAGACAGCGAGGTAATCTCCGGCAACCGGATAAGCCTAGCGGCCGAGATCGAGCTTCCCAAAGGAGTTCATGTCTATGCACCGGGAGTGCAGGGCTATCGGCCGATCGAGCTAAGGCTAAATCCGGCCTCCGGTGTCGAGTTTAGGCCGGTAACCTACCCGAGTCCGAGAGTGCTTTACTTGGAAGCGATCCAAGAGCATGTCCCGGTCTTTGAAGGCAAGTTCCGAATATCTCAGGATGCAACGGTAAAAGAATCGACGACGCGGGAGGTTGTCCGATCTCTAGTGGCAGCTGACAGGGTGGTCGTGATCACCGGTGAACTCGCTTACCAAGCGTGCGACGATAAGGTGTGTTATCCGCCCGCGACTGTCCTCGTGGAGTGGCGCGTGAAGGTCAATCCGCTGGACCTGAAGCGATCGCCCGAAGATATTCAGCACCGTTAGTTCTCCGGAGACATTCGGGTGCTCGAGTCCATCTTCTCTGAAGACAGGCCGCGTGGAATTGCGTGTTGGTCAATCTGTCGTGTGATGCTGGGCGCGGAAACCGCCGCCTGAGATCCATCCAGGTGCGTAGGCATGTCCGCGTGAGCTAGATTGCAAGGCGAGATCGAGTTGCATATCTCGCCCGAACTGGGAGGATGAGTCCCTTCCGGGACCAAGCATGATGAGCTGATCATTCATCAGTTGAAATGCCCTCCAGTGCGGCGTCTGATTTCCTTAACGCCGTGTCCGAGATGGCGCCGCAGCAGTAACCGGAGAGTTACGCCGTCCGAGTATCCGACGCGCGCAGCAATTTCCTCCACACCTTCCTGCGTCGTTTTCAGAAGATGCACGGCGCGTTCGACACGAAGTTCCTGGAAATAAGATAACGGCGTTTTTCCCAAGACGGTCTGCAGTCTCCTTGCTAGTGTTCTCTTGCTGCATTGGGCAGCTTGAGCGGCGTCGTCAAGCGAAAATCCCAACATAAGTCTCCCTCGAGCCCAACGTTCGAAACGTTCCACGAGCGGATCTGAGTGGGCGAGGTGATCGCTGAGAATGTAAACAGATTGCAGCGGCCGCGAGTCGACGACCAGGTATTTTGCGGTCAACGCCGCGAGTTTTGGGCTCTTCTGCCGTACGAGCCATAGCGCCAAGTCCATGTGGCTGAGAGCTGCCCCGGCGGTAACAAACCTTCCGGACTTTACGATGATCTGCGATTCGTCCAGACAGACTCTCGGATATCTTCGCCGAAACAAGGGAGCGAGCCACCATGTGGTTGTCGAGTCTTGATTGTCGAGAAGTCCGGATTCAGCAAGAACAAACGTCCCGACACAGGCGGCGGCTATTGCTGTGCCGTGCTGCGACCACGATCGTAGCTCCGCGCAGGCGTCGCCCACATCGGATCTCGCAAGCGCTGCCTCAAGTGGCTCTGGGGTCTTGAATCCGATTGCCGGAACCACGACCCATTCAGGGATGGACCGCGAGGGGATGGGATTAACGGGAACGACGAGTCCTTGCGATGTCTTAACATTCTTGCGCACACCGACCATCGTCACGTCGAAGCGCGGCAGGGCGAGTTCAGACATTTCCGCAAGATCATTGGCGGTTCGAAACGCATCAAGAACGGTGGCCAGACCCGTATCAAAAACGCCATCCAACACAAGGACATAGATCCTCATGGCAAATATACTATCAAATTTGGCGATCTTGCCAATGGCATATCGACCTGCCAAAGGGCTAGCGTGGTTACGCTGGAGATAGTTCACCCAAGGAGAAACCGATGCTTACCGTTGCACTGTTCGCGCGCTTGGAAGCAAAAGCCGGGAAGGAAAATGAGGTTGCGAAGTTCTTGGAAGCAGGACTTGCCCTGGCCAACGAAGAAGTGACAACGCCGCTGTGGTTCGCGCTGCGGTTGGGGCCGACAACTTTCGGGATATTCGATGCGTTTACCGACGAGGGCGGACGCCAGGCTCATCTGAGCGGTCCAATCGCCAAGGCTCTCATGGCTAAGGCAGCCGAATTGTTTTCCAAACCGCCCGAAATCGAACGGGTTGAGGTTTTGGGAGTGAAGCTCCCACGATAGCGGGCGAGAAATTGCAAACCGGGGAAGGGGGGAGATCGGACGGTCGAGCTGCCAAATCTCCCCGCAGCGCCCAGGAGTTGGGCTAGCCACGGCTCGGGCCGAAAAAATACTGTAACCTCACGACGATTGTTTAATCCCACTACGGTAAGCGGGATTCCTTTAGGAATTCCGTTATACCGGGAGGGGCCGTGACGACCGACAAGTTCGTGTTGACCACAGCGATCGGCGGACTGCTCGCGGGGGCATTATTTCCGCCGCGATTGTTCCTGTAACTTGGAGTTTGCGGGTTCTGCCGCTCGACCTCAAGCGGTCGCCCGACGTTATTCAGCATCATTAGGCCAATCGAACGACCGGGATTTGAACTGGTCGAGGGAGGATGATGATGAGCGAAGTTGTTTACGTTTCAAAAGCCCGCATTGAAACAATACAAGGGCCGGTGCGTATTGCACATCTGCCTGGTGAAACTCATCCGGTAACATTCAGTGTTCATGGAGCCATCGCCGAGCACTACAAAGTTGATCCCGCGGTGCTGACCGAATCCCATGCGGCGACAATCGACTATGTTATTGCCGCAACGGCCGGTTGAATGATGGGAACCTTCGGGGGCGCGCTGGAAGCGCGCCGAATTAATGCGAGTGACGGCCGGCTCACGGCCGAGGTGACGGGGAAAGTCGAAGCTGAGGACGGGGTACTTATTATCAGGCGCATCCATGTTGCCATGCATCTCGATGCACCTGAAGAATCGAGAGAAACCCGCAAGGCGCAGTGGCCGATAAGAGTGGTCCAGGTTTGACGCTCCTTCGCTCCCGCGTGTAAGGGATCGGCGCCGGATCGCCGAGACGCAAGGCCCGGTGACTCCCGCCGGGACGAGGCGGCAAAATGCCGAAAGACACCGCCCTGCCCGCATCTGGTGGATGCGGAGATTAGACCCTCTATTCGCCGCAAAGATTGCGTCGATTAGGCTTGCGGATGCGGAGATTAAGGCCCATAATCTACGCATAATGTGCGGAGGATAGGGTTGTATATCCACGAACAGGGCGATTGGCCGAAACTTCACTGGAGCAGCGAGGCTCTTACCGGTCTACTGGCGGAGGTGCGCCACCGGCAGGGGCGTTTGCTGGGCCAAATGCAGGCACTGGGTTTCGGGCTGCAGGAAGAAGCGGTGCTCCGGACGCTGACCGAGGATGTCGTCGAATCGAGCGCTATAGAAGGACAGGAACTCGATCCGGCCGCTGTCCGTTCCTCGATCGCGCGCCGCCTGGGAATGGATGTCGGCGGCCTGAAGCCGGCCGACGGTGACGTGCAAGGCGTCGTCGAGATGATGCTCGACGCAACACGCAACTATGACAAGCCACTGACGGAAGAGCGGCTGTTCGGCTGGCACGCCAGCCTGTTCCCGACGGGGCGTAGCGGCATGCGGCGCATAACGGTCGGCGGGTGGCACAATGACAGCGACGGCCCGATGCAGGTCATCTCGGGTCCGGTCGGCAAAGAACGGGTTCATTTCGAGGCACCAAAAGCGCCGCGTCTTGAAAAGGAAATGACGGGGTTTCTGGACTGGTTCAATAACGGGCCGGAGGTCGATCCGGTCCTCAAGGCCGGCATCGCGCATCTGTGGTTCGTGACAATTCATCCGTTTGACGACGGCAACGGGCGCATCGCGCGCGCGATTGCCGATCTGTGCCTCGCCCGTTCGGAAAAGAGTTCGCAGCGCTTCTACAGCATGTCGGCGCAGATCCGGCAAGAGCGCAAGGAATATTACGACCTGCTGGAACATACGCAAAAAGGCGAGACGGACATAACGAAATGGCTGACGTGGTTTCTCGAATGTCTCGGCCGCGCGATTGACGGCGCGGAAACGTTGCTGGCAAGCGTGCTGACAAAGGCTCGGTTCTGGGAGAGCATCGGAGTGTCGCCGCTGAACGACCGGCAGAGACTGATCCTCAACAAGCTGCTGGACGGATTCGACGGCAAACTCACATCATCGAAATGGGCGAAGCTGACGAAATCATCGCAGGACACCGCGCAGCGCGATATCACGGACCTCGTTCAGCGCGGAATTCTTATCCGCAGCGAGGAAGGCGGACGGAGCACGAGCTACACGCTGGCTCGCCGCTAAACGAGGATAAACCCCATGGACTTATTCACGCCAGTTGTCAGTGAAGAAGCGCAACATCCCTATTTTCGGAGCCTCTGGAAACAGGCCAACGGGTTCAACTGCGATGTGCTGAACGAATGGGCGCGCGGTTTCAAGGACAGGGATGGAAAATTCGTAAAGGAATTCCAGACGACGTTCGATTCGAGCTTCTGGGAGCTTTACCTCTTCGCGATCATAAAGCAATTCCAACTGGAAGTGGATTTTTCATTCACTTCCCCTGTTTTTTTATCACCAACCATGACGGAATGAATGTCGAGGCGACAGTGGCCTCCCATGCTCGGGTTCGACGCCGGAACACGCGCAGTCCGGAGCGCCGATTCCCGCTGATCTACACGAATTCAATAGACAGACGATCGTTCGCATTAGCAACAGCATTGATACGAAATGCAAGAAGTACATGGAATCGTATTCAGGGCTCTCGCATGTGAAAGATCGTCCGTTCGTGCTGGCAGTCAGCGCTTTTGACAAGCCGTTTGCCCGGCTGACATGTCAACGGGCCATCGAGGCAGTTCTATCTGGATACTACGTCGATCAAGAGTGGTTTTTGCGGGAAGGCGGCGCCCTTCAAGGCCAACGCCTCGAATCCGTGGTAAAGGACAACGATAGCCCGGTACCCCTTGGAATATTTGCCAGCGAGGATTTTGCGTGGCTCAGCGCCGTAATCTTCAGCTTCTGCGCAAGCTGGGGAAAAGTCAGGGCATTGTCATCTGACCCAAATCCCAACATAATTTTTCAGACGGTGAAGCGCAATCTCAGTGGCGTGACGGCCCATGTTGGGAAGGCAAGAAAATCGGAATATAACGAGAGTCTTCTTGATGGTTTAAGGGTTTACCACAACCGCGAGGCTACGCATAAATTGGACAAGGGCATATTTCGCAATAACGACGTGTTTCAGTGGTATTACTCGGACGAAAAAGAAGATTGGGTCTATGCAGACAGGACCGGCCTACTGCTGTTTCGGAGCGTTTTTACTGGCATCAGGACCACGAGGATCGATCCGGCAGGCAAAGAGAGCGACGGCACCGCAGAAGGGGAGATTTGATGCCTCCTTACTATTTTGAGCGAGCACTGTTTGTGGTGGGTGAGCCGAATTCAGGCAAGAGCAACCAGTTGCGGAGCATGTTCCGCGCTGTCTGCGTGGGTACAGGGGGGAATCTTCCCACTGGGAGGAGATTGGATGAAGTCTACCGGCTGTCAAACGAGCGCAGCCTGTAGCTGCGCCTGACCTCGCTTCATGAAGCCGGAGAGTCGCCGCAAGGCCGGGGATCGCCTACGCGCGCAGCGGGAAGCATTCGAGGAGGCTGGGCAGTTGTGCGCATCAAGAAGTTGGTTTCGACCTGTATGCGATCCTGGGCACCCGAATGGTTGGCGTAACCAAAATACCATTCGCGCAAAGCATGATCATCGATACCGTTTTGGATTCGATATCCAAGCCCAGTAGCGATCTGGCCCACGGCGCGAACAACATCCGGACGTTCGGCGAGCATCTTTTGGCGATCGGCTTGCGCAATGTAGTTGAAATCGATGTCAACGGAGAACCGAACCAGGTCAAGGTAGAACAGATTTATCGCGGTGCCGCCCTTCAGAACGATTCGGTCGCGAAGGAAGGCATGCTTGTGGAACTCAGTGAGGAGTTCACGAAGCCGAAGGAGCTTTTCCAGGTTGTCTGGCGGGAAGCCGGTTGTATTGGCTATGACTTGTAGGTGTGCGGCGTCGAATTTCATGTCTGTATACGACCTTCGACGAATGGCGCGAGTGTTTCCGGCACCATCACTTTCCAGGCTGGCACCCAGCGACTTCCGGGACCCTTGTTCCCGAGGTAGGCGACGCCGGATGGCAGGTGCCGGAGAAACTGGTCTCGCGCAGCATCGCGAAAGAACAGTTTGTCCGCGTGCCGATCCAAGAGAAATCCGAGTCGAGAGTATAGCCACGGTTTGCCGAGCAGCTTCAGGTATTCTAGTGCCGCGTCAAAATCAAACGAGGGAAACATGGCGAGTGATTGATCGAGTTCTTCGACTCCTCCGCTGTAATCGAGAAACAGCAAACAGTCTGCGAGGGATCGTTCGCGGTTCGTGACGAGAAAGCCCTCGGAAGTTTTCAGTGTTTGGAAGCGCTCCTTGCGCGCGCGTGCGAGAGCGACGGGGAGTGCGGCCCGGCGGTAGGTCACGTTGTCGAAGACGACGTCCTTGCGCGCGCGCGCGGAGAAGTAGTAGACGGTCTGAAAGACTTGGTTCGCAACGCCGTGCCATTCAAGCGCGGAGTGAAGTGCCACTGCCGCGTCGTTACGAAGGGCAGCGGGGACGCGAAAGCGGTTGAGTGAAACCGCTGCGAGAGCTCCCCGATAGACGCCCTTGGTAAGTTGGCGAACCCGGCCTTGTTGCCTGAGTCGGTGCAACATATTAAGGATAGAACGGCTGTGGGGCTTCTTCCGATAGCGCTGGCGGAGTTCACCAAGCGTGAACAGGGGTGTCGATTGCACGAATTGAGTGAAGGGTATGTCGTATTGCATGATATTCTCACATAAACACTCAAACACACACTAATGATATGTCTTTGTGATTTTGAATGAAAATGCAGCTGAAGTCAAATTCTCATTCACTAGATCAAAATACCACTGGCAGTGTGTGTATGGCGTTCTGCGTGAAAAAGGAGAGCAGTTTCGATGGTGTTCGATCAGCCTGAAGGCGACAGGTCTGAAATCAATATGAGATTCGTTTCAAGGGTACACAGCGGAAATCCATTTGTTCGTCGTCCACCCGTTCGCGGTCCAAAGCGGCGCTGCGATCCTTCAAAGTCAAGTATCGGGGAACGGTTGTCCACGGCACGCTTTGCACGCTTTCTGGACGCCCGCGAATGCCCATAAAATTTGGACTAATTTCTTGGCTTGATTGATTCAGGTATGTTATAACGCGTGGACTTGTACGCTTAGTATTTATCCTACGTGAAGACCGAGCAGTGTGGAACGTGCTACCCCGAAGTTCGGACAAAAGGATCTTCCGGGCGGCGATCGTGTATTCGCCGTAGGATATGAGGCGACGGTCCGATGCCGCACCTTGAAATTGGCGTCACCTGGTGCTCAATATTCAAGCGACCAGGTGTGTTCGCGCCGATTTCGTTTCGGGCGCTGAAGTATGCCTACCGCGCTCCGAGCCTATTTGCTTCGAAGATGACGACTGCGGGATACCCCGTCCGATCGTTCGCATGCGATGAGGAGTTACGGCTGGCCGTCTTCGACGGCAGCGTTCGTACCATTCATGACGAAGTCGATTTCCTCTATTTTGCCAGCCATGGCAGATTCGAACCGACAGGCTGCGAAGCTTTTCTTCATCTAACGGACTGGTTGCCGTTGACCACAGGCGTTGGAAAATCCAAACTCAAGATCATAGTTTTTGACACCTGTGAAATGATCATCGGGAGCAGGGACTGGACGGCAGAGTGGAGCAAAGTAAATATGGGTCCGAACGTCCGGATGATCTTAGGTTTCGATGGAAGCGCTGCCTCTGATCAACAACGCGCACTGCGGGGTCTGGCTTTTGCGGAAGCGCTGTTGCAGGGCCGAACGATCGCATACTCTTGGATCAAGGCAGTCCGTTCCACTTCCACGTCTCAGTACAGTCGGGCCGTTGCAATCGGGTTGGGGGACGACGACGCCGATGCTCAGTCCGTGCTTCGTTCGGCGACTTTAGCGGCAATACCAGGCGTTCGAACCGGGAACAGCCTTTCCTTTGCTTATACATACTGAAATGAAAACACGTTCGATTCCAAGGGAGCGAGGAAAAACGGTTATGACCGGCTAAACCGCAGCGGTCATGAATGCTGAATTAATAAGGATCAAGTGGCTGCCTGAAACAGGCGATCGTTTTACAGAGCTGCGAGAATGGATCGCCGCGGTAATGCAGCCGGACATTCCTCCGATCTATCGGCTTGTCGATCCGGGCGAGTTACGTATTCCAACGCCCATAGCATTCCAGGATGAGGTCTTACTCGGAATGCGCTCTGCCAGACGGACAGATTCCGGAGTGTTGGAGATCACCTTTTCAGATGGGCGAAGATTCCTCGATGCGGGACCTCGTATCATCTTGGCCGAGTTGGCCAGACTCGCCAGGGCTGAGGACTTGCGGACTTTTACTCCAATCGATGACAGAAGAAGCCGACGGATCAGGCGCAGTATTTGGCTAGGAAGGGCGGGTGAACTAATTTTCTAGGGTGCGCCACAAAGGAACTTCGGCGAGCGAGTCAGGGAAGGCGACGAGTAGGACGATTGCTTGGTTCTTCGTGTTTGCTGCAACAACGCTTTTCGGGTCTTGGCGATCTCTTGGGCGAGTTCCTTCTCGCCGGGCAACCCGAACTCGTACTGTCTGGACAGAACTTTATTGTGCAAATTTCCGAGTGCGTAGTGAGCGACGGCTTCGTTTTTCTCCGAGCAAAGGATCAATCCAGTGGTAGGCTCTCATCGGCTGTTCGTAGATCGGCAAGGTACTACATCGCAGTCGGTTCCTAGATCGTACCGCCTAAACAAATCGACACAGAAATTGGGTCGACTATCCGAAAAGGATCCAGAAACGCGGTTTGAGGAGACCGGAGCGCGAGGAAAATTCATCACTGGACTACCTCTCCGAAGCAGAATCGTGGCTCGTTTCAGCGGTTGCGCTCCATGCTACAGGAATTGCGTTTGTTCGATGATCGCCAGTGGCCGTCGGCTTTTCTCGCGCAGTCAAAAGGGCTTCGAGGAGCAGTAATTGGGTACGGTCGCCAAGCCCATCGGATTGTCGATGGCGGTGAGGTCGGCAGGCTTGTCCTTCCACTCGCAACGCCCGCTTGCCAGCTCTTCACGCTTCTGCTTGAACGCCGCAACCCATTGCCTCATGATCGACGCTTCATCCACCCCGGCTTTGAAGCTGCCGTCGCTATTGTGATATTCAGGCATCTCGGCTGCGCGCGAGGACTTGAACAGATCCTCGATCTGGCGGTCGGAAAGCTGACACATCAAGCCTGCATCAAACCGCCGTCCTTCCTCGCTGATCATTGGATTGCTCAGGCCATCATGTGCGGTCAGGCTCTTGCGCAACTCGGCTTGGCATTTCTTCGGAGCGGCTGTGGTCCCCGCCTTAATCCACAGCTTCTTCTGCGACCATCCTTTTAGATTCATCTTGGCCGAGGTGTTGCTCGTGAACCAACCGCCGGTTCCGAAAGTGGCGCCGACGTCTTGCACCAGCATGACGGATTTATCGCACGTCGTCGTGGGCGGCTGGGTTTTCGTGTCCACGTCCACTTTGTGGCAAGTCAGGCGCTGCTGAGGAGGCTTGTTGTCGCTATGCTTCATGAAGGCGGCCAGCAATTTCAGGCCATCCCTTTGGTAAGTCGGCTGGCCATTGGCCGTGTCGAGTTCTTTCCAGCTCCAGCCTTCGTCTGGTTTCCCGATTAAAGTCATCTTCTTCCAGGAGAACTTCCTAACAATCGTCGCGGGATCGAATGTGTGAATGCCGGTTGGCCCCGCACCGGACACGGGGTTCTGGGGGCAATTGTGGCACTCCACTCGTACGGGGAACCACGAGTCTGCAAAGTATCCGAGCGCCCACATCAGACGCGTAGCAACGATCTCCGCGTAGACTTCATTGTCGTCAGCTCCGAACTTAACTTTGACGGGATCTTTCTCGTCCATGTCCGGAGTCAACGTCTGGACTTGGCCGTTCGTGCTCTCGACGCTAGTAATCTTGCATGCGAACTTAGGCGTCTTGCCACCCAGCTTCTTTCCCGGCGTAGCGAAGTCGCAAATCACTTTGTCGTTGAAGTGAAGTTGAAACTGCTTTTTGTCCTGTGCGGGGCCCTCCATGATATCGGCTTCAGCGACGGCCTTCGGCGCGAACAATGCAGCGACGCGCATGGATTCCAATCGTTCCTTCGGCGTATAGAACGCTTTCTTCGCGTCGTCATCGTCAGACTTAGCCGCCGCATTCTGCCCGCGAACGTTGCGGCCTGGGTCACCGGCCAGGATCAAGACCAACACGGCTATGAGCCACGCCGCAACCTTCACAGAAATCCAGGAGAACTGTCGCCTGGGAAGTTCCGGTTGGTCATTTGTTGTTTCCACACGCGAAACTTGGCCTTTTCGGGCGGATTCCAGACCATCTGGGGTGGATGAAGTCTCAAGTCGCTCGCTCATACGGCCTCCTTTGTCTTGCGCGCAGGAATTGCGGGCCTTTTCCGGTCGAATGCCGCGGGCACTCTGTGGTCCATTACAATAGTGTTACATTGCCATGAAACGTTTCATGCCCCGACTTGCACTATTCACTGGCCCTCTGGTGCTGTCCTAATAGAGTCCGGCGCGATCAACGCAGGAGCGGCGCTAGGATCGCGCAAGGCAACTTCTGCTGGGAGGAACGCTCATGATCTTCGTCACCCTTCATGGTGGCAAGCCCGGGCAAGCCCCTCACGAGAACAATGTGCATGCCTACGACAAAGCCGGCAAGAAAATCACTCCCTGCGTGCTGGATGACATCGAGGGCGTGATACTGGACGAGTTACGTGGCGTCCATCTTTCTGGCGAGTACCTCTATGTCGTCAATGCGCACGACACGCAGAACAGTGTGTTCAGCTTTCGAGGGTCTGACACGAGCTATCAATTCGCCGGCAAGTTTGTGTCTAGCGAAACCTGCAAAAGTGTTTTGCATCCATTTGATCTCACGTTCGACGGCGCGGGATACTGCTACCTATCTAGCCAGGACACCAACGTAGTCACTCGCTTAAAGGTCTCGAAGGACGGCACCACAGGCACGGCTGCGCCCATCGCTCCCGCACTCCGCGGGCATGGGCACTTCCTGCCAGGAACTTTCGTGGCCTCGAGCGTTGGCAATTTGAGCGAGCTTCCCGCGACAGCATTCCCACGTCCCGCGGGGCTTCAGTACTCCGGGCGAGGCAAGAAGAAGCATTCTGTTCGTGGAGTTCTATGGACGAACAACGCCCTCTACGTCGCTGACGAACCGGCAGGCAGGGTGAAAGTCTACGACGGCACCGGCAAGTTTCTCGGCCAGAGCAGCCAAGTCGAATCGCCGGTTCATCTCATCGCCCACATGGGCAGCTTGTACGTCAGCGGCGCCAACCATGTCTTCAGCGCGAAGCTCGCCAAGCCCGCCGGCGATTTCATACTCTCAGCAATCCCCGGCCTGAAAATTAAGAACGGCTGCGGCATGGCCTTCACCAGCTCAGGCCACTTTTACATTGCAAGCCGCACGGAAAATCGCATTCAAAAGTTTGATTCCAAATTCAAGCCGATGCGGTTCAAATGCACACTGCCCGACAATCCAGAATTTCTATTACACGTTTAGAGATCTTACAGGTCCCTTCCTTGCTGCTCGTCTTCTTAGAGAACACTGGAAATGATCCCCAGCGCGGGGCCGTGCCAAATCCCGCGCGTAGGTGGAAATGGAACGCGGTCCAGAAATGGGATTCGCGAAGATCACAGGCGATTTCCTCGAAGCGAACTTCTGGCCCGTTTCTGCGACCTTGCTTCCTCGATTTCGTGCCGCGCCGGAGTTCGGGTGTCACGGCGCATTCTTGTGGAGATTCGAGGTTGACCGAGGACCGGCAAAACATAGTAAGTGAATCGGCAATCAGATAAGATTTAACTACTCAATTCGGATCGATGTGACCTATGCTCCACACCCACGAAACCGCTTCTGGAACTAGATCTCTCAGAAAAGCAGGAGATCCAATGCTCCTCCAATCTGTCGAGTCCATACGAACGGATGCGTGTCGCATGGTTGTCCTCTTAGTGTTGCTATGTGCGGCTTTTGCGCCGTCCGGATCGTCGGCGGGTCTTGAAATCCAGCCGCAGACGGCGATCACATTCGCCCAGTTATCGGACGCGCATATTTTCGACGATGGCTGGAACCTCGCGACAGCTGACGCTCTGCGGCAAGGCGCCGATGATCGAGTGGCTCTGCATTGGGCCGTCGAGCGGATCAATCAGTTGGTCGTTTCGGGCGTTTCGATTGACTTTGTCGTATTCACCGGCGACTTCGGTCTGCAAAACGTGGACTTCCCGGCGAGCGGTACCTGCAAACCGCTAGATGCGAAACTTGAGCCAGGTTTGCCAATGGTGCCCCTCCGGTGGGCCGTAAATGAAGTAGGCACGGAACTCAAGCAGCTGGTCGTACGCAGAGTGTTCGTTCTGGCGGGGAACAATGACCTCCTCGAGGAGAACGTACTTGACACGCGGCGTTTTGATTGTTTTCTCAGCGAACTTCAAACGGCGGTTCGCACCTATTCCCCGCCTTTGCAAATTAGCGAGCTGAATGCCGATAGCATTGTCGCAATCAACGGCATTCACCTGGCAGGGCTCAATAGCGCCAGTTTCAAGAAGCTCGTGAATTATAACCAAGCATGTTCGAATCCGCCTGCTGCAGCCGACGCGGCAATGCTCCGGGAAGCTTGCCCAGATAGCCAAATGACTCTATTGCGGCAATTTAACGCGGACCGGCCGCTTGTTCTCTTCACCCATGTTCCGGACTTGAAAGACCCCTACCGGAAAACCGCATCGTGGGAAATACAACCAAAAGTGCGGCAACTCTGGGAGAAGGAAATCTGCGGGCCTGGTGTAGCCGCGGTTTTTGCAGGACATTTTCATGATGCAAACCGCTCGATCTATGCGACGGCCACAGGAACCCGGGATCTTGCGGTCAGCGATTGCGTAGCAGGGAGAACCTGGGTAGCGCCGCCGCTTGCGGCAAAAAATCAGGTTGGGAAGTACCCGCAGGCCAGGGGCTTTCTGCTGGCCACGGTGGCAGCCACGGGAGTACAGCAAGCGCAAGCAATTTGGTACGAGCCGCCGATCACCGCTTATTCGCATCAGCCGACACGAGCGCGCCTGTTTCTTGTGGCCGGCCTGGCAGTCTTTTTTATTTTGGCGGTCAGCTGTCTAATTTTCTTGACTCAACAGAATCTTTTGGATGGCTATCGCGATGTGGCGGCGTTGATCGTAGTATCGATTTTCGTTGAGTATGCATTTGTGGCCATCTGGTTGGCCAAGAACAAGTTCGGAATCATCGATAGCGTGATTGTGGTGGCCTTGCTGGTGGTGCCCCTGTTGCTGTACGGAATTGTCTCCGGACGGTTGACGGAATTCAGCGGACCGGGAGGATGGGGTGCGAAATTCCGGGAGGCCGCGCGACAGCCCGTGGACACTTCGCTTGAACCGATTGATCTGGAACAAGTCAACACAGTCGAGAAAGAGAACTACAACCTCTTCCACGAGCAGATTCGCCGCAAAGATATTCAGGAAGGAAAGCCAGTAATCCTGACCATGATAATGGGCAAAAATAAGTACAATACCCAGTCGTGGTCGGACTATCTAAGGGACCTGTCGAACTATCCGAATTTCAAGCTCACCATCATCATGGACGACAATAACGGCCTGGTTGCCTACATTCCTGTGCCACGGCTGAAGCGCGCTAGCGACCTCCAAACGGACGATTTCAAAGCACTAATTGACGCCATCAACCGCGGAGATAAGGCTTCCCTTTTAACCATTCCAGGGGTGTTCACAAGAACCATGCCACCGCGGACGACAAATGCGAACGCGCTGCGAACGATGGAAAAGTATGGACTGGAGGCCATTCCCGTGGTCGATAAGGACAACCGAGTGCTTGCCATCGCGGACCGCGAACGCATTCTGAGTCATATGATCTTAGCCCTCATAGGTGCCGACAAAATCTGAGTTGTTGGGGAATGTTCAACCGCGATCACTCGTTTGTGCCTCCAGTCGATTATCGAAATGGCACGCGGCCGAGAATCGGGATTCGAGGAAATATCTATCGACTCTGGAATTGGCGCGTTCGGTTGTCATCCGCGCCGCTGAAAAGGAAAGCGGAACCAGATCATTGGCCTAATCTGCCCCTTTTTGTCCCAGCGCCTTTTTTTAAATGTCTAGCCATCAGAAAGTCGGTAGGAGCGGTGGGGATCGAAGCTAGATTGAGTGATGCGGGGAGCAATTCCGCTCAAGGTGTTTAGGTGCCCGCAGCACGATGTGAGCATCGAGCAGTGCTTGCGCAACTGGCGATACCCTGCTAGAGGCGGTCTATTGGACCGAGGTTGAAAAGTTAACCGCGGCTCAACGGAAGCTGGTTCAGGACCTGGCCATCACTGCAGCCGTTAATGTGGGTTCTTTCTGCCTGCTTACTTCATGACCTGACTGCTCGGCTGCAACCAGGACGTAATGAAATCCGTAATCGACGGAAAGAGCGTGGTCAGAAGTCCAAGCAGCGGGCCGATGCCAAAGGTAATCAATTGGCGCCAGAACTCCAGCCCGAGTTCTCCCGCACGGGTGCCTGTGATGTAGCTGAGGGTGGCATCGCGATGCATGCCGGCGTAAATGACGATTAGTGTGGCACCCGTAATGATGAAAACGGCGAGGAAGATGCCGCCCAAGACAGGTAAGGGATCAAATGGGTAGCTCGATACTGCAAGGGTCGAGGCGACAAAAAGAAAGAGCGCCCCGATAACGGTCGAGCGTATGCGTCCAAGAATGTTTTGAATAAAACCCACATAGGGTAACACCACGAACTCTTCGGCGGCCCGTACGTACGCCGGAACACTTGGAGAGATCGTTGGACCACTCGGGCCGTCGACGTCCGTACTTCTCGTTTTTGACGAGTCAACAAGCAGTGAATTGGTGTCGAGCTGCCACGACGGAATCAATACCGTCGTTAGAACCTGAGCGGCGATCGAGGCGAACTCTTCCTGCAGGTCGCGCAGGGGCTCTACGGAAGTAACAGAATCGCCGTTCAAGCGCTCATACCACGCAACCAAAGCCTTGAGCTCTTGTTTCTGGCAGGCGCTGATTCTATCGTGCAGCTGTTTTTTATTTTCCGCGGCGGACGGATCTTCAGGCGTCCACGAGTCGATTTGATTTCCGAGATGTCGCATCGCTTCAATCTGCCGCGAAACCAGGCAATATCGTTCCGCGAGTACGTTGCCGCTCATCGCCCAGACTGACCGCCACGACAGTCCCTGGAGCGCGTTTAGTGTGCGGCGCAACGGCAAGCGGTCGAGATAAACGAGCAGGACATCAAGATTTCTCCAAGTCCACCAACATTGCGCTGTATCCGCCAGGATGAGCGCGATGGAAAGCGCCAACCAGAAAAAAATAAAAATTCCGAAGTTTCGCTCTCCGAGCGTGCGCAACCAAACGCCCTGTAGCGCAATCCCGCAGACGACCACGACGATCGGGAAAATGACTCCGAGGATTGCGAGGTAACTGCCTCCGAGGGGGCGGGCTTGTTCTTCGAGCGGTGTTTGTAACTGCTCACGGCTGAACATGGGCATCGTTGGGGTCCGATCTGGCAATTTCAAATCACTCTGTTTTGGCAAGCGCGGGCGGTCGTCTCCAAAAAGTGCGAGGCCACGCAGACAAAACCAAAACCACAGGTACATGCCTACGAGCAGAAAGAGCTGGGGCAGCAGTGGTGATACCCCGCTAACAAGGTGAACGCTCCGCCAGAAGACAGGAATCTCGTTCGCTTTTGATAATTTAAGCAGGAACCCGACGTGGAGAAGCAGGAATCCCGCCAGAAGGCACGTGGAAACGACAGCCGCAACTCGCCGGCTGATCCCGGCATCGTGTTTGCTGAAATCAGAGTCGCACATCGACGGCAATTTGAAGTTTGTCGCGCAGGCGAGATAGGCAAGAAATGAAATTGCCAGGGCGGCTGCGGCAACGACTGCGTTCCACCCATCGAGTTTCCACTTGAGCAGGCCGGAGCTCGTCGCCACCACAACGGCGACCGCGGCCACCAGCATGCTTCCGAACCCGATGAGTGCGGGGTGCTGCCAGTGCGGAACGGGAGCGAAGTACGCGAGGCGGAAGGCGGCGGGTAGTGGCGAAATGGATCCGCGCGCACACCAGAGCAGGTGCAGCAGACTCCATGCCAAGCACAGCAGAAGGAGCATCCAAAATTCAACAGGTACCACTGCCATCGCGTTCGTGTCGCCGTTGATGGAAATTGAGGGATTGTCCGGCATGGGAGCCGGTGGCAACCGGGAGGTTAGCTGACTTTTCGCTAGCGTCTGCGAGTCGAGTACGGCGAGCGGCCAAAACTGGCGATGGCCAATCACGGTGAGCCAGGTAGGCGGACGCGCGTCGTCGCACTGTCCCGTCGTTCGTGCCCAGGCTGGTGGGGCATAGTTCGCAATCGCTATGTTGGAGCCTTGGTCTTTGATCAATCCACGTCCCGCAATATACAGGCCTTCGGCCACATCCTCGCCGAAAATCCGGTAGCTTTGTCCGTTGTTAGCCGAGGACAGCTGCGATGAAGTCCAGTCCTGCTGCCAGACGAGCAGCGGGTAGGTGGACAAGACCATGACCCCCCGGAGGGACGATCCTTCCGCACCGCGTCGAAACAGCAAATCTGCACCATCGATTACCAGACGAGCTTCGGGCAGCGACCTCCGCAGGAATTGACAGAGGAAGACTTGATCGAGCGAGTTGGTGCTGCGCAAGACCACAAATTCGATTTTCTTTTCCCGCAGCACGTCTGCGATGGTCAGCAGTACCGACTCCTGCGCGAGGGGCGTCAGTTGTCCCCCATAACTGCGAACCGTATCGTGATCGCTGCTCGCGGGCTCGCTTAGATCCCCTCGCAGAGTGGTGCTGCTCGCGGGTGTATTAGATGATTGCTTGGAAGAGCCAAGAATCGACTGTTGTTCATATGCCGATCGAAGGGTCGCGATATCCCGCGGATAGTAAAGGTAAGTCGGACCGTTTCTGGCTTTGTCCTTGCCTTTAACTTTTTCATCCTTGGTTTTATCTTCGTCTCTATCCCCCTCGCCGATGCTGCAAATTGGTTGAGTTGGATTATCAAGACGGTCTCCGGTTCGTTCTCCGAAAGCGGTCTCATCCTCAGAAAGCACGGCCACGTGTTCGGTCCGATACCCTTGTGAGCTGATATACTCGCAAAAACGCTGCAGGAGAACAGAATCTCCCTCCATGGCGGTTTGGAATGAGCCCAAACGCTCTTTTTCGAGTTTTTCCGTAAACCATTTGTCGTACGTGTCCGAGGACACGCTTCCGCTTGAAATGCGGATGCGCTTACTAGATTCGCCCAAAGCCGAAGTTACTTGGGGAAAGTGGAGTGAACGATAGAGAGACGGAAGCGACCCAGAGAAAGTCGGGCCTAGGATTTTGAGTTTCCGGCCCTCCGAAAATCCCCCCAGATCGTCTATCCATGACACGGCGCTCTGAAATTGATATTGATTGATGCCGCCGGTGGGCAACTCGGCAACGACAAAAACCACCAGGCCACCCTTGTAGAGTGGGCCAGTTGTCTTGTCCGGCGGCATTCGGAATACGAGCACTCCCGGTTGGCTTTGCTGGAAACTGTGGGCGCTTTCTGACGCCAGTTGGTCCGTACGACTGGAGTACTCCTTCGGCTGATCCCAAGGAAGCCAGGACGAATCGTAGGAATATCTGTTGTCTTGTGCGGCCTGCTGGATGATTTCGATGACGCGATCAAACATCAGGGGTAGGTGCGTTATCAGCGGATTTGGAGCTGTGGCAATTACAAAGTCAACATCCGGGGAAGACACTTTCGGGATATCGGGCGCTTTGCTATCGGGGTAGCAGAATCTCGGGGCGCTCCACTCTTGGTCCGGACTATCGGTCACTATGGGTTGGAGGCGCTTTTGAATTGCTTCGCACGGAGACGAGATTCCCGAGGGATGTGTGGCAGTCGTCGACTTCGCTCCGTTCTTGTTTTCTGTGCTGGCTTGTCCTTCAGGAGAATTCTTCGGGAGATTCGACAGCCCAAAAAACGCCAGCACTGCAGCGAGCGCCGTAAGTATGCCGGCATTCTTTTTCATGATCGCCTTCTCCCTCGCCAACCCCGGTATTCGTTTCTAGTACAACGAAGGCCGTGTCCCTCCGCCCAGAAGAGACGTGTTGACGTTCGCAATCGTGTGTGTTCCTTCGTTGCCTCCCCAAGAGAACAGGAGGTAAACCTCGGGAAAACCGCCCGCCCGCAGTGTGAGACCGACGGAAAAACTATGCTCCCAAGGACTTGATCCCAGGCCTCCCCGCGTCAGGGCCACTTTTCCTTCATCCGCCATCACCATAACGCCCAGCGGCAGTCCCGCGATCGAGTGCTCAAAGCTTTCGCGAAGAAGCAGCACGTCCGGCGCACGGAAGCGATAGTCCTGGTAACTTGCTAGCGAGGCATTGCCGTTGATGTCCGAGCCTCCGAGTGTCGGGTCAAAATAGAACGGAACTACATTTCCTCCCGGTGTCATCGAAAGCGCTGAGAACACACGAAAACCCACGCTGCCCTCCGCGTTGCGCGTGAAGGCCTTCGGGCATTCCGGATTCTTCTCGGCCGAATTGAGCCAGCACTCGTCCGGCCCGTTGCCGGTCCGCGGAGCGACGACCCGAGTTGTCTTGGAATACAGAGCAAACGTGTGACCAAGGTCCACGGTGAGTCGCTGGAAGGAAAACATTGAACTCGGCGCGACGTATTGTTGGTATGCAACGCTGTAATTCAGGCGCACGATGGCATCCGCGAGAACGGGCGTCATGCGCAAGCCTTCGCCGAACTGGAGGGTTCCCGGTTGATTCGTCAATCCCGGCGCCGTCGCTTCGGTGTACAGCTGCTCGATCGACGGACTTAGTTGGCCGGTGCTCGGACGCAAGGCCACAAAACGCCCATTCACTTCGCCGTACAGTGAAATCTTCAGTGGTTCGTAGATTGGCTTGATCCCGTTGCCGCCGACGATGACCTCGCGCATTCCATAAAACGAGCGTCCGGCCTCGGTCGTGAGCGGCCCCAATCCGAAATACGTCAGTTTGTTTAAGGAGATGGCTTGTGCGTACAAGCCGAGGACAGGATGCTCGGGAAGCTCGGTCCAATTGGGCTTTACGTTTTGCGAGCCCAGATGGTGGCCGATGAGCGCCTGACCGCTGTGGACAAACTGGAGGTAGGCGCCGGCGCGCCAGGAAGCGTTATTCGAAGCAACGGCGTCGAGATCCCAATTGATCCGCCAATTCTCCGTGTTCTTGTCCTTAATATATGCGAGGCCCGCGGCGAATCCATTTTGCGGAGCGATGCTGCCGACGGCGATGTGCACGGGCTGACCGGTGAACAACTCCTCGACGCAGTCCGGTACAGCCTTAAACGTGAACGCGCCGCAGCTCTGTTTCAGTTTGTCGATTTCATTCGGAGAGTCAACTCTCGCCGCCGGTGCCGCCGCGGGCGCCGGCACTTGGATCTCTTGCGCTTGGGCCATCCCTGCCGCAAATAGCAAAACGATTGCTGCAATCCATCGCATCGGTCGGCTCACTTTGGCGGCGGCGAATTGTGCGGATGCAAGATGGCCGTCACTTTCTTGGCGTAGTCACCGAATTCTTTCTCGGTGCGAAGCTTGTAAGGATTGATCGCAAGCACGCTGGCGATCTCGCCGATGTGCTTGGCCAGCGCTTCCTGGAGATGTACAGCCTGCGAACGCAGGAGGTGCGAAGCTGGGCGGCCAGGGTTGAACGATTCCTTCGGCGTCTTTGGAACGTTAATCCGCATAGGGGTAGCCATAAGTTCCCTCACAAGTCGAACGTGATGCAGTCGCCGTCGGGCCGCATCTGATCGGTCAAGAGGTCCAGATACGTCTGGGCTTTTTGTTCGCGGACGGTGCGCTTCGCATCGCCCTGCAAGAAAAAGTTCGTCACTGTGCCTGGAATCGACGCGTGCTCGAAAACGCGCCCGTTGACGGGATCCTCCGGGCCAGGAACGACCGTTCCCCGGGCAATCCATGGCGAGACCAGAATTGCTGGCACGCGAATGCCTAAGCGGTCGAAGGCAAATGCTTGCGGTGTGTTCGTGGCGGAAGGCTGCGCCACGTATCCGTCCGGTGTGCATGCGGGAGGAACGACGTGGTCATAGAGTCCGCCGTGTTCATCGTAAACAACGAGTAGGGCCGTGCTGTTCCAGAGATTAGGGTTGGTCCGGATAGCGTTGTAAACGGTCGCGATAAACCTCTCGCCTTCGCGGACGTCGTGGTCGGGATGCTGGTCACTCGCCAGGATTGCCCCTCCGTCGTCTCCCGTGTGGTCGTTGTAGCAGGGCTCGACGAAGCTGTATTGCGGCAGGGCTCCGGATTTACAGTCCGCCAGAAATTGCGGGAAGGTTCCGAAGAGCTGTGGTTGGTTCTTCAGCAGGTTCACAATCTCCATCGTCGAGCTGGTCTGGTCGTAGTAGTAGATCTTGGCTGTTTTGCCGGCTGCGATCATGCGTTCGTATGCGCTCAAAATGGGATCGAGAAGATAAAAGATGTCCATGCTTACCTGTCCAAACGAAGTCCCGTAGTGAGCAAACGCGCGGTTGCAAATCGTCGGGCCGGGAATCGAGGAAAACCATCCATTGAACACCGCGAACTCTGTCGCGAGCGTGGTGAGCACCGGAAGCTGGGCCGGTGCGAAATAACTCATGATCGCGCGCGACGTCTTTACATTATTCACCTGAGTGAAGTAGCTCTTGATAAACCCTTGCATCGCGGCGGTACGATCGCTCGCCTGAGACCCCCCAAAGATTTGCAAATCGACGCCAGGAAAATGGTGGTCCGGATCCTCTTTCAGCTGGCCCTCGAACTGGGCCGTGGCAGTCACCTGGACCATGGCACCCGTCGTGTCCGGGTTTGCCTCATTTCCTGCAAGTCCATTGATCTTGGGATATTGCTTCTTGAGGCCCCCCAGCATGTGGTCGAAGGAGCGGTTTTCCATCATCAAAACAACAAGATGTTGCAAATTATCGAGAGCTGTACCCACGGCCCCTCCCAAGTTTTATCTCGCTGCGGCCTTATGGAGCGAAGATCGGCCATCCCGTTCGGTGAACCGTGCTGGATCTGGTTTGTGTCGGGGCTTCCGATACGGAAAGCTGTTTTCATCCCTGGAATCGACTGTCGCTGGAACTTTCTCTTGAATAGTGAGCATTGCAACCGAAACGTTTCACTCATTTTGTGCACTACTTCTTAATTACACATAAAAGTAACAGCGCTTTCGAGCCGGCAGGTGGATCGCGCGAGTCGAGGCTCAAAGGAGGGATGAATGTTTGGATCTCAGGTCGCCGAGGTTGCGGCAGGAGTCATTTTTGTCTATTGGGTGCTGAGCATGGCTTGTTCATCATTGAAGGAACTTGTGGCGCGGATTCTCGACATGAGAGCGCGTACCCTCAAAGCAGCCATTGGCAACATGCTGGCCGACCCAAGCATCGCTTCGAAAATATTCTCAAACCAGCTGATCGCTGGCAGCGTGGAACCGGGCGGGAAGCCGTCCTACATCTCCTCCAGAAATTTCGCACTCGCTCTGTTCGACGTGCTGGCTCCCCCAACCCCCGCAGGCGCTCGAACACTTCAGGACCTGACCGCCGGTCTCAAGAACATTCCTGATGCCAGCGTTCAGAGCACGCTTCTAGGACTTCTGAATTCTTCCCAGGGAGATGTCGATACCGCCAGAAGACGAGTCGAAAACTGGTACGACGACAGCATGGAACGCGTGAGTGGCTGGTACAAGCGAAAGGCTCAACTGATCATCTTCGTGCTGGGACTTGCGCTCTGTGTACTTCTGAATGGCGATACTTTGATGATCATGAGGGAGCTCTGGAACGATCAGGCACTCCGCAGTGAAGTCATCGATAAAGCGAAAGCCGATGCTGGTCAAAAATATGCAAACCCAACGCCGGACCAAATCGAAGCAACCTTGCGCTCCGTTAGCGTGCCGCCCATTGGCTGGAATCTTTCGCGCCTTAATCCTTGCTCAGAACCTGCCGATGCGCGCGGGATCCCGGGATGTTCGAGTGAGTGGGTATGGAAGGTTTTTGGCCTGCTTCTCACCGCTTTTGCCGTCACCTTGGGTGCGCCTTTTTGGTTCGACCTGCTAAACACAATTGTGAATCCGCGTCTCGCTGGGAGTCCGCCCGCACCCGCACCGCGTTGACGTACGGCATGTGCCTGACGTGAGAAGTTCAGTTTGTTCATATGGCCGGTTGGACCGAGGAGAACTTCGATGGCGGAGAATCAGCTGAGCAGTGCAAAGCTCGAGTTCGTTCCGAACGGCCAGGAAAGCAATGCAGCAGTCCGCCCGAAAGGGCCCGTTCCCTTTCGAATCGGTCTCAATATGGCCGGAGCGGTTTCCGCCGGAGCTTATACCGCAGGCGTTCTTGACTTTCTGATCGAAGCCCTCGATGCCTGGTATGAAGAACGCGAGCGCCAAATAGGCCTCCATGGAGCCGACATTTCGAAGTGGGGAGTCCCCGCGCACGACGTCTCGCTCGAAGTGCTCTCGGGCGCTTCTGCCGGCGGGATGTGCGCAGCTATCAGCGCTGTCTCACTTCAGGAACAGTTCGATCATGTGACGACAACGGCCCCAGTCGCTGCTGCCCCGGTAAATCGCCTGTATGATTGCTGGGTGCGGCGGATCGATATCGACTCGCTGCTCGGCACCGCGGATTTGACCCAAGAACCGCAAGTCGTACGGTCCATCCTTGACTGCACGCCGATTGAGCAGATTGCCGACATCGCGATTGCGGCGAATGCCTCGAGTAGGAAAGCCCGCTCCTGGGTGTCTCCCGAGCTGGAACTCATTCTGACGGTAACCAATCTGCGAGGGATTCCTTACAGCGTTGATCCCGCGAACAACGGGTCTTTTGAGGAACGTATCAACTATCACGCGGACGAAATTTACTTCCGCTTCGTCCCGAGCCTCAATGCCGACCCGGCGAACTCCTTACCGCTGGTCTATCCTCCCGCTGCTGGCGACGCCTGGCCGGCTCTGAAGCAAGCCGCCATGGCGACGGGTGCATTTCCGGGCATGCTCGCGCCGCGCATACTCTCCCGTCCAGCCGAGTACTATCGACAAAAGCAATGGATCCTCGATAACCCCAATCCCTCGTCGGTCACAACACTCGGTTGCCAGATCGCTGCGACGGTTGCGCCTGCCTGGGATAACAAGATCGTTCCCGCGCAATTGGATATTGTTTGTGCTGACGGTGGGGTGACCAACAACGATCCCTTCGAATGCGCTCGCCAGTATCTTGTCCGTCAGGCGGGCGGAGGTCCGTCGGGTCATAATCCGAGGCAAGCCGCGTCCGCCAATGCGGCGGTCATTTCTGTTGCGCCGTTTCCCGGCGATGATGCCTTTAATCCCTCCTATAACGCTGCAGAACAGTCCTCGCTTGTAAACAGCATTCTTGCCCTGATCCCCACCTTCCTCACGCAGACGCGGTTTCAGGGCGAAAGTCTGTCGCTGATTCAGAATGCCGACGTGCACAGCCGTTTCGCCATCGCTCCGAGCGACGATGCAAATCCGGCGCTGCCTTCTCTGTTGTGCGGCTCACTCGGTGCCTTTGGCGGATTCATCGACGAAAAATTCCGCGATCGCGACTATCAATTAGGCAGGAGAAACTGCCAGCGATTCCTTGAAGTTTATTTCGTCTTGCCGGAGAACAATGTGATTGTTGGAGCGGGGCTTCCGCGGGATAAGGACGAAGTGACACCGGAAATCGCGAAGTTCGCTGTAAAACCGCCCCCCGGCGTCACGACTGATCTCGATAAACGGTGGTTTCCGATCATTCCGCTCATGCCTTCGGTGCGGAACGAAGTGTCTGTTGCACCGCGGACGAATTTCAAGACCACGCCTGAACGGATCCGCCAAGTAGCAGCCTTGGCGGTGACGCGTACGGAAACTGTTCTTCGCGCATTGCTCGATGCTGCGCAGCCACCACACCACTTGCTCGGCTTCGTGGTTGAGGCTGCCTTCGGGCTGGGCGGCGCTACCAAGCTGCAAAACTTCGTGACTAGCTACCTTACAGAGCAACTTCGCAACGTTCAGCAACTGTAATGGCAGGCGCAGCCGGCGCCGCTTTTTGGGTAGCAATGAGTGGAGGAGGAAACTATGCGCCAAGCGCGAATGTTTCGCAGGTTCGAACGATTCTCCCGTGCGCAAGGTAACCGCGTGTCGGTAGGGCGAAGCAGGTTCTGTCAGGCATGCCTGCTCATCGGGACATTTCTTTTTGCGGCCGCTCACACCTGCCTGGCCCAATCCACCATGGTTCCCTGGCTCACACGCTCCGGGGATAACTCGAGAAGCGGTTGGAACCCGCATGAGACGCAGCTGACTCAGGCATCCGTCGAGAATAAAGGAATCAAGCGAGCCACGATTATTCCCGTGTTTGGAGACGCGCGGGGTATGGAGGCACAGCCACTTATCCTGCCGAATGTGAAAACTGCTGTCGGAAACCGCGATGTGATGGTGCTTCCGTCGATGGCCGACATTGTCCGTGGGGTTGACGCACATGATGGTTCCGCCATCTGGCAGGTTGCTCTCGGTACGCCAGTCACTGGATCTCAAGGAATCGACACGCATCAAATCAATCAATTTTGGGGCTGCCTCTCCACAGGAGTGATTGACCAAGAAACGCAGCATCTCTATCAGACTTGCTGGATGTCACCGGACAACACTGGTAATCCGCAAACGGCGCGGTACTTTATGTTCGTGCTGAACTTGGCGGACGGAAAGCAGCTGGCAAAGGTGCTGATCCAAGGAAAGAGCGGATCACAAGACTTCAATGACGCGATGCGCAAGCAGCGATCCTCTCTGGTGGAGACGATCATCAAGGGTGTTAAAACCGTATTTGGCTGTTCCGGCACCATCAACGAGACGCAAGCGGGCGTTGCATCCGGCTACTGCTTTGCCTTCGATGTGGCAACCAACACCGTGACCGCGATGCTGGCCATGACTTCCGGCGAGGGTGCTGGCGTTTGGATGGCGGGACAGGGCGCAGCTGCAGACCCACAGGGCTTTCTTTACGTCCTCACGGGAAATGGCGACTTCGACGGTGTGAATCAGTGGGGCGAGTCTTTTCTCAAACTGCAGTACACGCCATCTGCGGGAGGGGTTGCGGCCAAGCTGCAAGTGATCGACCACTGGACACCGTGGACGGACTTGGCGAGGACCGGGCAGGCAGCCAAGCCTGCCGTCAAACTTGCCGGCATAAGCGCTGCCTCCGAAGCCGTCAAACCCGTTGGCGGCGGTATGAGCATCTCGTTGCAGAACGCAAAACTGGTTCCAATGATGAGCGAACGCGGTACCCCAACGGTCTTGGTTTTTCCGGACATGGCTTCGGGCAACTGGTCCGACGAAGATTGGGGTTCGGCTGGTCCAGCGTGCATTTTCTCGATTGGTGTTTGCTTTGCGACCGGGAAGGACGGAATTGCTTATCCGGTCAAAACGGCGAATCTGGGCGGGACCACTGCCACGGACCTCATCGACAACCCCAAAGCGAACTGCGCGAAACTCGCCGCGCCTCCTGTCTGGCTGACCATGAGCCCGGGACCAGTCGATCCCTGCCCAACAGATCCACGGATGTTGAACTTCTTTCCTTTGGGCGACACCGCTCATCTGCACATGACGCCGGTGCAGTTCTTCGACCCGGTGCTTAATTCCTGGACGCTTTTCGCCTGGGGGGAAAATTCTCAGCTACATAAATGGGCTGTGAGTTCGAGCGGTAAGCTGACGTTTATTGCGCAAAGTCACGAATACGCGAGCGATAACGTGCGCGAGAATCCTCCGGGGGGAATGCCGGGCGGATTTTGCTCCGGATCAAGCAATGAAGCAGATCCGAATTCCGCGATCCTGGTCTGCACGATCCCCTACGGTGATGCAAATGCACACGTGGTGAATGGCCGATTGCTCGTCTATGATGCCGTACACCTCGCCGCGGACGGGTCCCTGAAAGTTCTATGGGACTCGCAACGCTGGAACGTCCAGTTTTTGTTTAACAAGTTTGACCCCCCTGTGATTGACGGTGGTCAAATCTACGTGCCCAATTACAACGGCGGCGTGGATCTTTACAGTCTGGCGCAATAAGAGCGCTCGTGGTGTTGGTCATTTGAAGTCGATTACAAGGTGTCGCCGTATCTCATAGGCAGCTCTCGAAACGTGCGGCTTTTAGCCGCGCCAGAAAGCCCCGCAGATTCTCCGATGTGAACCCCGCAGTTAGCAACGTGTGGCCGAACAAAGCGTTGAAAGAAGGCGACGCCATATGGGATCGAGCAACTTTTTTCGTCTCAAACGCTGCCACGATGAAACGTTTTGGTTGTACAACACACTAGTTATGTATCGGATGAGCAACATCAGGTGAGTCTATACCCCACATTCTAGGCAGTTCAGTTTCAGCGAATCGGCCTGGAACCATAGCACAAAGGCATTGGACGGTTGCTCCTTCGGACTTGTCAACGCCGCTAGGCGTTCAAAGGGAGAACACCATGAGCACTCAGGATAGGGTCCCTCTTGCCCGCAGTGAACGCACTCCGATGGAGGGCGCCAAGTTGATCGGCCCATCCGATCCACACGAGAAAATGGCGGTGACCGTCTATCTCAGACGGGGATCGGAGCCGGGGGTGTACCCCAACATCGCCCGCTTGGGATCGTTACCGGTAAACGAAAGGCATCACCTCAGCCGCGAGGAATTCGCGAAAGCTCATGGAGCAAGTGCGGACGATCTGGCGAAAGTACGTCGCTTCGCCGCGGAGTTTGGACTCGAAGTCAAAGAGGAAAGTCCGGCCCGCCGTTCCGTAGTTCTCACGGGAACTGTCGGGGCGTTCAGCCGCGCTTTCGAGACGAAACTCGAGCGTTATGAACATCCGACGAAAGGTTACTACCGCGGCCGCACGGGCACCCTGACCATCCCGACAGAGCTTGCATCAGCGATCGAAGGCGTGTTCGGTTTGGACGATCGACCTCAGGCGAAGCCTCACTTCCGGATCCGCTCTGAGGCGGCGGGAAAGCTGCAGCCACATGCACAGCATGCGAGCTATGACCCGACACAAGTCGCGCAAGCGTACGATTTTCCGACCGGTGCGGCTGGATCAAACCAGTCGATTGCGCTTATCGAATTGGGTGGAGGATTCAAACCTGCGGACCTGACTGCTTTCTTCAGCAAATTAAAACTGTCCAGCCCCAAAGTGACCGCGATTGGTGTGGACGGGGGCTCCAATACGCCGACGGGCGACCCCTCCGGGCCTGACGGAGAAGTGGAGCTCGACATTGAAGTAGTCGGTTCGATCGCGCCCAGCGCACAAATCGGGGTCTATTTTGCTCCGAATACGGATCAAGGATTTCTGGATGCACTGACCACTGCCATCCACGACACGAGCCTGAAGCCAAGCGTGATTTCCATCAGCTGGGGAGGAGCGGAGAACACTTGGACGCAACAGGCGATGAATGCTTTCGATTCAGCAGCTCAGGACGCCGCCACGATGGGCATCACCATTTTTGCTGCGTCCGGTGACGATGGCGCGACGGACGGTGATCCGCACGGCAATTTGGAAGTCGATTTCCCGGCATCTTGTCCGCAGATGACCGGCTGCGGCGGCACCAAGTTGGTTCTTTCCGGCGGCTCGATCAAAAGCGAGGTTGCGTGGAATGAACTGAGCGAGCAAGAAGGAGCAACTGGCGGCGGAGTCAGCCAAACCTTCCCGTTGCCGGTCTGGCAGCAGAACGCCAACGTACCAAAGGCGCCGAATAAGCAGGCTGGGCGTGGCGTCCCCGATGTCGCCGGCGACGCGGATCCGACAACTGGCTACAACGTCGTGGTGGACGGAGCGGGCACGGTGATCGGAGGCACAAGCGCGGTTGCGCCGCTCTGGGCCGGGCTCACTGCGCTGCTCAATCAGTCACTTGGTCAGCCGATTGGATTTCTCAATCCGTTGCTGTACTCCCACGGCGCAGCCGCGACGTTCCACGATATTGTGTCTGGAAACAACGGTGAGTATACCTCCGCACCCGGATGGGATCCCTGCACTGGTCTGGGAAGTCCGGATGGCAAGAAACTTCTGACAGCACTTGGCAGCAATCCGGCGTCCCAACAAACCCGCAAGAGCGTCGCACGATAAAGCCATTAAGAGCCGGAAGCGCAGGCGGCTTCAGATCTGTCTCCGCTCCCGCAGTGAGCGAGAAACGAAATTCGCGTCAACCTTGCTCACGGCGTTCGATTCGATTCCGGCATGACACAAGGGCCCCGCTCCAAATTGCCATTTCGAAATTCGACGAAAGAGAAAGGAGGAGAAAGTTTATGTCCAACATACCGTCAGTGCGCTTGGCTACACCTAACGAGGAAGTCTTAACCAGCTTGGGTCTTCTTGCGGAGCTTGCAGGTACCTGGCACGGGAAAGGGTTTAACCTGATTGCCCGGCCGGATAAGGAAGGGAATGCGCCGCTATTTCTCGAACTTAATCAAACCAGCGAAACGCTGCGGTTCGATCCCATCGCGACATCGATTCCCAACCGCGGTAACTCCCAGGACGACATCGAATTGTTCGGCTTAACCTACCTTCAGAAGATCAGCGATTCCGTCACCGGTGGTGCGCTACATATCGAGCCCGGCATCTGGGTCAACATCCCCCAGACGACAGCGCCGGCCGAAGCTCCGAGCGTTGCCCGCATGGCCACCATACCTCATGGAAACGCAGTGTTGGCCGAAGGTGGAGCGATTTCAGTGAATCCGGTGGGGAGCGGGACAGCTCTGGGGACTTTTCAAATAAAGCCGGTAAACACCGCTCCTTTTCCGCAAGGAGGCACAATGCCGGCGGGAGGAACGCAGGGTGGCTTCCCCGAATACGACCTTTCGAACACTACCCCGGCAGCCACGAATTCCAGAACGCCCTTTGGCAACACACCTGCCATTCCGCTTCCTGCAGCGATTGATGGTGTCCCCATGCAAACCGTCGTGAACGACCCAACTCGCCTCTTGCAGCAGGCACTTCAAGGACAGTTCATCGAAGAAATGGTGGTGCTAGAGATTGCAACAGCGACGATAGGTGCTGGTGCGGTGACGAATGGAGGGGGCGGGATCGAGAACCTTCCTTTCCTCCAGACAAACGCAAACGCGGCGCTGATGTTCGCGACCTTTTGGATCGAGAAAATCAGACATCCGGCGCATCACTTCATGCAGGTGCAATACGTCCAGACGGTATTGCTTAATTTCCCGCTTCTGCCGGCGGGTAAGCCGCCTGTGCCATTCAGCTGGCCGCATGTGTCGATCGCAACACTGCGCAAGACTTTCGGGGGCCAATAGGTGGACGCATGGTCACTCATGGCGAGAATGTCTTTTTGTCGGATGTTCTCGCCAGCACCATTCGTAACCGGCATCTTCTGGGCTGCGACCAATGAAAATCTGAGCTTGGACGGTTGTCTTGTGTCCGTCACGAACGAAGCGGTTCGTAGAGCGCATTAGGCGACGTGGTTTGAAGAGGGCTCGCATCGCGCTCTGCGTGGCCTGGCTCGTATCCAGGAGACTGGACACGAGCGCACACACTACGAGCGAGTGGTGCGCTTCCAGCGTGCTCATTTCGCATAGCGCATTTCCCGCGATCGTCCTGTAGTGTAGGGAGTTTCGGCTCCACGACGCTCTGCTGCTTTTCTCTTCTCATGCGTACACCCAGCAGAGGCGGAGGTGATTGTCGAGCCCCACACGTTTGAAGTAATCGAGCGCCGCCGGATGTTCTCGGCTAGATGGGCAAGTGTCGCCGCGTCGAACTGGCTGAGGGCAATCGTTTTCGATTCCTGATACAACAAAGCCGTATGTCCTGCACTACGCAATGGGCCTGTTGTGTGACTTCGCTTGCTCGCGCCACGGTTACGGTGGGCATGGTGTTCGCTTTTTTGCGTCCCCTGTGAATCAATATTCTTCGGGAAGCAGAAGGGTGGTGGAGGAGCGTTCGGCTTCGGTGATGACCCACAGTTTGTCGTCCGCCGAGGTCCGTAGCTGCTGACTATCTCGTCGAGCCTACGAATTGGGGACGCACATCCACTCGCCGGTGCTGCTGAGCTTGCATGTCTCAGTTTTGGGGTCACAAGGGGGCGAGCATTGATCGGTGACCGAGCTTTCATCGACGTTGAACGTCATCCCGTGAACCCGAAGATTGTGTAGTCCGGCTGCGCGGAGTGCCTTCTCGGCTGCTAGCTTAACGCGAGGGAAATGCCTTTTAGCTGCTTTCGCAAGGGCCGCGCGCGTTCGCTTGGCCGCCGTTTTTGCAGCGCGTGGCTTTTTGGAAGAAGTCCTGTTCGTCATTTTATTTACCTGCTTTCGGAGTCGGCGCGGCAGTAACTGTAAGCGGCGCGAGTACTGGGTCATTACCGTCTGAAATCAATTGCAATTCAACGCTTCTGGGTTTCGCCGTGACGGCAGCTGCAAGGCTAATAACGATCGTTTTCCCGTCGTCGGAGGGTTTGAAATCGAGACCCGTCTTGTCGAAGAGCACCTTAGTTACTTGGTTGAGGTTCTTCCCCTTATACGCGACGGTCTTTACGTCGTACTGTGACACGGATATTTTCTGGTCTTTATCAACTGAGGGCCCGGGCGGAGGTGGATCTTGTGGTGGGATTTCACCCACGATCGGCGGGAACACGCCTTCGTTGTTCAGAAGTGCAAATCGATGATACTGCTTCAGATCGGCAGTCCGCATATCCAGACTGAGCATTTCAGTGCGATGATCCGCGCATTTCAACGCGCCATCGAGTGGCTCGGGGGCGGTGTCAGCAAGTACAACGAAGGACCGATTCCCGTCCAGCTGCATTACCCAAGTTTGGGGACGGTGGCTGCTATCTGCACGGGGAGGACGATATCCACATAGCAACATGGTTGCGTCAGTCGCCGAGATCAGGAGGCGAGTGCTATCTTTTCCGCCGAGACGAACGATTTTCAATGACGCGTCGTAATGAGGCAGGCTCGCCGACCAACGAGGACCCGCAAAGGGAAACGTCACGGTGATCGTCGCCGGTCCCGCTTTCACGACGGAGCTCGAAACGAAAGTTGTCACTATTATTTCCGAATCAGAGTTCTGGTCGAGGAACGACGGAGTCGAAAGAGGCACTCCGTTGATCGACACGACCGGCCGGTTCGCTTTGGTCTGAAGATCGGAAATTTGAACCTGTTGATCTGGAAGGGCCTCGCCATAAAAATGCAAAGTGGCATCGACCTGATACATGTCATTGCCAGTCGCTGAAAACTCGAGGTGTCGGATGTTAAACCCTGCTGGAAGCGACGGGTCTGGAGCCTGCAGCGTCACTGCCTTTCCGTAGCGTCCACTGAGCACGCCCTCTGTAACTGCAGCCGTCAATGGGAGAGCTACTTCCAATTGCTGGTCTGACTTGATCACCAGGCCATCAGAGGGCGTGCTATAGGTCCGTGCACCAAAGCGAACTGTGGTGTTAGGGAAGAAATTCTTTCCAGTCACAATGGCCACGCCACTCGACGCATCACCTTGCACCCACTTGACTTTACTGATCGTGGGTCCCAAGTCATGTTGCGTGGTCGGTGTGGTTGGAACAAGTACATCATTGAATACTTGTGGCGTACCACTCTCTGGCAACTTATCCGAGCCAAAGATACGGGCCCAAAACGATGGCTTTGCTCCGGTCGCCTGAGTGGCTCCATCGTAGCGGATCCAGGACGTGTTTACGGTGACCTTGAGGACCGGAGTCTTTCCTTGGTTCCCTGGCAGATCATTCGCCGGCAGAGCCAACACTGCCATCATATGGCGCATGCCGGGGGAAACTGATCGCCGTCCCAGAACCGGCCGAAATTGCCAGCCGAAATCTACATGATGTGATGTCGAATCGGATTTCTGGAACGATACAGTGTCCATGTCGCGGTACAGATAAAACACTTGGCTTCGCTTCTGTGCCGCATATCCAACAGAAAACACGCTGGAGGCGACTGCGCCGCCGAATGCGCTGGCTTTTTGGCTCAGAGTGGCTGCGTTATAGGATCCCTCTTCCGGCATCATCGCAACGAGCGACATGGGCCGACTCTCGTCGCAATCGGGTAGACCGCCACAATCCCCCAAAGTTACGTTCACGTCCACGACAGCCACGGCATCTTTTGCTTCTACTGTTGGTTCGATGTCGATATCAAATCCCATGACGGCCTGAAGGCGAGCCTGACCTCTAAAAAGCCGGTCGCTGAGCGACCGCTCGAGCAGCATGCTGATATTTTCAATTTGGTAAGTTAGATTCACTTCGTCCGACAGCAAATCGGTAGCGTTCGGTCCGAAGTTGGGTGTAAACGCCGGAGCAGTTTGTAGCGTTGGAAGGGCCGGTGGTTGCGGACCCAAAGTCGCGGCTGGGGCGGGCGCGACTGGAGTGGTCGCGGCGGACCCGGAATTAAGTACGGGTGCAACGGTGATGGATACGTTGGGTGGCGTTGTGCCGCCCACGGGCGTTGGACCGGCGCCACCAGTTCCAGAGAAAACGGAAGCGGCTTGAGGGCCCACGGCCCCGTTGGCTTGGAAGGCCTGACTGAAATCCTGGTTGCTAAAACCCTGCAAATTGCCTAGCGCGCTCGCTAGCGCTTTGGGATCGATGAAGTTGGTGTTGCGAAGGCTTTGCGAAAGACTGTCCAGCATCAGTGTGAGGGAGCGGGAGTCATAGATCTTCGGTTCACCCACGTGAATTCCATTGTCTTGCGGAGCCTGCGCTGCGGCGGGCAAGAGCGCCAGCAACACAAGCAAAGAACTTATCAATCGAAGCAAATGTGAGCCGCAGCGGCGAGGCAAAAATGTAATTCGCATCGTGTTCGCAGCACCGAGGAAACTTCTGGCTCAAGTTTCTAATATTTCTTCTGGAACTTGTCAAGAACATTAACAATCTGTCGTTCAGGCGTGCGCGTCTAACTGAGCGACTTTACGAAGAACTGGAGCCACATACTTTTGCGAATCGTGTCAAGCTTCCGTCAAATGCATCGCCTTGCGCCATTCCGATTCGTTTTGCTGACCTGTTTGTGGCGCGGTTCCGGCGTTTTTCAGTGCTTTTCAGAGAGTCGAGAGCTAGAACACACGCGCTGTGGCAACACGTAGCGCGATAGATCTACGCGCTTTGGAAACCTTGTAAAGATCGAACACCTCAACGTCGATTTGTTCCTGATATTTTCCGAGCCGCGCCATCCATTTTGGGAATCTTGTGACCAGAGTTTCGTGTTCGTCTCGCAAAGTGCAGGACTCCAGATGCCCGTGCAGGAACGTGCGCAGCCGAGCGCATCTTCGCGCAACCCGGTCGATGCGCCGCCAGCGCCGTATATCCCAGGGAACTGGCAGCTGACGCAAGTAGCTTATTTTGATGGCACGGTTTAGATCACGAAGCTTGTACCAAGCGTTCGCGAGAGCTGAGTTGAAGAGTGCGGCGAAGAAGTGCACGTACCTTCGATCATTTGGCAAGAACAGGGCTGCCGTACTAACTGGGTGTGTTCCGCGGCTGGAGACCGCAGCGACCAAACGCTGGCGATGCGTCATATACCGCAGCTCCTGAAACACGACCTTCTCGGACTCGATTGCGTCAGTGTGCGGGGGCCGGTCGAACACCGCTTCGCGACTCGGATAGCGTGTACTACTTCGGAGGCACGCATGATATGGACGCAGATCTCTCGCATGAACACCTAGAAACCCTTGAGACGGGCAACGAGGTCTAGTGCGCGAGAGTCGCGCTCCTGAACATACCTTCCCAAGTTCGGCTAAGGGAACGCCACACAATCCTGAGATTAAGAACTTCGTATCGGCTCGAGCCAGCGGATTTATCACAAAGGAAGGTAACTTTTTCCAGTTTTCTGTGAACGTTCCCCTCTGGACCCCTCTCGGACGGTCGGGGCCTCCGAGGCCAACATCCTGGCTAATGATCCGCGTAGGCAAGTTCACTGAGTCCCTTTGCCGTTTCTTCCGTGCAAGAAATGAAACTGGAATCAAGCACGGAACCTCGATGAAGCTTCTCTGTGGATACGAAGTGACTGAAAGGATTTCGTATTCCTCTAACAGCAGCTGGCGGATCGGTGTAGCCGTTTGATTGCATAAGAAGCCGCTCGGCACGACGTAGCTGAGATAACCCCCGGGCTTTAGAAGCCGATGTGCTTGTACGATGAACGCTAAATAGACGTCGTAATGACTGCGCAGGAGCGGCCAGAATTTTTCCCGAAGCAGATCGGACACTTCCGGCTTTCGAGCCGCCCAAGGAGGATTCCCAATCACCGCGGTGTATTGACGGGGCCAAGAAGGGGGCAACGGGTCGAAGAAACTGTCCTGAGAAGAACAGAGGAAGTGGAAATTGTTCGATTTCTCGCTCCGTGAGACGAATTGCAGAATTTGAGACGCTATCTCGACAGCAACCGGGTCTCGATCGACACCGTAGAATCGTATCACCCGTTTGGGCGAAACCCACGATTTCGCCGCCAGTGCGAAGTGGCCAGCTTCGAGAGACAAATCGAGAATCGCCACCTGAGCTTTTTTGTCTTTGTCTATGGCAGAAAACAGCTCTTCAAACATCGCCTGCACGATGAAATCAGGAGTTGAATACGTCCCGCACGGGCGCGCCCGACGGCGTTCATCGGTGAACCCTATGTTCTTGCCAGCCGTCCTTATTTTCCTCACGGATGGAAGCTGGGTCAGTCCGAGCATTCGTTCGACGAAATGTAGGCTGGCTGTGGCGTAGCCGGTTCGTCTTTCGTGCTTCCGCTGCCCTTCTGTCGCGGCTGTCAAGACGTCCGCGATCTTGGCGAACTCTGGATTTACTTCGATACGGTTCGTCGTGCCCCGAAGCAGATTTTCGCTCACTTCAAGACAACGATCCAACAGAGATACGGCCGGACACGTAGCGCGATTTTTCTGTTGAGGATGTTCGCAAACGCGGATTGCCGCCAGCTCGCGCGCGAGCCCCATGTGCCTGTACGTTACTCGCGTTGACAAAGCATGAGGGACAATCAATAATCCACCTCAAACGCTATGGTGAGACGGTTCGCATGTTTATTTATCATAGTCGTAGCAGTTCTGCTAGCGCCGGCGACTGGGCTGAGCGCGCAGACCGTCACATTCGTACAACTGACCGATCCCCACTTGTATGACGCAGGGAACCGTTTGCTCCCACAAGGGGCGCGAGAGCAGTACTTGGATAATCGTGCCGCCCTTGAATGGGCGATTCTCCAGATCAATAAGCTTCAAAGTTCCGGCAAATGCTTGGATTTCGTTGTGATAACCGGAGACTTCGGCCTGGACGTCCCCAAAGGTGCGCCAGCGCCCTCCGTAGAGGACTACTCGAGACCGCTCAATGCGCTTCAGCAAAAGATGATCCTCGTGGTTCCCGGCAATAATGACTTAGTGGATGAGAAGCCGGCCGATATTGGCCGCTTCCGCAAATTCGTCGCGGATTTACAGGCGCAGATGCCTGGTCACACGGTAATCGATGTCAGTCAAACCAGCGTGACGATCAACAACATTCGTCTTCTTGGATTGAACAGCGCTTCTTTCAAAAATGCCAACGGAAAGGATGCACTCGCGAATCGCACCGATCAGCTAAACGAGATGAAACGCCTCGAGAAGGAAGTAATTCCGGGGCAGCCGCACATCATCTTCACCCACATCCCGAACGTTGAAGATCCCTATCGAGGTCCCGAGGGAAACAAGATTCACCAAGCGTGGCAGGTGGACAAAAGTGTGCTGGACACTTGGAACACAGTTGTTTCCTCCCCGGAAGTCGTCGGTGTGTTTGCGGGCCACTTTCATGATCCGCGCCGGATCGTCTACGGTCAGGATTTCGGATGGACCAGCACGAGACCCAGCGCAGTTGAAGCTAAGAATACGTGGATCGCGCCTCCGCTGGCCGCAAAATTACAGGAAAACGCGGATCCACAAGCTCGCGGGTTTCTGCTTGTAACAGCGGCTGCAACCGGCAAAATAACGGCCACGATTTTTTGGTACGGCTTCGCGGTGCAGTCACTTTCGCCCGTCGACAAAGCTTCCAATCTGCTCGAGGGGGACGAAGCTGTGCGAGATGGGGATTGGGAGAAAGCTGCACAAGCATATAAGGAAAGTCTCGCTTCCACCGACTCCAGCGTGCGCGCCAGTGCAACTCGTGGCTATCAGCGAGCTCATGCAGAAATGCGAAGTATTTGGTGGCGCCAGAAGCTGCTGCACAACGCGAAAACGTATTTTGAGCAAAATGGGATTGAATTCGGGCTCAAGCTGCTCGGCGCCGTGTTCCTGGCATGGCTCCTGCTTGCTAATCGAAATAGATTGCGACCTTTGTTTAACGAGTGGCTCCGCACTCGAACATCTCCGATTGTTATGACACCCATGAAATTCACTGCTGACGCTCCGGTGGACCTTTTCGCGGCGGAGATGACTGCGGCCTCCGAGAATCTGCGGTCCGTTTTGAATGCCGCAGCCGCTGCCCCGTTCGCGTACTCCCGCGAGGGCTCTACACTATATTTACCCTCGCAATGTCTTGATCAGGTGATCGCCGGGCTCCCAGAGGTGAAGGGAATCAATCTTGGCAAGACGGCGGCATTCTTCATGTCTCTGGCCCGATTTTTCAGTTGGCGCGTTGAGTCAGGACTCGCAACGGATAGCAACCAGGCTGTAGCGATAGCATCCTTGCGCCAGGGATTCCGCATAGATATGACTTGGCGGGTTTCCGGTCCTCTCTCGAATCCACTCGATGTAGCAGCGCTTTCGCGCGAACTCGCATATAATGTGTTAGGGATTCCGTTTGTGAGATGAAGGGTTGTAAAATGGTGGCTTGCCGTGCAACAAGATCCGAATCTTAACTTCACCAGCACCAAGAGTTTCCAGCTTTTTGCGCAGGGGCTGGAGTCTCTGCAGTCCTACGAGAAGACTGCCGCTAGAGCCAGTCTCAATGCGGCGGAGCAGAATTTCCAGCAGTGCATCGATCAATTTCCGGGCGACGTGCTCCCGCGGTTTTATTACGGCGTGGTCAAAACTCTCAGAGGATACCCAGGCCTGGACGAAGCCATCAAACAGTTCAACTTAATCCTCCAAGGGAGCTCGGACGAATTAAAACCCGAAGCTACCTACAACCTGGCAATTGCGCACATCGAAAAGTACAAACACAGCGATTCCGAAATTGCTAAGCAGCTCCTCGAGGACACGAGAAAACAGCTCGCAACGCGGGCCCCGGACCCTAAACGCGAGTCGCTTCGCCTGCAATCGCACATTCTGGAGCTGTATCTCATTGTGCAAGATTCGCTCTGGGAGCATCGCAACGATCTCAATCCACCTGCCCAGAAGGTTATTGACGATGCAAGAACTGCTTTAGAGTCGTTCTGGGTGGATTACCAAAGTACGAAGATTCTGGAAGCTTCCAGGCGTGATATCGTCGCCGATTACAATAATACCTGCGGCACATATTGGGAATCGGTTGCCTCGTTTTCTAAAGGTGACGAGAGGAAAAAGTTGTCTTTGGCGGCGAAACGATTTTTCGAGCAATCCTTGGAAGCCAAGAATAATTGGCTTCCCGCCAAGAGCAATCTCGCACGCGTGTACCAGGATTTGCTAAATGATGGCGAGACTGCGAAGCGTCTATGGCACGAAGTGCTTGAGACGCGTCCAGGGGACGAATACGCCCATTACAATCTGGCTCGGCTCGCTGAACAACAAGGAGACAAGCTCCGAGCTATGGGTCTCTATAAAAAGGCTCCTGATATCTCTGAGGCCGTCTTGGCCCTCGCCGGCCTGTATGTTGAGACAGGGCAACCGGAGAAGGCGCAAGAGTCGATCCAGAAATTGCTCGGCACCGATGATCTGCAGACCAACATAATAGAATCCGCCAATAAACTTTTGGCACGCATCCAAACTGCTCGCAAAGGACCTACTCACGCATGAGATTGGCTACAGACAGCCTCACGTGTATCTTGCCAAAGACCGCTTTTTGAACTGCGTAGTTCTTTTGAATGAAGGTTTCCGCTAGGCCCTTGAGCACTTCGTAGGTGATTACCTGGTCTTTGTACTCGGTCCGGTTGTAGTAGGCGAGCTTCGCGTTCCCAAAATCCAATTCTGCCGCATCCATCGCTTGCTTCAACGCGTCGATCTGTTCCGAGGTAAGTTGACTCGCTTTGCGGGCCACCGAAAACCATCCCGAAAAATGTGATTGAACGTGGGACGATATCGCTCCCTCGATTTCCCGAATCGACTCTCAAGGACAAAGCGAATTTGCGTTGTGTCCCGCGTTATGCCTTTGGGGCGTTCACAGATCTCCGGTGGCAGAATATCACTGAACGCATCTCGCAAAACCCTCTTCATCAATCTTTTCAGATCGACGCGGTGGGCGAGCGAAAGGTTTTCGCCGAGCGCCTTCAATTGTCTCGTCCAAAACGGATGCACAACAGAAATGCGCTGCGGTTCAAAAATCTTCTGCAGAACACACAGCTCGTTGGGTAAGCTCACGTTCAGTTCGTGCCGGTAGTACTGTTTGAGTTGCGCCCCCCGATAATAGCGCAGCGGGAATTTGAACCCCCCAAAGAGGTCATCTGCGCCTTCGCCTGTCCACACCGTTGAATATCCGGCGCGGGAAAGCACTCTTGCAACTTCTATCAGCGCGACACAGTCATCCACAATTGTTCCCCGGTGAGTCTCGGAGAGCGCGATCGCACTTGGCACATTCTGTACAAGCCGATCAGCACTTAGAAGAATCTCGTCAATCGGGAGCCGGAAATATTCGGCCACTTTTTGTGCGTTCAATAGATCGTTCTCTGCGTCGTTCTGAGGACGTACTGGTCGCCTCAATCCGAATACATACGCATGCAGCCGCTTGCCCGTGATCCTTGCGGCCGCGGCAATCACTGAGCTGTCCACTCCTCCGCTCAGCAGAAGGGCGGCGGAAACAGGTGCCTCCGCCACGGATTGGCAGACGAGCCCTCGAACCATCTTTACCGTTGCGCTGTAGTCGAGTTTCGAATCGCTGCTCTTGTGCCGTCTGTTGTCTGCTGGGAGCAATCTAGCGTTGCCGTCGCGCTTCAGTTGCAATGAACATCCCGGATCGATGATTCTTGTTCCTGGCGGAATCCCGTCACACAGCCACGCGATGAACCGGAGATGCGATGCAATCATGAATGTGGGTTTTTCGACAACGTATGCCGCAAACTCTCCTGACCATCGGCGGTGCAGGTAAACCTCCCCAGAGACAACGTTCCATTCGAAACACAAGATGGGTACCCGATCGACTTGCGGGCGCAAGACGCGAACGCTCACTCGTCGACTTTCCTCATCGATCTCCGTGAACCCGTCTTCAAGCCAGAATAGCGAAGCCGCACCGTGTCGCAAGGTCTGCATCCTGCGCGGCAAGAAGGGTGCGACCCTCCTGTCAGTAAAGCTCGCGGCTTCTGCGTTTTTGGTATACAGAAACATAGACGCTGGCTGGGTCCCAGCCGAGTGTAGACAATAACAGCCGCGCCAACCAGTCGGTGAAACGGCGATTGTTCGACATGGGAGAATGCAGTGGATCCGACCGCCCCGGTGTCAGCATCCGAACCGTGGATAAGGCTTCAGCGAAAAATCTAGGGGTGTGCCGGTTTGCTTTGGAACTGCGGGGAGGTTTTGCAACCGTTGCTTCTATGTTCATTTCGATCGGAATCTCTCAAGTAGTGGCAGATTGCATGCTGCCAATTTTCACTTACTCTACTTGTATACAGTCGATCGCAAGAGAAAGACCGGCAGATCGCGGATCGCCCTCTAGTGAGATTTAGGTCAAGCCGTCCTTATCGCCTCGGCGGCATCATAGCCGGTTGCCACCGCGCCTTCCATGAAACCCTGCCAGTCGGCGATGTGTTCGCCTGCGAAGTGCACTCTTCCGAAGCGCTTTTTCAAGGCGGGCATCACGGTGAACCATTGACCGGGGCGGTAGAACGCATACGCCCCGCGAGTGAAACGGTCCGCTTGCCACGGCTCCTGCCGGATAGCGACGGCGGTATCGATGCTCCTATCGTGATTCCAGTTTAAGCCTTGCGAGTGGGCCACATCTTCCACGATCCAATACTTAAGTTTATCTTGAGCCGAGGATGCAATATCGTCAGCCTTATCGCCTACGGCGTAGCTTGTGAGAATCCGCTTCGAGCCCTTTTGCAGATAGGTGCTGTCAAAGCAGAAGTCGGACGCGAGGCTGGTGCAAACCGAGAAGCCTCCCTCGGGCGGCCTCGGCCAAAATCGCTGTGAGCACAGAACGGCTGTTTTCGTAATGCGCGCATATTGCAATTGGTTCGCGGCCTCGAGTTTCTCGTTCGGTGGCTTTGGCCCCCAGTCAATATCCGTTAGACATCGGGCCGGAATGGCGCAAACACAGAAATCGGCGCTAATGGGAGCGCTCGCTTCTACCTGTACCGATACCTGGCGATTCCCTCGGCGGATAGATACAACTTCCTGGTCGGTTCGGATGTTTTCGCGTCCGATGTGATCGGCTAAGGCCTCCACCAGTTTTGTGTTACCGCCGATGACTTTAAAGTCCATCTCGTCGGTAGTGTCCACCGTCTGGGATTTGCTGCTGAGGTATTCGGTGACCGCCGTGTATGCAGAATTCATGCGAATCGTTTCGCCAAAGTCGGTGCTGTCCATCAGATCGCGCCGAAGCAGATCCTGACGGCTGAAGCCGAGCACCTTGAGCTGCGTCCACCAATCGATCTTGTCCATTTCCTGCAATCGCGGCTTTCCGTAGTTCTTGAACTCTTCGGCGAACTTCCGCCAGATTTCCTTGGCCTCGGCCGACAAGCACCACTCGCCCGGAGGAATCAGTTGCCCTGGCGTGATGCCGTTCCAGAACGAGTTCACGTATTGATGCGGTTGCAGCTTGAGCCCCAATCTACGGCATAGCCCTCTAATCTTAATGTGGTTTTTCCCGATCCACTCGCCGCCGAGTTCGCAGTTAAGCCCCGGGCCCTCGACAAAGCGATGCGTCAGTACGCGCCCGCCCAACCGGTCCCGCGCCTCTAAAACGGTGACGTGGAATTGATAATTCTTCAGACGGTAGGCGGCGGCCAGTCCGGCCAAACCGGCGCCGATGACGATACATTCTTTGGGTTTCTTCACGTGGCGTTCCTTTGCGGCTTGAATTGAGGCCTGAATGGATTGCGGGAATATACATCTTCGTTAAGTTTATTTCTATTCTTTAATCGATTGACGAACGGATATGACGAGCGGTGCTTCAATCTAAAGCGAGCCGGGTCTGCGCAGATCGCGCCTGCGGAAAACGGAGATTTTAACCCAGCGTTGGATTCGTTGTTTCGCATTGCGCGAGTCGCCGTGTCGTTAGTGCGACGAAACCGCAGTCCGGAATTGGACCAGACCCGGTACCGCGTTTCTTCCGAATGACGAGCAAACCGGAAGTTAACTGACGAAATCGTTGAAAACACTGAAAACCGGGCGCAACGGATTGATTGGAGCGTCCGAACGCGCTCATCGTCGTAAACCTCTGCTGAAATGACTTCTCGGTTAGGTGCAATCCATTTGCCTGGTCTCAACTGCAGTGGAACGTTGTTTCGAGACACGCGGATGCACTACCACGCTTTCTACTCAGAATAAACCCGTTATCGCCCAAGACGCCTGTTTAACAAACCAGCAATTGTTAGTAGAATGTTCGCGCTGCGAGAGCCGAAGGGCAAGCTCCAATGACTCATCGAAAGCCACCCACACGGTCGTCCGCCCAACCAACTTGGCAAAGGCTCGGTTGGAAAATCGCGCTCGTTTTCGTCGGGTGCGGCGCAGTTGTCTGGATCATCGTAGAATACCACCAACGCCCCGTATCGAGTTCTTCGATTGACGATTGGGTTCGGCAGCAGAACTTTGACCCTGTACGGCCATTTCGGTCTGATTTTCTACCCGGCACCCTTGTGGCAGTTGGGCAATCTCGCGACCGAGTAGCCATGGCAAGCTCGGAATTCTTGATCGGGCAAACCGGAGTTGTGTCTCAGGCCTCCCTTCCGAACACGACGTTGACTATCAAGTTGAAGGCGAGCGCAGACACGAGCGCGGGTACCACGCAACTCGGTGGGGGAGAGGACCTTAACGCCTCTGTGGTGCTGTCCAATGTGGAATTGCTGACGCTTCCGCTGGACAAGGTGCGAGATGGTGTTCGGCATAACACTCGGATAGAACAGGCGCTGACTGATCATCCTGACGATCTCTTTGTGATTCTTGAAGCTTTGAGGGTCGGAAAAATGCAATTGGTGTTTCGCGATGCGTCGGACGCAAAGGTAAAGGCGAAGAGTGTCACAGACTGGGTACAGGCCACATTTGGCGCCTCCGCCGGTCTCGACCAATCGGGAACCGTCCAGTCGGATGCGCCTCTGATTCTGGGTACAAGAGTGGCTCGGCTAAGTGAGGCGAGTACGGCACTAGGAGGTTCCTCGAGGGAAACGATTGTCGACGCCATTTCCACATCGGATCTGGAGCGATTCCGGAATGAGGTAGCTTCGAAGATTGACAGACTCTATTCCAACTTTGATGTCTTCGGACTGGTGATTGCGGTGGGGAATTATCCTTCGCTCAGTACGAGAGCGGGCGGCGAGCTTCCCGACGCTGTTAGGACGGGCGAAGGCGTTGCGAGGGACCTTAGAAGGCTTGTACCTCCCGAGCTTGCCAATCATATTCAAGTGATTGAAAGTAATGAGGTCAGTCCGAAAACGTTCGATCCGACTCGCAGGCTTTCGAGAAGCGACCTGCTTGAGGGAATCCACAGTTTTTTGGACTATGTCAAACATAACAGTGACCCGAACAAGCAGACCCTGGTCATTTTTTACTATTTCGGTCACGGACTGGCTGACGGTATGTCGAAGTCCGTTTTCCTGGTCCCCGAAGAGTTCGTTGACGATGAAACTAAACATATTCCGGATGTCAGCGATCGTCTGATCGACATAGCCGACATAAACCGGCAGATGTCGGTCGTCACCGACCACGCGATTTTTTTGATCGATGCCTGTCGTGCATACAAGGATCAAGGCAAAGAACTGATAGAAGCGTGGAAGAGGACCGTCAAACAGGGCTCGGACGTGGGAGGTATTTTAAACGCGATTCAATTCGCGAGTGGAATCTACGGACCAACTCCTATCATCTTTGCGAGTGACGACGGAATGGCGGCGGATACGGTGAAATATCCGGCTGCTGGCCTGTCCTCGGGAACCGGACCGTTGGGGCTCAAGCTAAGGGCTGTTTTGAACAACGTGAACTCTACGGGCGGCGGACTGCCGTTGAGTGGTTTCATAGATGCCTTTGAAAGCCCCTCCGTGTCGTTGCCCAATCTAGAAAGTCAAGAGGCGGCCAAGGTCAGAGGTTATTCCTTTACTCGGAGCGATTTTATAACTCAGTTCGGTTCGTCACTCATCGTTAGCGGGGATCCAGTGAGTGCTCTGCCGCGCAAGCAGGCTTTCACCGAACCCTATTTCGATCTTCATTCTCGTTCTGGGGGATCGGAACCACCTCCGGGCCTCCCAAGTGGCATTGCCCAAGCGCGAAACGTCGGACGCCCTTCCGGCAAAGACGTTGACGAACTTGTCTTCGCGCCAGGTATCGGTTTGGTGGCTCTCGACGAGAATGACGATGTGTGGATTCGCGGAACGCATGCTTGGCGGGCGTTTCAAAAAGAACTTCCGATCGTCCGAATTGGATGGGACCGAGATGCCGGTCTGTTACTGTACCAATGGGATGAGAAAATTCTTTACCGCGTGCGTGGCGGAGCGCTGGATCCGATGTACACACACTTTTTTTCCGAGCTACTGGGCGAAAGCGCAACTGGCGGCTTCGTAGTGATTCGAATTGCGGATGGGGGCGGATCGGCGCTGTTTTTCGCGCATGGGGGCACTCTCCGCGAGATAACGCGTGTTGCGAGCTCCGAAGTTTTCGACGCGGCGAGAGATAGTCGCGGCCGGTTGTGGTTCACGACCGCGGACGGACTTTGGCTTTACGACCGAGGACAGGTGAGGCGAACGGGTGAGAGTTTGTGGAGGCCTGACAACATCGTGGTAATGGGTAATTTGTTGTACGTTTGGTCGGAAGATGGGCGCATGTTGTATCG
>Ga0209221_1000109_pt1 | contig 47538 bp, 34 predicted proteins | sample BlaSpr_A8_Ref_O2_FD_187989 | JGI IMG/M metagenome (GOLD analysis project Ga0209221, IMG submission 187989) | Forest soil microbial communities from Thunder Bay, Ontario, Canada - Black Spruce, Ontario site 2_A8_Ref_O2 (SPAdes) (version 2) | ecosystem: Environmental > Terrestrial > Soil > Boreal...
GAGGAGTTTGCCCATCGCAAACATTCGCATCGCCTCGTGACCCGCTTAGCCTCCAGCCCAATTTCTAACCTCGCAAAGCTCTGCCGCCCCTTGAAACTCCCAGCGCATTCTTCCACGTCTCTGAGGCTCCTTACATCGCCTGAGCAAGTCGGCAAGCTCTTAAACGATCTTCCAGAGAATGACTTTTCTCTTGGCGGGCCGTCTCAGAAACTTACCGCTCTGCGGGACCTGCGCTATATTCGCTGGCGCTATTTCTCCGCTCATGACGAAACCACCGCCGCCTTTGCATTCCGCAGCCGATCCGCAACGCGCGAAATTCTGGTAACCGTGAATATCCGCCAACGTGGATATCGCGGACAGATCAACGTTCTCAACATTCTTGATGTCTACCCTGAGGCTAGTTGTGAGGAGTGGCTGGAAATCGTCAGCGCCTTAGCCCAGCGCTATCGCTCAGTAGTGGACGCAATAGTTCTGCGCAACCAAAATCCTGAGCGGAAAAAACTATTGTGCTCGCGTGGCTTCCTGTGGCGCGCCTTTGACGCTTCCACCGGATGGTTTCTGGATAAAGTGAAGCGATTGCCCGCCCAACCGTGGTATTCAGTCCCGGCCGATGGCGATGCGCTTATTTAGCGCTGCCATCGCTCGGCGGCGCATTGTTGATGCCATGAACCTGAGAACTCGAACTCGATCGTTGGCGATTCAGGCAGCCGCACTCTTTCGCGCGCAGGAGATGCACTTCCAAACTCTCGACCCTCAATCGCAAGCCCTCGTAGTTGCCATGCACGAAACTCCTCCGTCCCTCGCCGCCAACTTCCGTACGCAGCTGGAATGGGCCTCGCAACATTTTAAAATCGGCAGCCTCGAAGATCTCGCCGGATTGTGGGCGCCTCGCACCCAAGCCAAACCCGCATGCAAGCCTCTTCTGATTTTTACATTCGACGATGGCAGAGAGAGCAACTACACCGTGGCCGCACCTCTGCTCGAATCGTTCGGCGGTCGCGGAGTATTCTTCATCGTGCCCGCCTTCGCGGAGACTTCTGGCTCGCCCCATTCCTTGCATTTCTATCGCACCAAAATAAATCCTGATTTCAATAGCCGCTGCGACTCCGGCTGCGAATCCAGGCACCATGAATCCGAAGACTGGAAGCCGATGAGCCCGTCACAGATCGCCGATCTGGCCGCGCGCGGCCACGCCATCGGAAACCACACCGCAACTCATCGTCGCTTGCTGAATCTTTCATCCGCCGATTTGGAGCAGGAGATCGTGGATAGCGCCCGCCAGCTCGCATCCTGGACCGGCAAACCTGTAGAAGCATTTGCCTGGACCTTCGGCTGGGATTCTATCGACCGGAATGCATGGGAAGTCGCGCGCCGCTACCATCGCTTCTGCTTCTCGCCCTGCGCCGGCATCGTCCATGCCGCGCGCGATCAGCCTTCCTTGCTCTGGCGGCGCGAAATCGAAGCCCGCTACTCCGCGCCCGAATATCGCTTCGCTTATTCCGATATCGTCGATCTCTGGTGGGCCGGCCGCCGTAGGAGTCTGCGCAATCTGGTGAAACCTTCATCCTGATTCGCAGGCATTCCTTCGTGCCCTTGGTGGTTAACGGTTTTGCAAACTGACCCATCACTGAAATCACGAACCGGCCGTGCTGCCAAATCAGCTCCCGGATTATGACCCACATTTTCATCAATGCGCTTGCGGCCAGTGCAGGAGGAGGCCTCACTTACATCCGCAACGTTGTGCCATGTCTGGCTGCCCGCAATAATGCTCGCGTGACACTATTAGTCGGTAACAGCTTGCGCCATGAAATCGCCCAATCGGAGCGTGTCACAGTTCTTGCCGAGCAATATCCGCAAGGCATCGTTCAAAGATTCTGGTACGAGCAGCGCGCAGTCCCAGCCATCCTCCGGGCTTCAGGAGCCGATATCCTGCTCTCCACCGGAAATTTTGCTCTCTTCCGCTCGCCGGTGCCGCAAATTCTTCTCAGCCGAAACGCGCTCTATACCTCGGCGGATTTTCTTCGCGACCTCCGTGACCGTGGAGACTATCGCATGTTGCTCGATACCAAAATCAAAGCTGCTCTGGCGCGTTGGTCAGTGCGTGCGGCCTCCTGCACCGTTGCTCCCAGCGAAACCTTCGCGCAAGAGTTGCAGCAATGGACCGGTCAGAACGTTACCTTTATCCACCACGGATTCAACCCCGATACTTTTTTCAAGCAAGAGCAAGCCTTACCGCCCGAGACGGAACAGAAGTTCGCCGCCACGGCAGGCTCAGTGCGTCTTCTCTTCGTCAGCCACTACAACTACTACCGCAATTTTGAAACTCTCATTCGCGCCGTCGCACTCCTGAAAAAATATCTACATCCTCGCGCCGTTCGGCTGGTTCTCACCTGCAAACTTCATTCCCCCGATAATCCCGGAAGCTACCACGCGGAGAACGCCGCCGCGCTGGTTCAGAAACTCGGCCTTGCGGCCGAGGTCATCGAACTCGGCGCGGTCCACTATGCCGCTCTTCACCACCTCTATCGCCACTGCGACATTTACGCCACGCCCGCCTATGCCGAGACTTTCGCCCATCCCTTGGTGGAGGCAATGGCCAGCGGACTTCCGGTGATCGCCTCCGATCTTCCCGTCCACCGCGAAATTTGTGGCGCGGCCGCGCTGTATTTTCCGCGCTTTTCCCCGGAAATCTTGGCGGAGCGCGTGATGCAAGTGTCCAGTTCAGCCCAGCGGCACCAGCAAATGCGCGAAATCGGACTATCCCGTTCCCACGATTTCAGCTGGGACAAGCACGTTGACCAATTGCTCCAACTGGCGCGACAGCTCGCCAAATTGCCTGCGCCGGCATAAATCCCACTCCGGCACGAACAAAGATTGGCAACCTCTCGCACACAAGACTCACAGCCCCTCCACGTAAGATGAAGCCAGTGCCATAGAGGAAGAGGTCTTCGCTTCGGATGTGCGGAATCTTCGGCATCATCGGGTTCAACGCGGCTGTGGCGCCGGATTTACTCCTACGCGCCACCAATTCGCTCGCCCATCGCGGCCCCGACGATAGCGGCACCGTGCTTCTGCGCGACCCCGCCCTTCCAGCTATCGAGATCGGCCTCGGAAGCCGCCGCCTCGCCATTCTCGATCTCTCTTCTTCAGGCCATCAACCCATGCACGATCCCGCCACCGGGAATTGGATCGTGCATAACGGAGAGGTCTACAATTTCCGCGAGATTCGCACCCGGCTTGAGTGCGCGGGATTTCGGTTCAATAGTTCTTCCGACACAGAGGTGATCCTCAAAGCCTACGCGCACTGGGGCGAGGATTGCCTTCATGAATTTCGCGGCATGTTTGCCTTCGCCATCTGGGATGCCCGCCACCACCGCCTTTTCATCGCCCGCGACCCGATGGGAATCAAACCTCTCTACTACTATCAATCGGATCGCTACTTCATCTTCTCTTCCGAAGTTCGCACTCTGTTGCAGACCGGCCTCGTTCCTCGCCGGATCGATTCCGCCGGATTGCTGAATTATCTGACCTTCGGTTCGGTTTGCGATCCCAATACCCTGATCCAAAATGTAACCGCACTCCGCGCCGCCCATTTCCTCACCTGGCAAGGTGGCAGGGTCGTGGAAGAAGAATATTTCGACTTGCTCGATCCCACCTCCGAATTTACGGCCGACTCCGCACCCGAGCAACGCGACGAAGTCGAAGCCAATATCTCCGCGATGCTCGATGAAGTCGTGCGCATGCAACTGGTCAGTGACGTTCCGCTCGGAGTCTTTCTCTCCGGCGGCATCGACTCCAGTGCTCTCGTCGGCATCCTCCATCGCAACGGCATTCAGCCCAGCACATTTTCGATTGTCTTTCGCGAATCCGAATACTCCGAAGCTCAGCATTCCCGCGCTGTGGCCCGGCATTTCCACACCGACCATCACGAGATCACCGTCTCCCAGTCCGATCTTTTCGCAGCCATCGGCCCAGCCGTTCAGGCCATGGATCTGCCCACCATCGACGGCGTCAATACCTACTTCGTTTCCCAACATACGCGCGCGGCCGGGGTGAAAGTCGCTCTTTCCGGTCTGGGCGGCGACGAGATGTTCGCCGGCTACTCCAGTTTCCGCACCGTTCCAAGAATGGAGCGCTTTACCGATTTGTGGAAGCAGGTCCCAAGCCTCGCTTCCAGACCCTTGGCGAGTGCCTTCGCCGCTGCCGCTCCGTCCAGCGATCAGAATCGCAAATTGACCGCCCTCGCCGAAGACGATGAAAGTGTGATTCACCCTTATTTTCTCTCCCGCATGGTTTTCACCCCCGAGCAGCAAAGTGAGTTGCTAACCGCAAGAGCAACCCATGGGGTATCGGGGAGCGAAGCATCGGCGCGTGCCGAAATTCCCTTGCTGGACTCTCTAAACCGTGCCCAGCATCTCGATGCCATCAACCGCGTCTCCTATCTTGAATCCCGCTCTTACATGCTCAACACTCTCTTGCGGGATTCCGATTCCATGAGCATGGCGCACGGCCTGGAGGTGCGTGTTCCGTTGATCGACCATCACCTCGCTCGCCGCATTCTCGCCTTGCCCGGTTCATCGAAACTGGATTCGCGAAAAATGGATTCTCGTACCCCGAAACCCTTGCTGGTCCGCGCTCTCGGAGGAACCTTGCCCGATAGCATCGTTCACCGCACCAAGCAGGGTTTCACTCTACCCTTTGATCAATGGCTGCGCGAAGATTTGCGCGGTGTCATGGAAGACTCCTTGAGCGCGATCGGTTCTAGCCCTCTAGGTTCCTACATCAATGAACGCGCGGCGCGCCGCGTTTTCACGGATTTTCTCAAAGGCCACACATCGTGGTCCCGTCCGTGGTCTCTGCATGTGCTCGAATCCTGGTGCCGGCTGCATCTTTCGAATTGAACGCGATGACTCAATTGGAAACATCTTGCGAATTAGTAAGTGCTAAGTCGGATCGCAAGCTTCCCGTCAGTGTCATCGTTCCCGTCCGCAATGAGGCGAAAAATCTTCCCCGTTGCTTGCTGGCATTGAAGGATGTCGGCGAGGTCATCGTCATCGATTCGCAAAGCTCCGACGAAACCGTGGAAATCGCGCGATCCCACGGAGCTCAGGTCATGCAATTCCACTATCGCGGCGGATGGCCCAAAAAACGCCAATGGGCCATGGATACCCTCTCTTTCGCTCACGACTGGATTCTTCTGCTCGATGCCGACGAGATCCTTACTCCTGAACTCGCCGGTGAAATTCGCAGCGCGATAAAGAATCCCTCGTTCAACGCCTACTCCATCCAGCTTCGCACTAAGTTTCTCAGTCGCACCCTCCGCCACGGAGACGTCGGCCTTTGGAAGACGTCTTTATTTCGTCAAGGCAGAGCGCATTACGAATGCCGCCTGCAAGATCAGGATGCCTCCATGGCCGACATGGAAGTTCACGAACACGTCGTTGTCCAGGGCGCAACCGGAAAGTTGCTCCATCCCCTCATCCACCACAACGTCGAATCCCTTTCCCACTACATTCGAAAGCATGATGAATACTCCAACTGGGAGTCCCGCGTCCTCTTGCAGAGAAGCGATGCTCAGAGAAATAACTCCCATGAGCTTCCGCCATCGCTCACCGGCTCGCAGGCGCAGCGCCGCCGCTGGCTCAAGCGCAAACTTTTCGCAGTTCCGGGTTCTCCGATTCTGCTGTTTCTGTATCGCTATGTTTTTCGTTTCGGTTTCCTGGACGGCGTTCCCGGCCTGCTCTACGCCGGTTTTCAAGCCGTTCAAATGTTCCACACCAAAGCCAAGATCTACGAACTTCGCCGGAAGTCTGAAGAACAGCAGGTTCGTAGCTGAGCAACAGGTTCGTGTCAGGGCAACGCTTTAGCGATGCCGCAAGTTCATCGGATTCCACGCCCCTTTAGGGGCTGGCAGCTAGAGAGAGAGATAAACCAATCCATGTGCGGCATTGCCGGGCTCGCAAACTGGGGAAACAAAGACGTGCTCAGCCGCATGGCCCGCGTCCAGGCGCACCGCGGCCCGGACGACCATGGTCTGTGGGAGCGCCGATTTCCTGATGGCTCCTACATCGGCCTCGGCAGCCGCCGCCTTGCCATCCTTGATCTTTCGCCAGACGGCCACATGCCCATGTGCAATGAAGATGGCACCGTCTGGATCACTTACAACGGAGAAATCTACAACTTCGCCGAACTTCGCCGCGAGCTGCAAAGCAAAGGCCATCGCTTCTCTTCGAACACTGACACCGAGGTCATCATCCACCTCTACGAGCAGGAAGGCGCCGCCTGCGTGCACCGTCTGAAGGGCATGTTCGCTTTCGCCATCTGCGATCTCCGCTCCAGCATCCCTAGCCTGTTTCTCGCGCGCGATCATTTCGGAGTCAAACCTCTTTATTACGTCCATCAAGGAAAAAAACTCGCCTTCGCTTCGGAAGTCAAAGCTCTGCTCCAGGTGCCGTCCATTCGCGCCGAGATGGATTTCGAATCCCTGCACCAATATCTGACTTTCCTGTGGGTTCCCGATCCCAAAACAATGTTCCGCGGAATTTATAAACTTCCCGCCGGACACTGCGCCACCTTTCGCAACGGAGAACTGGCAATCCGGCAGTACTGGGATCTAACCTTCCCGCCCGCCGCATTCCACTATCCTCGTTCCGAGTCCGATCTCGCGGAAGAGATTCGCGACCGCTTCCGGCAATCCGTCGAGTCGCAGATGATCAGCGACGTTCCCGTCGGCGCCTTTCTCAGCGCGGGCTTGGATTCCTCCGCGATTGTGGCCATGATGTCTCGCGCCGCCAAACAACCAGTCCGCACCTACACCATCACTTTTCCTGAGAAATATCGCCTCGGCGAATCCACTCTTGACGACCCCGGTGTCGCGTCGCGCCTGGCGCGTCAATTAGGTTGTGAACATCAACAGATCGTCGTCGAGCCTGACGTAGCCGAATTGCTGCCCAGCTTGGCCTGGCACATGGACGAGCCCACCGCTGATCCTGCGATCATCGCCGCATATCTCGTCTGTCGCGAAGCCCGCAAGCAATCGACGGTTTTGCTTTCCGGAGTTGGCGGCGATGAACTATTTGCCGGATATCGCAAACACGCTGCGCACCGCTTGGCCCAACTCTACCAACGCGTGCCCGGCATGTTCCGCACCGGCATCCAGTCCGCACTTTCAACATTGCCCGGATTGCGAGGCTCCTCATTGAAAGGCGCTGTTCGCCTCGCCAAGAAAATGGCCCGCAGCGCCTCGCTCACTCCGCAGGAAGGTTTTATTCAGAACGGAACGTACTTGAACGGCTCGCAAAAAATGAATTTGTACAACGCCGATCTTCAGGATCGTCTCGCCGGTTGTGATCCCGCTTTTCGCCACAACTCCAGCTTCAACGCTGTCAGTGACGCCGACTTCCTGAACCAGATGCTCTACCTCGACACTAAGATTTTTATGGTAAGTCTTAACCTGAACTACAACGACAAGATGAGCATGGCTTCCTCCGTCGAAGTGCGGGTTCCTTTTCTCGATCGCGAACTCGCCGAATTTGTGGCCTGGAATGTTCCGCCAAATAGGAAGCTGAAGGGGTCTCTGCATCCCACCACCAAACACATTTTCCGCCGCGCTATGAAAAATATTTTGCCCGCGGAAGTCTTGCGCCAACCCAAAGCCGGCTTCGCCGCTCCGGTCGACTATTGGCTCGCCAACGATTTGCGCGAGATGGTGGACGATCTGCTTTCCGATACAAACATTCGCAACCGCGGCTTATTCCGCCCGCAGTCCGTAAGGCGTTTTGTCGATGAGCATCGCAGCGGCAGGGAAGACTGGTCCATGCAAATCTGGCAGTTGCTCACGCTGGAAACTTGGACGCGGGTTTTCCTGGACGTCAACTCGCAGCAGCGAATGGAAGATCTCACTGCGAAACCGGAGACGGCAAGCGCTTGAACCGGAAACTCACCAAGGCGATAACCGAAGCCGCCGGCCTCCTCCGCGCACCGCAGCGCACCGCTCCACTGTTAAAAAAAATCGTATCTGACAAACTCCGAATCGCCGTTGATCGTCCGCATCTTTACTCCTACACCAAGACGAGGTACGCAAGCCCCTATGTCTTGAGTAAAGTCATGCACTGGATCGCCGAAGCCCAACGCCCCGATGGCGGCATCCCGGCCTACTACAGCCTGCTCACCGGATACTCGCAATCCTACCCGGAAGTCACCGGCTACCTCATTCCAACTTTGTACGATTTCGCGGGGTACGAATCCGCCAGGTCGGCGGAAAATTTCCGCACCTCTTTTGCCGCTTACCGCGCCACTCACTGGTTGCTTTCCCTGCAAATGCCGTCGGGAGCTTTCCCCGCTGGACTTCACGGCGCCCCAGCTCAGCCCTCGATTTTCAATACCGGCCAGATTCTTCAGGGACTGGTTCGAGCCTATATCGAGACGGCCCGTCCCGATATTCTGGCTTCCGCTCTGGCGGCCGGCGATTGGCTCATTCTCACGCAGCAGCAAGACGGCTCATGGGCCGGGGACGGAGCCTATCAGAACTCCGCACACACCTACTACAGCATGGTGTCATGGTCCTTGGCCGCACTCGCTGCCCAAACCGGCAAATCCAAATTCGCGGTGGCCGCCGAAAAAAATCTGGACTGGGTTCTCTCGCACTTCCGCTCGAACGGCTGGATAGAGGGAATTAACCTCCAGGGTCATCCTGCCTATCTTCACTTCATCGCCTATGTTCTTCAGGGAGCTCTGGAATGCGCCGTCCTGCGCCATCGCAATAACGATAATGCCATCGACGCCGTCGCCAATTCCGCATGGATATTGCTGCGCAGGTTCGAAACCACCAAATTCCTTCCCGGCGCTTACGATGATAATTTCAAATCACCCCGCCGTTTTAGTTGCCTCACCGGCAACGCGCAAATGTCTTGTGTCTGGCTTCGCCTGTTCGAGCTCACCCACGACCTCCGCTATTTCAACGCGGCTCTCAAGATGAACGAGATGCTGAAACAGTTGATTCCTCTGCGCGACCGCGCCGGAATCCTCGGCGGCGTCAGTGGATCTTACCCGATCTGGGGCAGTTATCAGCCATTTCGTTACATCAGTTGGGGCTGCAAATTTTTCGCCGATGCCCTCATGCTCGAATCGCGCATCAAGCAATCGTTTGACATATCTGCGGAAAAGGTCCTGCAATGCGCATCGTAATTCTGGCTCCCAGCGTGTATAGCGAAACCGCCTGTGCCATGGCCGCGCACCTCGCCGAGTCCGGTTACGTCCCGGTCGGAGCGCTCGCCATTTCCAGCCTCAATTCCAAAACTCTCCTGCGCAAGCTTGGCCAGTGGGGTTCGGCAGAAGTCGTACGCTACGCCTTCTCGAAATTAATTTCTCCCAATACCAGCCAGCCATCTGCAAATAATCCTTATCTCGATCCCATGCTCAAATCTGGGGCCGCCACGTTCCGCAGCCTCAGAGACGTTGCAGCTCATTATGGTTTTCCTGTCACGTTCTGTCACGACATGAACTCCGATCATTCTCTGGCCCGTCTCACCAAATGTGCGCCCGACCTGATCGTCTTCACTGGTGGCAACATCCTGCGCGCACGTCTGCTGGAAATTCCCACCCGCGGCGTCCTCAACGTCCATCTCGGATTGTTGCCGGAAATACGCGGTATGAGCAGTCCGGAATGGTCTCTGCTCGAGAATGTACCCCTCGGCGTCACCATCCACTACATGGACTCTGGCATCGACACCGGCCCGATTCTGAAGAAATATGAATTTGTTCCAGAAAACAAATGCGATTCTCTGAGCGAACTTCGCCATCGCCTCATCGCCTTTGGCGTCGAGAAAACTGCCGAAGTGGTCGCTGGTCTCGACCGCGGCCATCTCTCGGCGCAGCCTCAGCCCGATCTCGATAGAGATAAAAACAAAAATAAACATACGAATACGAGTTCGAATAAAGACGGCCAATTCTTCGTCATGCACGAGTGGCTCAGCTCAAAAGCGGCTGAACGACTCACCCACCATCGCACCCTCACTCGGACGGCGCATGGGTAAATAAATATGGGCAAGCTCAACACCATGCTCCAGACCGGCCGAGCCTTCGGCGTTCGCGGCTCCATGCTGCGTCTTCAGTATGAAGTCCAGCGTGGCAGCGGCCTCCTGTCGCGAAAGATGCGATCCGTGCAAGGCTGGGATTCCTGGGATCTGAAGCGCATCGCACCCTCTATCAACGCAGCCTCAATGCGCTCCGCGCGCCGCGACGGCGCGATCCCATTTTTCTTCACGGATGCAAGAGCCCTGGGACCGCCACTCCGCGAAATCATCGGCCCCACCGGAGGATCGGCCGCAATCGCCGAGGCCGAACTCATCCTCACCGGTCATCTGCCCTTTTTCGGATCGCTCTCCTTCGACTGCGGCTTCCCCCCGCGCTGGTTTCAAAATCCGGTTACCGGCCAGAGCGTTTCTCCCCGCGAGCCGTGGACTCGAATGCGCTTCGCTTCGCCCGCCTGCGGAGATCTGAAGTTCATTCTTGAGTCTTCCAGATTTTTGTTCATCTATCCGCTCCTGCGCGCCTATGCGCTCACCGGCGACGAAAGATTTCCCGAAGCATTTTGGACTGCCATCGAAGACTGGTCGTTCCAAAATCCACCCATGCACGGACCCTTGTGGATCTGCGGCCAGGAATGCTCCTTACGCATTCTTGCCTGGACATTTGCGCTGCACGGTTTCATCCACTCGCCTTCAACCACGAATGAGCGAGTCTCCAAACTAGTCTCCATGATCGCCGCTCACGCTTGGCGGACCACTCAAAGCCTCGCCTACGCTCGCTCCCAGCGCAGCAATCATTTGATCACCGAGGCCGTCGGACTCTGGACCGCCGGCACGCTCTTTCCCGAACTATCCAGCGCAAAAACTTGGCAGAAGAAAGGCGCGGAGTTGCTGCGCGAAGCCGTTCTCGATCAAATCACCCCCCAGGGTGTCTCGCAGCAACACTCCTTCAACTACCAGCGCATGATTCTCCACCTTCTCTTGTGGACCCTGCGCCTCTCCGAAATTCACCGCACACCTCTACACGCGAGTATCCGCGCCCGCACGCAATCCGCATTCGATTTCCTGCGTCAGTGGGCCGACCAGGAGAGTGGCCTCGCTCCCAACTACGGATCTGACGACGGCAGCCTGATCCTCCCGCTAACCTCTGCTGCGTATCGCGATCTCCGCCCTCTATTGCAATTAGGAGCCGCTCTTCTTGATCCGCCCGATCAAGATCGGCCCGCTCTTCCGCCCGGTCCTTGGGACGAAGCTCCACTATGGTTGGGCCTCAAGCCCGCGCATTCGCCACAAACTCAGTCACCACCAATCGTTGTTTCCGCCGCTGAAACTGGATACGCCGAAACTGGATACTTCCGCATAGGCGACGAAACTTCCTGGGCCATGATCCGCGCTGGCCGTTACACGCGTCGTCCTTTCCAGGCCGATCAATTGCACGTTGACCTTTGGTGGAAAGGCATTAACCTCGCACGCGACGCGGGAACCTATCTGTATAACGGTCCTCCGCCTTGGAATAACGGATTTGCCCGTACCGCCGTTCATAATACTGTTACTGTCGATGGCGAAGACCAGATGCGCCGCGCCGGCCGCTTTCTTTGGGTCGATTGGGCGCAAGCTTCGGGCAACGTAAGCATTTCGAATAAGAGTATTAAGTCCGACCGATTTGAAGGCGAGCACGATGGCTATTGCCGTCTGGGCGTAGTCCACAAGCGCTCCGTGCAGTGGTTGCCCAATTGTGGCTGGGTCATCGTAGACGATCTTGCGGGTACAGGGGAACACACTTTGTCTTTGCACTGGCTCACTGCGGATTTGCCGATCAAAGTTTCACACGATCCGTTTGCAGTGGCGCTGGAATCAATACACTCACCCGTAACATGGAATATTTTTTCCAGCTCCGCCGGCACTTCGAGCGTTGTAAGGGCCGGCAAACCTATCTGGTCTGCGCCGGGAGAAGCTTTTACGCACGGTGAATCTACGCACGGTGAATCTAGGCATGATGAAGTATCTCAGTACGGTTGGGAAGCAGCCACCTACGGAGATCTACGCCCCGCAATTTCCATCCTTTGCCAAACTTGTTCGTCGTTGCCTGTCCGGTTTGTCACCGTGGTGCTTACCAGCCAGCAAGTAAAGGCTCGGCAAACTGGAAGCGTCATCTCGATCTTTAATGAAGAACCGACTTCTACCGAATCGAAAGCCGCGGAAGAACTCTCCAGGAAAAATTCCGTGATCTACCGAGTGAACCTCGATCCCCGCAATCTCGGTGCACGCAGTGTAGAAGCTGCAAAACAATCCGAGACTCCCGTCACCTCGCCCCTCGCATGAAACAAATTCTCCAGGACGCCCGCACCGCTGCAATCAACGTGACGGAAGTTCCCGCGCCCAAACTGCTGCCCGGATGCGTTCTGGTTCGCACCGCCGCTTCGCTGGTCTCCGCCGGCACCGAAAGGGCCGCTTCCGAATTCGCGGGTAAGAACCTTCTCCAAAAAGCTCGAACCCGCCCTGACCTGGTTCGTGAAGTTTTGAGCAAAATGAGTCGGGACGGCATCGCCTCAACCATTTCCTCCGTTCGTTCTCGCCTGGACGAACCCACCGCTCTGGGCTACAGCAGCGCCGGAACCGTGATTGCCGTAGCCGAAGGAATTGTTGATATCAATCCCGGCAACCGCGTGGCCTGCGCCGGCGCCGGTCACGCCGTGCATGCTGAGTTCGCCTGTATCCCGCGTCTTCTGCTCGCGCGAATTCCATCCGAGCCGAATAAAGTCAGCTTTGAAGAAGCAGCCTTCACCACTCTGGGAGCTGTCGCGCTTCACGGAATTCGCAATGCCGAAGCCAAACTCGGCGATGTAGTAGCCGTCATCGGATTAGGCCTGCTCGGCCAGCTCACCGTTCAAATTCTCAAAGCAGCCGGTTGTTGCGTCCTCGGAATGGATATTTCTTCCGAGCGCGCCGCATTCGCCTTGCGCCTGGGCGCCGATGCCGTCAGCACATCCCCTTCTCAATTCCAGGATCTATGCCTGCAACGCTCCGCTGGGCACGGCGCCGATTCCGTTCTGATAACCGCGCAGTCATCCAGCAACGATCCCGTCAATCTGGCCGGTGCCGTCGCCCGCAACCGCGCTATCGTCGTCGCCGTTGGAACCGTCGCCATGGATATTCCCCGGCGAACTTTCTACGACAAAGAGCTCGACTTCCGCGTCTCCCGCTCCTATGGCCCCGGACGTTACGATACCGCCTACGAGCAGAAGGGAATCGACTACCCCATCGGCTACGTTCGTTGGACCGAAACCCGCAACATGGAAGCCTTTCTTCAACTCCTCGCCGGCGGCAAATTAAATCTGAGCGCGTTGATCACGCATCGTTTTCCAATTTCCCAGGCTCCAGCCGCTTACGAGTTAATCACCGGGAAGGCTTATGAAAATTGTCTCGGCGTCCTGATCACTTATCCGGAAAATGCCGACGATCGCTCGTTCACAAATATTGCTGTCCCTGCACGGCGAGCCGCCAGCCACAAATCGATCCGCATCGGCCTTCTTGGCGCCGGAGGTTTCGCGACCGGCACGCTGCTCCCCGTGCTGAAAAAACTTCCCGGCATCGAGCTGATTACAGTCAACGCCGCCAGCGGCTCTCACGCCCGCCATGCCGCCGGCAAGTTCGGATTCCAATCCTGCTCCACCAACGATGATGAGATATTCAACGATCCTTCAATCAATACCGTTGTCATTGCCACGCGCCATCACCTCCACTCCTCGCAAGTAATCTCCGCCTTGCATGCCGGCAAGCACGTCTTCTGCGAAAAGCCTCTTTGCCTCAATGAATCGCAGCTGAACGAAATTTTCTCGATTCACGATTCGCTTCCCGGTCCGCCGCTCCTCATGGTCGGCTTCAATCGCCGCTTTGCGCCGCTCGCTCTCCGAATGAAAAGTTTCCTGCAACCCGCCGGCGAGCCTCTCGCGTTGCACTATCGAGTGAATGCCGGATGGCTTCCGGCCAACCATTGGTTGAACGATCCTTTTCAGGGCGGAGGCCGCATCCTCGGCGAGGTTTGCCACTTCGTAGATTTCCTCTGCTTCCTCACTGGTTCGCTTCCGGTCGAAGTTGAAACCCGCGGCCTGCCCAATCCTGGGCGCTACAGCAACGATAACGTCGTCTGTTCGCTGCAATTCGCCGATGGCTCGCAAGCCACCATCACCTATCTCGCCAACGGCGACAAATCCTATTCAAAAGAACGAGTCGAAGTTTTTGGTGGCGGCCGCATCGCTGTACTCGAAGATTTCCGTCGCCTCGAACTGGTACGCGACGGCCGCAAACAAGTATTCCGATCGCTCCTGCGTCAGGACAAAGGTCACCGCGGCGAATGGGAAGCATTTACCGCATCGCTCCGCACCGGCGCAGCCTCTCCAATACCTTTGTCGGAAGTTATCGGCACGATGATGACGACATTTGCGCTGGAGCAGTCACGCTGTCTCGGTCAACCAGTCACGGTGCAACCACAGCTCGCAGCCCGCGAAACTGGCGTCACCGGCTTCGATCAAGCTTCCTGAAACAGCTTGGATGAAGAGAAGCTTTGCTGAATACATCGTTGCTCAATAGCAGTATGAATATCCTATACATCTCGCAATATTTCCCGCCCGAAATGGGTGCGCCGGCCGCCAGAGCGGCGGAATTATCAAAGCACTGGGCCGACAACGGCCACCACGTAACCATTTTGACCGGATTTCCCAATCACCCCACCGGCGAAATCCCGCCTGACTATCGCGCTCGCTTCAAGCGGCTTTTCGCGCGTGAGCAAATCAACGGCGTCACCGTGGCTCGAACCTGGCTGCTTCCATTTCCCAATCGCAAAGCCTATGAGCGGATGTTGAATTACAGCTCTTTCTGCGTCTCCGCCGCGCTCGCGGGCCTATCTCTCTCCCGCCCCGATGTCGTCATCGCCACTTCTCCCCAACTCCTCGTCGGACTCGCCGGATACTGGCTCTCCCGCCGCAAGCGCGTTCCCTTCGTTTTCGAAGTCCGCGACCTCTGGCCGGAATCCCTTACCGCAGTGGGCATGGGCAACGAGAATTCCGCGTTGCACAAAACCCTCTCTGGCATCGCCGGCTTCCTCTACCGTCAAAGCGATCACATCGTCGTAGTTACCCCCGCCTTCCACGATCATCTGGTAAAAAACTGGAACGTCCCCCACGAAAAAATCTCGATCGTGGAAAACGGAGTGGAGACCCGGCTTTTCGCCCCTCAACCAGTCGCTCTTCGACCAGACCCCGCTCAACCAACTAAAGATTTACGCCGCCAACTCCAACTTCAGGGAAAATTCGTCGTCTCCTACATCGGTACACTTGGTATGGCGCACGGCCTGGAAATCATGCTCTCTTCTGCCGCTCAGCTCAAAGACGCAAATCCAGAAATTTGTTTCCTGATCGTGGGAGAAGGTGCGGAAAAAGAAAAAATCGTCGCAATGGCGCGGGCACGCGGGCTAACCAATCTCCAATTCGTCTCTCAACAGCCGCGCGAAAAAATCCCCTCCTACATCGCCGCTTCTGATGTTTGCCTCGTCCTTCTCAAAAAAGCCGATGTCTTCAAAACCGTTATTCCCACGAAGATGCTCGAATTCATGTCTTGCGCCCGTCCCGTAATCCTTGGCGTTGACGGACAAGCCCGCGCCATAGTGGAAGATTCCCGCGCTGGTCTTGTGATCGAGCCTGAGAATGCGGATGCTTTATCCAATGCAATTCAATATCTGGCGGCGAATCGCGAGGCCGCACGCCAACTTGGACTCAACGGGAGAGATTACATCCTGCGCAAATATTCTCGCGCTCACACAGCAGCAAGATACATCACTGTTCTCGAAGAATTATTGCAGTCACCAAAACAGAAAACGGCGGGTGCAGCTGCCTGAGAACGATTTGTATCAGCGAGAGCACGGTTTCCTCTGCACTCCCCCTGTGTCCTCTGTGTTAAAGCCCTTGACTTTCTTTCTCGGCCGCCAAAAAAACCGCACCGCCATCAAGGATGCGCCGCGACCACAGCCAGCCCGGACGCCGCCGACACCGCCGCACTAATGCCTTGTGACGCCGCCTGCCGGAATCCGCTCAACGGCACGAAAAGAATGTCATCCGCCTGCAGCGTCCAGTCCGGAGCTTTCGCCTCTAGAATTTTCTTCAGCGGCACGCGCGTCTCCGTCATTCCCGTTGCGCTCTTCCGGATAATTCTCACCCCGCCCATCTTCGCCGTATGGTTTGCCCCGCCCGCCATCGCCAGCGCCTGCAGCACGGTCAAACTCCCGTTATCCACCAGCAATCCCGCCGGGCGTCCCACATCCCCCACCACATAAATCACCGGCGCTCGCGGCACCGAAATTGTGTCCCCCGGAAGGATCTCGACGTCGTCCTTCATATCCTCGGCCAGGTTCCTCGGCAGATTCAACGTAACCGCCCCTGACACGCTGTTCTCTCGAATGATGCTGACTTTTCTTCCCGCCGTGGCCGAAAATCCTCCCGCCGCTGAGATGAAGTCATACAACTTGCGCTGCCCCATCGCAGGGTAAATTCCCGGCCGGTTCACTTCCCCCAGAATCGTTACTCCCTGCGAAGCCGATTCGTCCACCAGCAGCGTCACATGCGCGCTACGCACAAATCCGCCATCTTCCAGTCGCTTTTGCATCAGCCCCTGCGCCTCTTCCACCGTGAGCCCGCCCACATGCACGTAATCGATCAAAGGAAGGTAAACATCTCCAGAGTTTCCCACCCGCGCCTTGGTCGATAATTCCGGAACGTTATAAACATTGATTTCAATCAAATCTCCCGGCCCCAGCCGGAGCCGAGATGCGGACCGCTCCTCACCGATGTCCCCACTCTTCGCCAGCGTCGCGTCCCCAGATCTGACTAAATTCGATTTGACTAAATCGTTCGATCCGGCTGAACCGGATTTGACTGAATCCGTTTCCCCTGCCGTACTCCGCACCGCCGCCTGTGAAATCGGTTCAACCGCCGGCAAAGCCGGAACTGGGCTCCCCGCAGTGGATCCCGGGGCATTCTGCGCATGCACATTCAAACTCCAACCGGAAACTAAAATCAGAGCGAACCCTGCCGAACCAACACCGCGCCCAAAACGAAACCTGCTGAACTCCATCCGGAAACCTCTATTTGGGGAGATTATCGCTGCAAAGCTTAGCACAGGTTTTGCAGCATTCCGGCGCTCATTCTGCTCATGAACATCCGAATACACCCGCCATCTTCGGTAATCTCAGGTTGAATTTGGTTTGAAAGGGCAGGGCACGTCTTCAGAGCTTGCGGAAAAACTCGATCTTGATGTTGATTTGGGTGGCGCAGCGGTTCACCGCTGCGATAAATCTTCCGTTTCCCAAGGCAGCTTCAGCCGCCGAGGGACGTCAAACCCTCTGGGGAACCCGCAAACTCACTACCAACCAGCTCGCCTCTGCTCCATACTTTTCCACAGTCGGATAAAAAGCGTTGAACCGACGCTTTAAAACGGTAATCCAGCGGAGGAACCGTTGACAGTGGTGTTCTTCGGGGTTTTTTTCCTGCCCCTTCTGCTTTCGCTCGTCCTCACTCGTTATGTGCGCGATGTCGCATCTGCGCGCGGCTGGGTCGCTCTCCCAGCTACCGAGAGGCACTTGCATTCGGCCCCGTTGCCGCGCCTCGGCGGAGTCGCCATCTTCACTTCGTTTTCCTTAAGCATGGCCGCTGCCGTGGCATTGTGCTATTACGTTCCTCAACTGCATTCCGCGTTTTCCTCGAAGACCCTGGCAACGATTCTGGTGCCCGCTTCCCTTATTTTTCTTCTCGGAGTCTATGACGATCTCCGCTCCGTCGGCCCCTACATCAAATTCGCCGTCCAGGCGGTCGCAGCCACTATGTTGTTTGCCGGCGGCCTCCGCATCGTCAATATTCCCGTCCTCTTCGGCCAGCATCAGTTGCCCTGGTTCGTAGGATTGCCGCTCACCATTCTCTGGGTCGTGGCCATTACCAATGCCTTCAATCTCATCGATGGCCTCGATGGTCTCGCCGCAGGTTCCGCATTATTCTCCACCTTGGTGGCATTTGTTGTTGCGCTTCAGACCGGATACTCCCTCGTTACCGTGATGACCATCGCCCTCGCGGGTGCCATCCTCGGTTTCCTCCGCTACAACTTCAATCCCGCAACCATCTTTCTAGGAGATTCCGGCAGCCTGTTCATCGGATTTCTCCTCAGCGCCCTTGCTCTCGCCGGAACCCAAAAGGCGCCAACCATCGTAGCCGTCGCCATCCCGGTGGTTTCCTTCGGGCTGCCGATCCTGGAGACGTCTCTCTCCATTCTCCGCCGCCTGATCAGCGGACGCCCCGTTTTCACCGCCGACCGTGAACACATCCACCACAAACTTTTACAGCACGGCCTGTCGCATCGCCAGGTCGTCATCGTGCTGTACGCCGTTTCTGCCATCTTCGCTCTGCTTAGTTTGTTCTTGCTTTGGCCTACAGGAAGTTCTCTCGGTTTGGTTCTCGCCGTGGTGGGAACCGGCATCTGGATCGGAGTGCAGCGTCTTGGCTACCTGGAACTTGGTGAGTTGGCGCGCGCCGCCCAGAGAACTTTCGACCAGCGCCAGATCGTCATCAATAATCTTGCTATCCGCCGCGCCGCTCAGGAACTCAACGTGGCCCGCGACTACGCTCAGATTTGCCGCATACTGGAAGCCGCCTTCGGCTCCAATGACTTCGATGGTTTCGATCTTCGCTTCCACGTTTTTCGCGGCGAGTTCCATCCCAGTGATCCGGATACTTCATCGCCCGACCGTCGCTCGGAAGTTTTTCTTCGCTGGTGGAAAAATTCTGGGTCTGGTAATTCTGGATCTGGCAATTCTGGGTCTGGTAATTCTGGATCTGGCAATTCTCGGTTGGACAATTCTGGAAGGCAGCCCTTCGAAGGTCTAGCCGCATGGACCCTCTCTCTTGATCTCGTCAGTTCCATCAACCGTCATCGCGGTGCATTGGTTGTTCATCGCCTCTACGCGCAGCGCGATCTCCAACTCGATATCAATCTTCTTACCTCGTCTCTCTCTCTATCCCTGGCGGATGCGCTGGATCGCACCCTTCAGCCCAGTGTGCAAGAAATTCCTCATCCCGATCAGCGCGGATTTGCCACCGCCCAAGCAGGCTAAAGTGACGGCACCCGCCATCGCCGTTCCCTCGGTGCTCCCCGGTGTCTTCCGTGTTAAAGCTTTTGACGTTTTTCTTCGCTCGTAAAAATTCCCCGACGAGATTCCTATCAGGGCGAGCCTTCAGGTATGAATTTTATAAACCGGAATTTTGGAAACTTCAGGCAGGACACACACCTATCTTCTTCCGATAAGTGTTGTGAAAAAATTAGAAAAATTGAAGGGAGGGTCTGACGGATTAAAGCTTCGCGCTGGCGTAAGAATTAATTTCGCAATTCAAGCAAACTTCCTCAAAAACCGGTGCTGTCCACTGCATAATATCTCCTCCACAGTCAAAAGTGATAACCGCTACGAACTTGCATCAGTCTAACCTACCCTCCACGCTGAATCAATCCCCGACAGGAAGAAATAAGACCCTAGATCGTCCCGGAAAACCCTGTACGCGTTGCAACTCCTTGCGCACGATCATTCCTGCCAGGGCTCCAGGATATCGATTCATCGTCGGCGGGTTCCCTCTGTGCTTCCCCCTTGTGTTCCTCTTGTCAAAGCCTTTGACTTTTTTCTTTGCTATGCGCCCCGGTTAGCCCGATCGGTAATGCTCTTTTTTCCACAGCCCAGTACCCCTTAGGCTAACGCCACGCTCCTCGAACCCTGTTACCTTAAGTGCTCGCCGGGTTTTCGAAATTTAGAGGAAATGTATTTATGTTTGGAATGGATCGCAAGACCGTTTACGGCAGCACATTCAAAGACGTAAATTTCATATCTCTGCAATCTGCCACATTCTGCATTCAGTGCGAGCTGATCAGCAGCAACAGTCGTCCCTATTGCCTGGCCTGCGGCAACACCTCGCTCTTAAGCCTCTCCCGAGTCATGGGCGGATCTCTCGGCAGTCAGCGCACCGCGCATCTCATCACCGATTCCGAACTCGATAGTCTTGTCCGCGATCTCCTGCGCACCGTTCCCGACCCGCAGGTTCCCATGTATGCGGATCACCAGAATCGCATTCCCTCCGCCGCTCTTCGCAGCCAGCTTCGTGTCGCCAACGCCGCGCACCCAGCCTCCGGATTCCGTGCCGTGCACCCCGGCGAAGAAATAGAAATTCACGCCGCCGAACTCGATCTCGAACCCGCTATCAGCGCCATCACCGAGCGCGCCCAGCATCTCACCGGAGCCACCGGCGCAGCCATCGCGCTGCGCGCCGGCGAAGAGATCGTCTGCCGCGCCCGCGCCGGCCGCACCGCTCCCGATCTCGGCGTTCGCCTGCAAACTGACGCTGGCATCTCCGCCGAAGCCGTCCGCAGCGGAGAAGTCATGCTCTGCCATGACGCCGAACGCAACCCCCGCGTCGATCTCGCCAGTTGCCGCCGCTTGGGCGTACGCTCCATCCTCGTCTCGCCCCTGCGCCACTTTCGCCGTACCCTGGGCGTCTTCGAAGTCCTCTCATCTTCGCCCAGCGCCTTCGACGAGAAAGACGTCGCCACCATGCAACTGCTCTCCAGCATGATGGTCGCCGCCATCTCCCGCATCTCCAGCATCCATCAATCCCGTCTCGCCGCCAAATAAAACTCGGACTCAGAAAGAGAATGGAATTCTGATTGGTTTCGGGAAGTGTTTAGGTAGAAACATCCGCCTAAGCCTGTCCTGAGCGTAGTCGAAGGGCTGTCTATCGAGCGAAACTCGATTTGTCTTCTAACGACAGCAACCCGCGCCACTGAAGGGATCTCACAAATTGGGTTCGGGAAGGGCACGACTTTAAGTCGTGCCGTCTCGGCGCCAATAAAGATGAGGGCTTTAGCCCCTGGGGAAAGCCGCGCGCTCCCCCCGTTGTATGGAATAGCTTCTAGCCTTCCCGCCCGCTAGTACGCCCAGTACCCATTGAGATAGTTCGTCGTGTTCTGCAGCCCCGTGAACACATTCCGCCCGAAGAAGAACGGCAGCCCAAAATCAAAACTTAGAGGCGTATCGAATGTCCCGCCCAAATCCCCGTAAGCAAAATCGGCGGAGTTGGAAAATAACGTGTCAGCATTGGCCACTTGAAAACTCACGCTTCCACTGGCTTGGTTGACACCTTCATTGGTTGCGGTAACGGTGACCGTGCTGCTGGGGCAATAAAAAGACGTATTGTCGCTGCACGTCGGAGGCACGCCAGTGACGGTGTCGTCGAGAAAGTAATAGCCGTTCGAACCGCTGTCAATAAAGCCTGGGTAAGGTGCGGTGCCGGTGGTTCCCGTGCAGGGCGAACTACAAGTAGTGGTGAAGTTTCCGCTCGAATCCGCTGTATACACCGTTGCCCCGGCGAGGCCATTATTTGACTCCGTCCCGATCCCGAATACCAACGACCCGCTCACGCTCGGCGCTCCTCCCGAAACCGCCGGCAGCTCAATGATCACTCCATTATTGTCGGTCGTAAACAGAGATACCGGATTTAGCACCTGCTGCGCCAGGCTTTCTCCAACGGGCGTACAGCTGCTTGTAGAAGAGCACTCATAGTAAAGGTTGATATTGCCGGGCGCAGTCTGCACTGCCTCGCAGTAACTACCACAATCTTGCGTGAACAATCCCACCCCGATGATCCCATTTGCACCCAGGTTCGCCAGCGTATCCGAGGAAGTTCCAAGGCTTGAGCAAGCCGTGGGAGGTGTGTAATCCGAATCGCTCAGAACCTGTATGGGGACAGAACTAGCCTTTTCGCTGGCGACTTCAACATCCGCCGTCTCTACCGGCCCCCACGTATAACCGATGACAAACGGAAAGCATTCCACGACCGGGTCGCCGCTCGCAGCTTTCTGTTGAGGCAGCGTCACCGAGGTTAGCGCGGACGAAAGAATTCTCAAGCCCGAACTGCCCGTGTCCACCAGGACCCCATCAATCGCCTGGCACGTCGACGTACCCGGAACGCACACCGTGACCGTCGCAAATGCTCCATTCGCGTAGGGAGAACCCACGCTTGCCGCCGGCCCCGAATTCACCACAATCGGCGCAACATTCGCTCCCGACGTCACGATCGTTTGCGTTGGCCCTGGGTTACTCGTTGTTGTGCTGCTCTTGCCGCCCCCGCCGCACGCCACTGAAAACGCGCAGCTCAAGCCCGCAGTAAATGTCAGAAAACTTCTTAGCCCCATCATCGGATATCCTCGGCCTTAACATTCGTCGGCATCTGATCCGGAAGATAAGCCCTGCCTGCGAAAGACCGCGGATGCCCCGCCATCTGCACCACCAACCCCTGCTGCTGAACCATCAGCGGCCTGCGCCCCACGCGTGCCGCGCTCTGTGACTTCACTGCCTGCGTATACTGATCGAAATAACTCCCCAGCAACTGCCTCATATCCGGTGGCCACGGCGCTTGCCACGCAATTCCAAAAACCTTCCCCTGTGCCGACACATATTCCCGCACCACCGTTCCATTCGTATTCTGAATCTCCTGCACCGTATAGCTCTCGGCGATGGTCGTGCGCAAGGTTCCCTGCATGTGTACCTGATCCGCTTGCACCGACGAAATATCTCCGCCTAACGACGCCCATGCCGGCACTGCGGCCATAAAGCTCAACAGCGCCATCGCAATCATGGCGCTGCACCGTTGTGACCCGTAAGTTCTTGGTAACAACACTGCGTGTCTATTCATAGTGTCTCGATTTGCGCAATTAGAGTGGCCGCATCTCCTCTTAGGTTGCCCGCCCCGCCTACCTATATAGATGCCCCTCGGTTCGCCCCCATTTGTAAAATATCGTTAAGCAAAACATGTAGGGAGAGCCGCCCCCGGCTGTCCATGTCGAGCATGCAGAGCTCGACTACTCTCTGTCCTCACCCGCAACCCGCCCCAACGCTTCGCCATGTACGCTGCCTCATAACGAACTCGAGAAGAAAGCTCATAAATTCCCCGTGAGACGCTCCCAATTCTCGCCAACCCGTGCAATCTCCCTAACCCCCCATCCGCCGGTACCGCCCCTGCTCCCATGACTTTCCCAAATCAGTCCACCGGCTCTGCCCCCGAAACCGTATCCTCCCGCCGAACGGTTTACACCTTCCGTCGTCAAAACTACAAAACCCCCAAATAACGCAATTGGCCTGCCAAACAAGGTGCCTTTTTGGGCCAAACTTAGCCACTATTTTCAAATTCTTCTTGCATACTTTTTACCTATCTCGCGCTAATATGTATGCGCGTCATTTTTGTATCTCATGTCGGCCATTTTGTCCGCTCCACGACCCGCCGCTTCGAACCGTCGTAGCCGCGTCCGCCACAAAGCCCATGTCCCCGCCTACGCCACTCTGGGCTCCGCTTCCGCCAGTTCCATGCTCGAGCTCTACGAAGTGCTCGATATCAGCGAAGCCGGCCTGGCCCTGCAATGCTCGTTGCCAGTCGTAGTCAATCAGATCCTCGATTTGTGTTTGGACCTTGCCGAAGCCCCCGAGCCCATCTGGACCACCGGCCGCGTCGTCTGGATCTCTGAAGGCCGAGTCGGACTCAGTCTTCCGCAACTCCCCGCTTCCGCCAGGCGCTACCTGAAAGAATGGTTGTTCCTGAATTCTCTTTCTGCCGCCGACTATGCGGCCGATTACGCGGAAGACAGTTCTGTTCTCCCCGCGGATTTCTCGACGTCCCTTCCGCCGCAGAACCACACCGACGTTCTCGCCGCCGCTTCCGCCATCCAGAGTGAAGTCGAGTCGCTCGGTGGTGATCTGCACGCCGCTCTTACTCTGATTGCCTCACGCTGCCAGTCCTTGCTGCGAGCCTCCGGCGCAGTGATCGCGCTCGAGGGAAAAGATCCCGGCTCCATGATTTGCCGCGCCAGTGCCGGCCCCAGCGCTCCACCCGTTGGATTGGCCCTCGAGATCGGCTCAGGTTTTTCCGGCGAATGCGTGCGCACCGCAAAACTTCTTCGCTGCGACGATACCGAAACCGACCCGCGGGTCGATATTCAAACCTGCCGCGCCCTTGGCATTCGCTCCATGCTGGCCGCCCCGCTGCCCGCCGGAAATCGCGTCGTCGGTCTTCTCGAACTCTTTTCTCAACGCTCCAACGCTTTTTCTGAGAACGATACCGTCGTCCTGCAACGCCTGACTGAAACCATCATCGCCGCCTTCAACCGCGCCGTCCACGACTATTCTTCTCTTCCCGTTGACTCCTACATGCAGGAGATCGGCTTCGATAAAAATGTAGATTTTGATAAAGCCAAAAATAAAGACGTCGATCCTGATACGCCAACCAAACCACCTGCCTCTCCCAGCAATTTCACTCCGCCTTCCGGCAGCATTCTTTTCTCGTCATCCCCCGATCCCAAGAACGCCAACCAGCGCGCCGGCAATCGCGGCGAAGACGCCTCTGCTTCCCGCGACCACGTTGGCGGAATCCATCTGCCGCGCACGCATCTCTTGCTGCTCATCGCAGCCGCAGCCACGATCGCTCTCGCTCTCGGTTTCATGCTCGCCCCGTGGATTCAGGAACAACTGCAATCCCGCCACAGCATCGAACGCACGGTCTTCGCTTCTTCAAACGCTCCGGTAGACGCTTCAACAGCAGACGCTCTCGCGCCGCAAGCCGATTCCGCGAATCTCGCGCAGCTTCGGCAACTCGCTTCCCAGGGTGACGCATCCGCCGAGAATACTCTTGGTCTTTTCTACATTGCGGGGGATGAGAAGCAGGGAATCAAGCCCGACGAAACCATCGCCGCGCAATGGTTCACCAAAGCCGCCGAGCATGGCAGCATCCCTGCGCAATCGAAATTAGGCTCTCTCTATTGGGGCGGCCGCGGCGTTCCAAAAGATGACACGCGCGCCTATTTCTGGACCGTCCTCGCCCGCGCCAACGGCGACGACGCCAGCCGCGTCCTCGCCCCCTTCATCGCCACCCGCCTCACCTCCGCCCAACGAAAAGAAATCGAGCAGCAAGCCGAACAATGGCTCCAAACCCGCGAATCCGCCAAAAACACTCCCAACTAGACCCATCCTTCGTGCCACTCCGTGGTGTCATCTCCTAATGTCTTTCGTCGTGTCATCCCGAGCAAAGCGAGGGACCTGGGTTCTTGCTTGCCCCAATATATTTCGATGACTTCAAACCCCAAGGCCTCCCTGCGCCCCACCCTCGCTGCGGCGTTAAAATGAAAGCAGAGTGCCCACCCTCCGCACCATCCTCGATGAGCGCGTCCGCGAAGCAGACGCCCATCTCTACGACCACCTCCCCAACAACCGCGTCCGCTGCTTCGCCTGCGGACACTGTTGTCCCATCCCCGAAGGCCAGCCCGGAGTCTGTAAAGTCCGCTACAACCGTGGCGGCACGCTCTACGTCCCCTGGGGATACACCGCCGGCACGCAATGCGATCCCGTCGAGAAGAAACCTTTTTTCCACGCCCATCCCGGCGCCCTGGCCTACAGCTTCGGCATGATGGGATGCGATCTCCACTGCTCTTACTGCCAGAACTGGGTTACCTCGCAAGCTCTGCGCGATCCCAACGCCCTATCGCCTCCGCACCAGGCCTCGCCGGAACTCCTGGTTCGCGACGCCCTCGCCCAAGGCGCAAAAATTCTCGTCAGCACCTACAACGAACCGCTCATCACCAGCGAGTGGGCCGTCGCCGTATTCAAGGAAGCCAAAGCCGCCGGACTCATCACCGGCTTCGTCTCCAACGGCAACGCCACTCCGCAAGTCCTCGAATTTCTTCGTCCTCATCTCGATCTCTACAAAGTCGATCTCAAAAGCTTCGACGACCGCCACTACCACGAACTCGGTGGACGCATCGGTCCCATCCTCGACAGCATTCGCCGCATTCACCAGATGGGTCTCTGGCTCGAAATCGTCACCCTCCTCATCCCCGGCTTCAACGACGATGCCGGCGAACTCCGCCGCCTCACCGAATTTCTCGCCGGAATCTCGCCAGACATTCCCTGGCACGTAACCGCCTTTCACGGCGATTACAAAATGCAAAACGATGTCGCCCGCGACACCAACGTTGAAGATCTGCTGCAAGCCGTCGAAATCGGCCGCCAATCCGGCCTCCGCTACATCTACGCCGGAAACCTTCCCGGCCAGGTCGGCCGCTGGGAAGACACCCATTGCCCGCATTGCGACGAAATTCTAATCAAGCGTTATGGATACCTGATCCAAAACTACCGCCTCACCCCCGACGCCCGCTGCCCCAATTGCAAAACCTCCATCCCCGGCCGCTGGTCCACTCACTTCGAAGGCCAAATCACCTCCCGCCCGTTCTCGCCTCTCACCTCCATTCGACTGTCATCCTGAGCGCAGTCGAAGGACCCCTGCACTGCCAGCGCGGTCGCGACACCTGGCCGCTCTCTCCGGATCATGCCGATACGTGAGTTTTGGGGCGGCACAACGTTCAAGCCGTGCCATAAATACCGCAGCAGCCACGAAGGGACGATGGTTTTCAAATTAACCCATCCCTCACGATTCCCTCCGCCCCGTCCGCTGGATTAGAATCGAAAACGCAACTTTCCCTGATGCGAAAAATCCTATTCTCGCTTTTCTTCCTTACTCTTTTTCTTCCCGCTTGCACTCCCAGCGACTTCCTCACCCGCCGCCTCGCCGCCGACCTGATCGCCGCCTCCAGCACCTTCCGTGCCGCGCTGGAACTTCACGTCCACACCGGCATCGTCTCCAACAATGACTACTCCTCGCCTGAATCCACCGCCTTTCAGCATCATGGCTGGATCACCGCCACTCATGCCGTCTGCCCCCCAGAGATCGCCCCACCCCCATGCTGGGCCCTGACGCTCACTCCCGCGGGTGTGGAAACGATTCAATCCCTAATCCCTCCCAACGATGCGACCAAAAACTCCTTCGACATCCTCGCCGCCAGAAGGGAACTCATCGCCGTCACCGGCATTTCGAAACAAGGCAATACCGCCGAAGTCGAATTCACCTGGCACTGGAACCCGCTCAACGAAGTCGGCGCATCCGTCTATCGCTCCGACCTCCGCTACCGCTCCATCGCCCCGTTCCGCCGCTTCGACGACGGATGGCGCATCTCCCGTGGCATGTCCCACCCCGCCCAATCCTTCGACGACTCCCTGAAATCCGCCGAGCCCGCTCAATAAAAAGCAGCAAGCGCCTCAACTCGCCTCCGTGTCCCTCTGTGCTACCTCTGTGTCCCCCTTTGTTAAAGCCTTTTTCGCTTTTCCTTAGTGCACCTTCGTGCCCGCTGTGGTTAATTGTTTGTTTTTCCAGTAGTGGGTCAGGTTGAATTCCTGAAGGCCTCTTCCCTCGTTGATGGCGTCATCCTGAGCGTAGCCGTTCTTCAGGCGGAGCGAAGGATCTCCGCTACCAGGCTGTGTGCCACGGGAGATCCCTCGGCCCGCTGGTAAGAACGCGGGCTCTTCGCGATGACTCCTTGTGAGATTCAGAAAATTCAAACGGACCCACTACCGTTTTTCCACCCGACTTGATTCCCGCGAATGCGCCATGTATAAACGCTAGTCCCACAAACTCTATGCACTCCTTCAAAAATTATTTTCTCTGCGCGGCACTCCTGACCTGCACCCTGGCTTCCGCCGACTCCAAACCGAAACTCTCCTTCGACGAATGCTTCAACTCCGTCAGCTACCCAGCCATCGCTCTCTCGCCCGACGGCCACTCCGTCGTCGTCGTCACCGAGCGCGCCGACTGGGACCGCCAAATCTTCCGTCACGACCTCTGGCTCTATCGCGAGTCCGCAAAAGGCAACGACGCTCCTCTAATCCAACTCACCCAGTCCGGCCATGACACCGATCCCCAATGGTCCCCCGACGGCCGCTGGATTGCCTTTCTCTCCGAGCGCAAAACCGATGCAGACAAAGATCCCGACTCCGATGACAAAGGGAAAGGAAAAGGCAGCGGCAATAAGAACAAAGACAAGAATGCAGACGCCGACGATGTCGATCAGCTCTACCTGATCTCTCCCGCCGGCGGCGAGGCCATCCCGCTCACCCAGGGAGACGAAGAGGTCCACACCTTCTCCTGGTCCGCCGATTCCCGCACGCTCTACTACGCCACTCGCAACCCGTGGACAAAAACTCAAAAAGACGACTACAAAAAACTATGGAAAGATGTTGTCCAGTACCGTGCCTCCGAGCGCGGCGACACCATCTTCTCCCTCGACGTCGCCTCCGCCCTGGCCCGCCACACCGCCGCTCCCGCTCAGGACACCACTGACTCCGAAACTAGGAAAGACTCGGACAAAGACTCCGATCTCACTCCCGGAGCCCACCCGATCGCCACCACCCCTTTACGCGTCGACAATCTCGTCACGTCCCCCGATGGCACGAAATTAGCTTTCCTCTCGAACGCCATCAACCAGCGCCAGGAAAAATACGACGACTACGAAATCTACTCTCTCGATCTGACGCAAAATATGGCGCAGCCGCCCTCAGCCGCGAATGCCGACAGCAAAAACATTCTCGCCACTCCCCGCCGCCTTACTCACAACCAAGCTCAGGAAGTCCAACTCCACTGGGCCTCCGACAGCCGCCACATCCTCTTCACCGTTGAAGTCGGAGACGTCGCTGGCCCCTACCGCGATCTGCAACCGCATCTCTACTCGGTTGATTCCGTCACTGCCTCAGTCGAACAATGGTCCAAAGATTTCCCCGGCCAAGTCGAGAGCTACGGTCCCTATGGCGCAGGGATTCTCGCATCCGCCCGCATCGGCACTGAAGTCCAAATCTACTCCGCCGATAATCCCTCAACCGATCTTCACAAATTCACCGGCTGGGATGGCACCTACGAAAAACTTTCCACCGCCCCGCACTCCCAGCGCGTCGCCTTCATTTACTCGTCGCTGCAAAAGCCTGCCGAAATTTATATCGCCGACTCTCCCGACAAACTAAATCAAGCTCGTCCCATCACCGCATTCAACGAAACTCTCGCCGAGAAAGATCTTCCCCAGGGCCATCCCTTCACCTGGAAAGCCGACGACGGCACAACCGTCGAAGGCATGTTGATCTACCCTCCTGGCAAACTCGATCAGAAAAATCTTCCCATGTTCACCTTCATTCACGGTGGCCCCGCCGACGCCGACGGCAACCACTTCGCCGCCGACTGGTACCAGTGGTATGAACTCGCCGCCACCAACGGATGGCTCGTCTTCGAACCCAACTACCGCGGTTCCACCGGATACGGCGATAAATTCCTCGAGCAGATTGTCCCGCAAATCGTCTCCCGCCCCGGCAAAGATATCCTCGAAGGCGTCGACGCCCTGGTCAAAGCCGGCATCGCCGATCCCAATCATCTCGCCGTCGGCGGGTACAGCTACGGCGCATACATGACTAACTGGCTCATCACCCAGACCACGCGCTTCAAAGCCGCGGTCACCGGTGCGGGCGCAGTCGAGCACGTTGCCAACTGGGGCAACGACGACACCACCTTCGACGACGCCTACTTCCTCGGTGGACGCCCCTGGGAAGCTCCCAAGCGCTACCACGACGAAGCCGCCATCTTCCAAATCGACAAAGTAAAAACCCCCACCCACATCGTCGCCGGTGCCGACGATATCCGCGTCGCCGTTCTGGAAGATTATTTGCTGGAACACGCCCTGTCTTCGCTCGGCGTCCCGAACGCCCTGCTAATCTTCCCCGGCGAAGGCCACGACCTCGCCAAAAATCCCTGGCACGGCAAAATCAAAGTAAGAGAAGAACTAAACTGGCTCCAAAAATACGCCGGAAACTAAGGCGAATATGCACGGACAGCCGCCCCCCGGCTGTCCGTGTCGCGCAGCGACGCTGTTTGCAGGATTATTCTCGCAATCAAGCGCGACGGCAAAGAGATGATTTCCAATTCCTAAGCCCGATAAATCCCCCCCCAAAACTCCTCCCACCTGTGACATCCAACCTTGTTATCCACAAGCTAATTGAGAGATCATTCCTATAGCTATGTCGTACTGGTCGAAACCAGCCGCGACAAGCTCTAAATTCTTGACCTCAAGGATTTTGATATCTAAGTCCTTTGACAAATGGATTTTGCGGCGAACTTCTTGCTACGCCCATGATTCCAAAGATCAGGGCAACAGGGGGAGGGTACCCGCAAATTGGTGCGCCAAAGATTACGTTAGGAGAAACACTACATGGGTATGAACGATGTTCCACGATGTCAGCATGTGAAGATCAATGGCACGCAGTGCGGGTCTCCGGCGTTGCGCCGTAAACGACACTGCTATTTTCACCATCGCATGCGCGATGGCAGCAGGAGATATGGTCAGGACCAGGTCAAGCCGCGTCCGATGTATACGATGGGCTTGCTGGAAGATGCGAATTCCGTGCAGGTAGCGATCATGCAGGTGCTCGAGCAACTCGCGTGTGGCCAGATGGAGCCGAAAGTCGCCGGGCTCATGCTCTACGGCCTGCAAATCGCCAGCTCGAACTTGAAGCATACGAGGTTCGAGGCCATGAGTTCGACCGACGTGGTGATTGATCGCGATGATGTAGATCGAACCTGCATTCGCGGCCCGCAATGGTATGAAAGCGACTTTGGAGCCGAGGCGCGGCAGCAACAACCACTGGCGGAAAACGAAGAAGAAGAAAGCGAAAACGAAGAAGATTCAGGCGGCGAGGATTTGATTGCGGAAGATTTGGCCGAGGATGATACGGTCGAGGAAGATTCCAGCGAAGAAGATTCAGGCGGCGAAGATTTAACCGAAGAAGATTCGAACGAAAACGAAGAAGAAGAAAATGATGTCGAGCAAGCGGCCGCCAGCGCCCGCCTCATGAAGGCTCCGGTGGACGTCAACATGGAAGAGGTCCGGAAAAGAGTGCAGGGAGTTATTGGAAAGTTCCTGCTGGATATGGTCCCGGAGAAATCGACGGCAAGCCCTGGCTAGGATGAAGGAAAAGTAGAAACTCAAAAAGCAGAAGCCGAACTCGGTACTCGCGACTCGGTACTTGCAACTCGGGAAGCTACTTCGCCGCGCTCGCCATCTTCACGCCGCGCGAAGTCGCCGCGTAGCGCGCGATGCCCCGGTAGAGAGCCTCGGCGATCTGCTCGCGGTAACCGTCGCTGCGCAGCTTTTGCTCGTCGGTCGGACTGCTGACGAACGAAACCTCCGCCAGAATTCCCGGCATCGCCGTCTGGGTAAGCACCACGTAGGAGGCTTCCTTCACGCCGCGATCGCGCAGTCCCGGATTCTGTAGCGAGAGCGTTCCATAAAGCGAGTGCTGCACGCTGGCCGCCAGGCGCCGCGATTGCTCGATGCGGTCATGCAAATCGGCCGCGGAAAGCGTTGCCGTGACCGCAGCGTGGTTGCCGCTTCCGTCGTCGCGCGTTTCTAGGTCGGTCGTATTTGGCGATGAGAAAAAGTTTGTGTAATAAGTCTCCACCCCGCGCGCCGAAGGCAGATCGCTGTAGTTCGCGTGCACGGAGACAAATAAATCCGCCTGCGCCTGGTTCGCAATGGCGGCCCGTTCGTCGAGAGGAATGTAGGTGTCGTCCTTGCGCGTCAAAATCACGTCCGCGCCCAACCGGCTTTCCAGCAGCTTGCCCAACCGCTCCGCAACCTCGAGCACCACATCTTTTTCGAGCAGCCCACGCCGCCCCACCGTTCCCAGATCCCAGCCGCCGTGACCGGCGTCTACCACAATGCGCATCTTCGGAACGCGCGCCCGCAACTGCAAATCTTCATGCGTGGGCGGAGGAATCACAATGGCTAGTTGCCGGGCAGCTTCCGCCGTACCGGGAAAAAGATTGATCTGCGACTTGGTTGCGCCGGGCTTGTTGACCTGCACCACCAGCCGGTAAGGGTTCGGTTCCAGACTCACCGAATACGCCGCATTGCCCTTGGTTTCGAGCACGACGCGGGTGAGACCCGAACTGGGCTGCGCCACGCGAACCCTGGTCAATAGCGGATCGCCAATTTCTATAACTTTATTTTCCAGTTCAGGCGCGAGCGTGGTTTCATGCAGGTCGAAGTAAATGCGGTCCGGATTTGGAAGGCGATGCGCTTCGTATTGCACTTGCTCTTCCAGGTCGAGCACGACGGTACTGGAATCCGCGGAGGACCAGTGCCGGACGCCGGTAATGCGCGATAGCTTCGAAGTTTCTCCCGTAGCTGGGTCGGCGACTGGAGCGGAATTCGGTTTCTGATTCTGCGCCGTCTGATTCTGGGCGGGAGGAACGGCAGTTGAAGAGGGAGGTTTCGACGAAGCGGTATTTGGAGTCGCATTCTGCTGCGCGGGAGCCGTCGCAGTTTCGAGGTGCGAATTCTTAAGCTTCCACCACAGGCCCGAGGCGGCCAGGACAGAAACCACTAGCAGGACAAATACGATCTGGAGGCCGGGATATTTCCTGAGTGTGGATTCGGATGCGGGTTCGGGCGCAGCCACAATGGAAGGCATTTCGCCGAAAGCCACATCCTGCTGGGCGCGCCGGTCGGTTTGTGCGGAAGGTGCGATTTCCTCAAGCGTGCTCGGTGTAATGGAAGAAACTTTTTCTTCCTCTGCAATCGGCAAAGCCGCCACTGGAGCGTTTGCGATGTTCTCTGAAATATTATGTGCAACCGGCGAGGCAGGCTCAGCCTGGATCGGAGAGGCAGCGATCTCCCGAGAAACGATCTCAGAAGCAACGATCTCAGAACCAACGATTTGCGGAGCAACGATTGCAGGAGCGACCGGTTCCGGAGCGGTCAGTTCCGCCTCGGCGACTTGCGCGGACTGCGCGAAGCGATCTTCATCTTCGGGCTTCAGCGCGGAGACAATCAGTTCGGCGAGAAGCTCCAGGCTGCTCACGTCGCTGTCGTTGAAGGCGAACGCCTCGGCGGAAAAGGCTTCCAGCAATCCAATCACGCGCCGCCTGCCGCACAAGGGCACTGCGACCATGGACCGCGCGCCCAGCTTGCGGCAAGCATCTACATTTACGCGATCGTCTTGTTCGGTATCGTCGCAGCGGATGATTTGTGCGGTACGAAAGCAGGCGCCGGAAAACGCCGAGTCGCGCTGGATGCGCGCACCGACATCCGGCTTGATTGCTCCCGCGGAAGCGCGTAATACGATCTCATTATTTTCGGCCAGCGCAATTCCCAAGCCGTCCGCGCCGGTGATGGAGATGGCGCGCTCCGCGACCGATTGCAGCACTTCATCCAGAACAAAGTGTTCCGCCGGTTCAAACTCCTCGGATTGGATGACCTCGAAGCCGCTATGACGCAGAGCCAACGCGCGCCGCCGCCGAACCTGCTGGTGCATGGCGGAAAAGGCAAGCAGCGCCTGCAAAGCGTCGCCGGAATTTGGGGCGCGATCTGAGGCAGAGCCGTTCCCAGAAGCGCTTTGCGGCGGCCTGGGGCCGCCTGGTTCCACGGGCCATGCGGAACCCGAGGCTCTGGGTCCTCGGTCTCCTGCCGGTTTGCTGGGAACGGTTGCCATTGCGCTCTGGACGGCCCTTTCGCTGGTTGGAAGTGTGGACATCTGAACCAGTTATGTCAATTAAACTATCGGCGTAGCCTATTTACCAGCCCTATTTTGATGCCACGATCTCATCGAGCGTGTATTTACAGGGGGAAAACGGCTCGAAATAGCATCTTAGGCGCTCTGCGCGGCCTCGAAAGACATCAGTTTGCAAAATATTGCTGTGCCAGCCAGACCCGCAGGGTTTGTTGTTTCTGGGCTTCGATTTTCACGAAGCGAACTCCAACGTTACCCTGATCGTCCGACCAGGCAACTTCCACATCGGCTTTCATGCCGAATTTCGTGCCAGGCAAATCGAAGCAGGCCTTTCGCAAATCCTTCGCGTCGAAGCCGTCGTTTACGCGAACCTGCAATCCTCCCTGGCTGAGGTTGACGAGTTGACCCCCGATGCGTTTCTGGCGGCGTCCGCTGAGTGTGACGGGAACTTCAACGCCCGCGCGGTGATAGCGGAGACGACCGTCGAGGATCATATTGCGCGCGGCGGAGAGCGTGCGGACCGCCTGCTCGACCGAAATAGGCTTGTCGAAGGCGTAGATAGCGCCCGTAGAGTGGGCTTCGGGTGTGCAGGGCGAGCGGCCCATGATGAGAAGAGGAACGGTATTGGCCAGCGGGGCTTCCTGTTGCAGTTCACGACAAAGCTGGCCAGTACCATTGAGATCGCAATCGACGATTAGAGCGTCGATCTTCGAAGAGGTGAGACGGGACAGAGCGCGCTGCGGTTCGCTCTCCACCGCAACATCCATGTGTAAGCTGCCAAGAATACATTCGAGAACGCTGACTTCCTGCCAATCGCGCGAAACTACCATCGAGGAGAGTGTCATGGTTCAACTCTACCGAGATGGGTAATCTGGACGTAGATCACTAACGTAATGGCTCGGGGTTTTAGCCTCTCGGGCTTCAGCGCCAGGGTCGCGACCTTACCTTAGGTTCGGTCGTTTGTAATCTGCCGCAGTTTGCCCGTGGGATAAAGAGTTTCCCAAAGCTGGCCACGAAGCGCTCCAGATTTTTCAGCACTCGCAAGACGATTGCGTCGGGACTGGAACGGCAGGTAAGCCGGCCCAAACGATGGTTTGTCCCGGAAAAGCCGCAAAGAACTTCTAGAGAGGACGGGCGGGCGCTCTCCCTCTTTTGACTTTGGTTATAGGTTAGGTCTTTCCTTATTAGGGGTAGTGAATTTACCACCTTTTTACCACCCTTTTGCGCTTTCTTGCCAATCGCGTTTTACTTGGGAAGGACCTGAATGTTCTCGGCTCCCGTTATCGTGTAAGGCGATCCCTTCGCCTGACTGTGCGATGTTGGAGTGATCGTGAATACGTACAGCTTCCCTGCAGTCGCGCTCAACGCGTAAAGATGATTGTCGTTATCCCAGAACAACTGGTCGATCTCGTCCTTGGTCAGTAAGCCCGTATAAGTAGTGACCGGGTTTGCCCCGTTGAAATGAAACACCTGCAAGCCGGAGGTGCCGCCCACCGCCAGCAGCTTGCCTGAGGGTGACATCCAGATATCGTTGATGCCATACGTCGGACCGGCCTGAGTCTTGGGCATATTCTCCGCCGTGCTAGTCGTGGTCAGGTTGCCCGCGCTGTCCGCCGAATAGACGGCAATTCGCACCGGCCCACTGGGCGTTATATCGTTATTCGGCTCCATCGTGACAGCCAAATTGCCGTTGGGATCGGCAGCCGTCAGATAAGGGCAATATTGGCCTTCACCCTTGGGTGCCGCCGGAATTGTTGGATTGACATTCAACGCACTCAATTTTCCATCGCTGTCCCGCTTGTACCCGAAGATGTTTCCCGACCCTTCATAACATCCAGCGCCATAGGTGTAAAGATTGTTAGCGATGAAACTCAGAGGAACGTTTGCGATCTCTCCGCCATCGGGCCCCGTTTGCAGAAAATTCAGCTGTCCTGTCGTGCCGTCGATGGAAAATGCTTGGTACGCGCTATCCCCGGTTCCGTAGGCGTCGTAGTCGTCGTCATACAAGGTGACGCCAGTGTGATCCAAGAACAAATATCCGGGACCGCCCGAATTGCCCGTATTGTAGCTGCTGGCGTCGATGACCGAGACTTGCTGCAACGCGCCATCGGACGCAATCGAGAAGGAATAGATGTCCTGAAAGTTGGCAGAGCCGAAGAGATACTTGCCGGTCACCGCCAATTGGGAGACGCCTTCACTGCCAAGGTTGAAAGGCGAACCCAAGACGGGCGTTAGTGTCCCGCTGGAACTTGCGCTGTAAGCGTTGATTTGACTGGTACCGCTGCTGGGACTGCTGGATACATAAACATAAGCCACGGGTGAACTGGCGGACTTTGTAGGAGCGGTTTGGCTGGAAGATACTTGCGCGAAAGCCACCGTGCCAGCAGTGACCAAAACGAGGACGCCGCATTTCCTGATGTGTTTCACGTTAGTGTTCTCCTATTGCATATAAATTTTTGGTTGAGGAATATCGGTAGCGACGCAGGGACCAGCAGGGACCAGCAGGGACCAGAACGAACGCAGTCCGAACCGCCGCCGGTGCTGTGCAAGTGGATGCACGGGAGATATCGCCCTAGAAAAGCAATGCTTCGGCGATTGACGACTGGAGGGCCTTACGACCAGAAGCGGAAATCAAATCGCGGTCCTTGAGATGCCTTGCGTTGGGCGGCGGTTGGCTCGGCGACACTCTACAGGATTTTTCTAAGGGGCAACAATCTTACGTCAAGCGGCCATCCGACTTTGCCGATGATGCGACAGGTCGCAGGCGCAGATTGTTGGCGTGACATCCCGATTCCACTCATCGACCTTTTTTGTTTAGCGGGTTTTGGTTGCATCCACCCCGATTTCGCCAAATGAAGGCCTCCTCGAACGTAACGTTGGGGGATTGATTTGCACCATATCTGTATAGAGAGTGTGGTGCAGGAAAGTGGCAGCCAGCGCACTCGGAGGTGGGCCATGTTTGTCCGCAAGGTTGCTGTACGTCTGAAACCGAATTCCCTTACGGAATTTACCAATCTTATAGAGTATGAAATCCTTCCCTGGCTGAGAACGCAGGAAGGCTTCCGAGGTTTGATTACCCTGGCAGTCCCAGATGGCCGAGAGGTCGCAACCATCAGTTTTTGGGAACACCAAAGGGACGCGCAAGCCTACGATTCAAGCGGGTATCCAGAATCATTGAGGATTCTGGCGAACCTTTTAGACGGGGTTCCTTATCTCAAGACGTTTAACGTTGTCACTTCTACGTTTCAAACTACTGGTCCTTTGCGGCAATCTGGGGGAGAACATCTGCACGAGGGCAGATGTGATGCCAGTGCAACTTTCAACATGCCGACAATTGTGCGGAACGGAGGGCGAGAGCAATTCCGACACCCGGTATCCGGAAATCAGACGAATCCATCGGACACAGAGAGTTCGGGATAACGAGTGTGATCGCCTGGTTTTCATCGAGCATGGCCGGGGCAAACTCGCAGAGCGACAACCAACTGACGCGGCCCCACACATACTTCGATATTCAGCACTTGAGTGCTGACATTCACTTTCCCCGGTACCACTCAACCGTGCGGCGCAAGCCTTCTTCGAAATCTACTTTTGGTTTGTAACCCAATGCGGCTTCGGCTCTTGAGATATCGGCCAGCGAGTGCTTGATGTCGCCGCCGCGCTCCGAGGCGTAGACCGGCGATCCCGAATACGATGTGATCTCCTGCAACAGTTTGAAGGTTTCGTTGAGAGTTGCGCGGCGTCCGGTGGCAATATTGAATACTTTGCCCGCAGCCTCGGCTGGCGGAGTCTTGCAGGCCAGCAGGTTGGCTTCGACGGCGTTATCGATGTAGGTGAAATCGCGGCTCTGTTCGCCGTCGCCGAAGATGGTGGGTTGCTCTCCGCGCAACATTTGCGTGATGAACTTAGCTAATACTCCGGAATAGGGGGACGAGGGATCCTGCCGCGGGCCGAAGATATTGAAGTAGCGGAGGGAGACGGTTTCCAGTCCATAGCAGCGGTAGAAGCTGATCATGTAGCGCTCGCTGGCCAGCTTAGCCACGGCGTAGGGAGAGATCGGGTCCGGAGTCATCTCTTCTTTTTTTGGCAGCGTGGGCGTATCGCCATAGGCAGAGGATGATGCAGCGTAGACGACGCGCTTTACCTTGGCGTCGCGGGCGGCGACGAGAACGTTTACGGTTCCATCGATGTTGGCGCGATTGCTGCCGATCGGGTCGAGGACGGACTTGGGGACGGAAGGGATTGCGGCTTGATGGAGAACGTAATCCGCGCCGGTGCAAGCCAGCTTCATGGCTTCGAGATCGAGGATATCAGCTTCGCGAAAATCAATGGTTTCGAGAATGCCAGAGAGATTATCTTTTTTGCCGGTGGAAAAATTGTCTACTCCCCGGACCTGCTCGCCGCGGCGCAGGAGCTCGCGCGCCAGAGAGGACCCAATGAAACCGCCGATGCCTGTGATCAGGTACAGAGCCATGGTCCTACATGATAGCGGATCAAGATGAATGGATGGAGAAAAGGGATAGTGTGGTGCAGCTCGGCTTACGCATTATGCCGGTGAAGCGGGAGATCCTTCGCGACGCCTGAAAACGGCTACGCTCAGGATGACACAGGCGGTAAAAGGAAAAATGCAGCACTGCCAGAGAAGGGCACGCTTGTGCGAATTCAGGATTGAAATGCGGGGGCGGAAAAGTTGGCGGTGGACTGGCGGATCTTGTTCCATACTTCATCGCGTCCGGCGCGAGTTTTGGCGGAGAAGGCGATTACGGGAGCGGCGGGATAGGCTTCGGCCAAGGTCTTGAGCGCGTTGCGCAGTTGATTGTTGGAGAGCCGGTCGCTTTTGGTGGCGATCAGCAAAAACTCGCGGCCAGAGGCTTGGAGGAAATCGATCAACTGGCGATCGCTATCCTGGGGCGGGACGTTTACATCGATAAGCGCTATGCACAGGGCCAGCGTGGGACGGTCGTTCAAATATGGCTCGATAAATTTGGGCCATTCCTGGGAGATTTCGCGAGAGAGTTTGGCGTATCCATAGCCGGGCAGATCGGCGAAGATGACCTCGGGGTTGGGTCTGCCGGGCCAGCGCACTTCGAAAAAATTAATGGCGCGGGTGCGGCCCGGGGTGGAACTGGTGCGAGCCATCTTGGACTCGACCAGGGTGTTGATCACGCTGGATTTGCCGACATTGGAGCGTCCGAGGAAAGCGACTTCGGGCAGCGTGGGAGCAGGGAAGTGCGCGGGGTCGGTAGCCGAGGCGGTGAATCGCGCCATTACTCTCATGCTCAAGTTTGCAACAGGGAGGGGGAATTGGCAAGGGAAGACGGGGCACGTCGGCGTCGTTAGGAGGCCAAGAGTCGAGCTGCACTCGACGGAGAGCCGAGGGCGGCCTGTCCCTACATAAAGATTGCCGGGCTTCAACTTCGGCGGAACTGTTTGCTTAGGGTTAGGGCCTGGTGTTGATAGGAAGAGCCGATATTGGTTCCGTAGATTTTGTCGGGGCGGCTCAGAAGGGGCATGTAGTTGAGGCGGCCGACGAGTTGGCCGTGCTCCATTAAGAAGGCGACTTCGTGGGCGCGAACTTCGAGCACGGCGCGGGTGCCTTTGATATCGCTCGATCCGTAGCCGAAGCCGGGGTCGAAGAATCCCGCATAATGGACGCGAAACTCGCCATCGGAGGGATCGAATGGGACCATTTCCGCGGCATAATCGGGGGGAACACGCACCCGTTCGCGGGAAGCGAGGATATAAAAAGCTCCCGGCTCGAGGATCAAACTCTTTCTTTTGTTCTCACGAATTGGTTCCCAGAACTCGTCGGGATCGTAGTGATCGACGCGGTCCAGTTCGACGACCGGGGCGTTCGAGCGGGCGCGATAGGCGATGATTTCGTTGGGCTCGCTTGCCTCCAGGTTGACGGTGACTCGCAGACCGCGATCCAGCCGGGCTTTGACGGGGCTTTCGTCGTTTAAATAGACAAGCGATTCCTGTTGATCGAGCTTCTTGATGTCCCGGTCTTCGGAGCCGGCGGTGCCTTCAATAAAGCGAAGCTGGCTGAGGCGGGTGCCGGCGCGGATGCCAACGGTAAAAGTGCGGGGAACAATTTCCGCGTATAAGTTGCCTTTGTAGCCGGCGGGGACGCTATCGAATTCGGTGCCGTAATCGGTAATCAATCGGGTGAAAATATCGAGCCGGCCGGTTGTGCTTTTGGGATTCGCTCGTCCGGAAATCCCCTCGGGCAGATGCAAATGCTCCAGCAGCGGGACTATGTATACGCAATTCTTCTCAAAGACCGGGGCTCCGGTCAGATCCACGCGCGACATGCGAAGCTCTTTGATCTTCTGGTCGACGGTCGAGGAGGGACCTGGCAGGAAGCTGGCGCGGACGCGGTGGGCGATATCGCCTAAGCGGAGATCGAGACTGGCAGGCTGGACTTGCAGCGGTGTGATGGGGCGATCGCCGGCAATCTGCCCGGCATCGATTAGATTTTGGATGGACTGCGAGGGCAGAATGCCGGAGTGCCGATCCCTGTGGGTTTGGCGCAACAGGTCAGGGAAAAGGGCTATTTCGCCATTCGGCATTTCGAGGTTGGACATGTCAGAGTTTTCCAAGCTTGTGTGGTCGTTGATGATTGTACATCGGCGAATAGAGACGAATAAAAGATAGATTCGGTTAGCGGAAGATCCTTGGTTCCGCCTGAAAAACGGCTGCACTCAGGATGACGCAAGGGCAACAATTTAAGCCGAGGGCCGCTACTGACGAGCGGCCGGGCTATCTTCGGGGACGTCGGTGAGAGGCGCGATGGGATGGGTGGCTTCTTCTTCACTGAGCGAAGGGAGTGCCGACTCCAGCGCAATCTGCAGGACTTGGTCCATGGTGTCGACAAAATGCATCTTCATGGCGTTGCGGAGATTCTCCGGGACTTCGGCAAGATCTTTCTCGTTATCACGCGGCAGGATGACTTCGAAAAGGCCGGCGCGATGAGCGGCGAGAAGCTTTTCTTTTAATCCGCCGATGGGAAGGACTTTGCCGCGCAGGGTGATTTCGCCAGTCATGGCGAGGTCGCGGCGAACGGGAATTTTGCTCAGAGCGCTGGCGATGGCAGTGGCGATGGTGATGCCGGCGGACGGGCCATCTTTCGGAATTGCGCCTTCAGGAACGTGCACATGCAAGTCGAGGTTGCGGTAGAAATCGCGGGTCAGGCCGAGTCGGTGAGCTCGCGAGCGAATGTAGGATAGTGCAGCTTGCGCGGATTCCTGCATGACATCGCCGAGTTTGCCGGTCAAGGTTAATTTGCCTTTACCGTCAACGACGGTGGCTTCTGTGCTGAGGATGGAACCCCCGACTTCGGTCCAAGCGAGGCCGGTGACCAGGCCAACCTCGGACTTTTCATGAGCCAAGGTATCGCGGAACTTGATCACGCCGAGGAATTCGGTGACATTCTCTCCGGTGATGGCGACGGTATAGTTCTCGCCTTCTTTGACGACCTTGCGGGCGACTTTGCGGCACACGTTGCCGATTTCGCGTTCGAGATTACGCACGCCGGCTTCGCGGGTGTAGGCGCGGATGAGCGTGGTGATGGCATCGTCGGAAAATTTGACGTTCTTTTCGGAAAGTCCGGCGGCCAGCATCTGCTTTTTCACCAGGAACTGCTTGGCGATTTCGACTTTTTCCTGCTCGGTGTAGCCATGCAAGCGCAACACTTCCATGCGGTCCTGGAGCGCGGGAGGGATGGTGTGCATGACGTTGGCAGTGGCCACGAAGAAGACCTGCGAGAGATCGTATTCGACGTCGAGGTAGTGGTCGACGAACATGAAGTTCTGTTCGGGGTCGAGGACCTCGAGCAGAGCGGCGGATGGATCGCCGCGGAAATCCATGGACATTTTATCGACTTCGTCGAGCATGAAAACTGGGTTCTTGGTGCCGGCCTTCTTCATCATCTGGATGATCTGGCCGGGTAGTGCGCCGATGTAGGTGCGGCGGTGGCCGCGAATTTCGGCTTCGTCGCGCACGCCGCCGAGCGACATACGGACAAACTTACGTCCCGTGGCCTTGGCGATGGACATTCCCAGAGAAGTCTTGCCGACGCCGGGAGGGCCAACGAAGCAGAGGATCGAGCCCTTAGGGTTTTTGACTAACTGACGCACGGCGAGAAATTCAAGGATGCGCTCCTTGATTTTCTCGAGGCCGTAGTGGTCTTCGTTGAGAACTTTTTCGGCGCGGGTGATGTTGCGGATTTCTTTGGAGCGCTTCTTCCACGGCACAGCCAGCAGCCAGTCGAGATAGTTGCGGGAAACGGTGGACTCCGCGGACATGGGAGGCATGGCTTCCAGCTTTTTAAGTTCCTGGATGGCCTTGTCTTTGACTTCTTTGGGCATGCCGGCGGCTTCGACTTTCTTCTTGAGTTCGTCGAATTCGCTCTTCTCGCCGCGGCCTAGTTCCTTCTGGATGGCCTTGATCTTTTCGTTGAGGTAATACTCTTTTTGCGCCTTTTCCATCTGGCGCTTGACGCGCGACTGGATGGTGCGGTCGACGTTGAGCTTTTCTATTTCGACGTCGAGCACATCGGCGATGCGGTTCAGGCGCTCGGAGGGATCGAAGATTTCGAGAAGTTCCTGCTTTTCTTCGATGGACAGTTGCAAGTTCGCGGCGATGATGTCAGTCAGCTTGCTCGGATCTTCCATCCGAACCGCTGAAATCATGGTCTCGTAGTTGAGGGCCTGACAGAGCTTTACATACTGCTCGAAGAGCGTGGTGACACGCTGCATACCCTGCTCGATCTGGGCGTTCATCTCTACCGGGTAGCGGGCGACGCGTACGGAGGCCTGCATGTAACCGTCGGAATCAGTCGCTTGAAGAAGGCGGGCGCGCTCGATGCCCTCAACTAGAACTTTAATATTGCCGTCGGGCAGTTTGAGGCTCTGCACGATGTTCACGATCGTGCCTACCTGGTAAATTTCGTTCGATTTGGGTTCGTCGATGGAGGCATCGTGTTGAGTAGCCAGGAAAATCTTCTTGTCAGCGGCCAAGGCCTCTTCCAAGGCGCGGACGCTGGACTCGCGGCCCACGACGAATGGGGTCATCATGTAGGGGAAGATGACCACGTCGCGGATGGGCATCATGGGGAGCTTTTTGGTTTCGAATTTTTCCTTGGATGTGGTCACTCAATCTCCCTGGGGTGAAGCAAAACTTACCGTTGCGCAGCGCCTAAAGGCGTACGCGTTCTTTCAACTTTTGCGGTATGCCTGAAGGCATACCCTGATGCCGTAAAGGCCTGAAACGAGTCAGAAGGCCTTTACGAATCGATCTTTATGCTGTCAAAGAACGCGTTCCACCTTCCCCTACCGTACAGCGATCAGTTTACTACTGCAAGCAAGACTTTCTCAGTAATAGGCTCATTTGAGAGCCGTCGTCCTCAGCGGCTAAAGCGGCCACAAAAACGCTGCTCTTACGGCACGGCTGAAGCCGTGCCCTTCCCGAAGACCGCTGGAATCGAGTTTTTCGGCAATGTCTGAAGCCGTGCCTTTCAAAGCAAATTTCATTTATCCGGCCTTTTCCATCATGGCCAAGGAGGCGGTGCGCTTCTCAACCATCTCCCGGGTAACTTCGAACTCCTTTAGTTTCTTCTGGCTGGGCAGATGGAACATCAAGTCGAGCATGAGTTCTTCGAGGATCATGCGGAGGCCGCGGGCGCCTACTTTGCGAGCCATAGCCTGGCGGGCAACGGCGCGCAGAGCTTCATCGCTGAATTTGAGCCGAACGTTCTCAAACTCAAAAAGGCGTTGGTACTGCTTGACGATGGCATTTTTGGGGCGAGTGAGAATTTCGATCAAGGCAAATTCGTCGAGATCTTCGAGCATACCCATCACAGGGAGACGGCCGACAAATTCGGGGATCAATCCGAACTTGATTAAGTCCTCGGGCTGCATCTCGCTGAGAAGTTCGAAGTTGCGCTTGTTGCGGGCGATGACGGCTTCATCTTTTTCGGCTTCTTCGCCGGAGCGGAAGCCGAGAGATTTTTTGCCGACGCGCCGACCAATGATTTTCTCGAGTCCGACAAAGGCTCCGCCGCAGATGAAGAGAATGTTCGTGGTATCGACAGGCGTGAATTCCTGGTGGGGATGCTTACGGCCGCCCTGTGGCGGAACGTTGGCGATGGTTCCTTCCAGGATCTTCAGGAGTGCCTGTTGGACTCCTTCACCGGAAACGTCGCGGGTGATGGAGGGATTTTCGTCCTTACGGCCGATCTTGTCGATTTCGTCGATGTAGATAATGCCGGTCTGGGCGCGGCTGACATCGCCCTCGGCAGCTTGCAGCAATTTTAAAATAATGTTCTCGACGTCCTCGCCGACGTAGCCGGCTTCTGTCAGGGTAGTAGCGTCGACGATGGCGAAGGGCACGTCCAGCATCCGGGCGAGAGTTTGCGCCAGCAAAGTTTTTCCGGTGCCAGTCGGACCGATGAGCAGGATGTTGGACTTGCTGAGTTCGATGCCATCCCCGGCCGCTTTTTGGCGGTTCATGAAGATGCGCTTGTAGTGGTTGTAAACCGCGACTGCCAGCTTTTTCTTGGTCTGCTCCTGTCCGATGACGTATTCATCGAGGAAGGTCTTGACCTCTTGCGGCTTGGGCAGTTGATTCGGCGTGGTGCTGGCCGGGGTCGCAGTGCGATCGTCTTCCAGGATGGAATTGCAGACCGCTACGCACTCATCGCAAATATAAGCGCGGGGATAGTCGCTGGGCGACGAGATGAGCTTGGCTACAGCGTCCTGTGATTTATGGCAGAACGAACAGCGCAAAATCTCATCGGAGCCTGACTTGGTTTTCACTCGCCTTTACTCCTTCTCTCAGTACACGCTCTCAATAACCAGTACCGAGTTACGAGTACCGAGGATTGGCTCGGTACTCCCTGGTACTCTTCAAGCGCGAAGGCCGATCATACCGCTTTTACGGTCTTATAGATGATATCGTCTATGATTCCGTATTCCTTAGCCTGCTGCGCGTTCATGATGAAGTCGCGCTCCACATCTTTCTCCACTTTGTCGAGCTTCTGCCCGGTGTGCTTGGAGAGCAACTGGTTTGTTATCTCGCGCATGCGCAGAATCTCCCGAGCATGAATGTCGATGTCGGTAGCCTGACCGGACAAGCCTCCCATGGACGGTTGGTGAATCAAGATGCGGGAGTTAGGCAGGGCTAATCGTTTTTTCGGTTCACCCGCTGCCAGCAGCAACGCCGCCATGGACGCGGCCTGACCCACGCATAGCGTCATTACATCATTCTTTACGTACTGCATCGTGTCATAGATTGCCATGCCGGCCGTGATGGAGCCACCGGGAGAATTCACGTAGAGCTGAATATCTTTCTCCGGATCTTCCTGGGCTAGGAACAACATCTGGGCAATCACCAGGTTGGCGATGTTGTCGTCAATCGGCGTGCCGATAAAGATAATGTTGTCGCGAAGCAGCCGGGAATAAATATCGTAGGCGCGTTCGCCCCGCCCGGTCTGCTCGATGACCATCGGTACCAACATCATTTGCGGATCATTTTTCATGCTTACCTGACCTGCCACACTCCGCCCCGCAATAACGTTCTCGTCTTTCGGGGAGGGTTGAAAGTGTCCGCTTCTTTATGCCAAAGCTTACGCGGACTGGTGATAAAGAAAATCGAGGGTCTTTTCGCTGCGGATTCTCATCCGGATTCTATCGAGGCCCCCATCCTCTGTCAAACGGGCTCGCACCGCTTCCGGCGTTTGTTTTGACTGCTTCGCCAGAGCGTCGATATCCCGGTTTAGTTCCTCGTCACTGACTTCAATTTTTTCGAGTTCGGCGACGCGCTCGAGCAGCAAGGAAGACTTCACATCGTGAATGGCTTGCTCGCGCTGACCGGCGCGCAAGCGGGCCAGATCCATTTTCTTTAAGTCTTCCATCTTCATGCCCTGCGCGGCCAAGGCACGCAGACCGCGCTCCAGGCGCAAGTCGATCTGGCTATCGACCAGGGCTTCGGGCACTTCGAAGTCGTTCTGTTTCACCAGATCGGCAACCAGCTTGTCTTTGGCTTCGCGCTCGGCATCGTGGCGCTTTTCCGCTTCCATGTTGTCGCGTATTTGCTTGCGAACTTGATCGAGGCTGGTGAACTCGCCCAGTTCTTTTGCGAAATCATCGGTTAGTTCGGGCAGATTCTTTTGCTTGATGCCATTGACTTTGACGGTATAAACAAACGTCTTGCCGGCCAGGCGCTTGTCGGAAATGTCTTCCGGATAACTTACCTCGAAATTGCGTTCCTCACCGGCAGCGGCGCCGGTAAGGTTTTGCGAAAACTCCGGAACGGTATTCTTCCCGCCGATTTCGATCAGCACGTCATCCATGTGCACGGGATTGGCGGCGGCCTCTTTAACGTCCTTACTATCTTTCGGCTTGCCGTCCATGGAGGCCTGGGCGAAATCGCCTTCGGCAAGAGTGCGTCCTTCCACGGTGGTGTAGGTGGCGTGCTGCTCTCGGACGCTGTTTAATGCCTGCTCGACATCGTCGCCGGTGACGGCGATGTCGGGCTTGGCGGCGCGAAGCTCTTTGTAACCTTCAACGCGAATCTCCGGCAGGACTTCAAAGCTTGCCTTGAAGCGAATCGGTTCGCCATCATGAAAATGAAGATCGGTGACGCGCGGCTGGGAGACGGGGATCAGGCCTTGTTTTTCGGCTTCGCGGCGGAAATAACGCGGCACCAGAGCTTCGATCACATCATTCTTCAGGCCATCGCCGAAACGCTGCTTGATGACGGAGGCGGGCACGTGTCCGGTGCGAAAGCCGGGCAACCGGGCGCTTTTTTGATAGCGCTGGATTTGCGACTCAGTTTCGCGAGCTACTTCGGCTGCCGGAATCTCAACCGAGATCTCGCGCTTTACACCGTCTTTCGCGGTTTCGTTTTTTGTGGCTTCGCTAGTTTCTGTGGGACTCACGTTTGCCTTTCAAGGGGCCGTTGAATGCGGATTCGAATTCATACGGCGTTAACTTTGAGTGTAAAGATAGAAGGAGAGGACCGTCAAACGGACGGACACCCATTTTTACAACTTCGCGCAAATCTTCCCATCGCGGCAGGAAGCCAGGCGCAGAGTCAGGCGAGAATCTGTTGCATGGCGACGGAAAAATGATCTGCCAGACTGTCGGTTTTTGAAACCACATCTCGAATACCCGCTTCCAGCGCGGCCCGCATCAGTTGTGGGGAAGGATGCATGGTAAACATTACGATGGCGGTGCCTGGAGATCGGCGAAGGATACTGCGGGAGGCCTCGAGCCCGTTCATCACGGGCATTTGAAAATCCATGATGACGATGTCGGGGCGCAACTCTTCAACCTTTTCAATCGCCGATTGGCCGTTGTCGGCTTCGCCGCAGACCTTGCACTGCAAGGTCTGCTCGATCCACAAGCGCAGCGAGTGACGAATCATCGCGCTGTCGTCGACGATCAGAATAGAATGCAAAATTGTGCCCGTCGTGCCTTAAACGCCCTTGACAGGCTGCTGGGCCGGCCACGTCTGGTCAGGTCGACGGCGGCTACGAGGAAAGGGTAATTCCACGCTAATCGCCGCTAGGGCGATGCGCCATACGGTTGATGCTGTACGCGATCGTACATATGTATGTCGAATTGGGAAGTGGGGATTTTGGAATTGAAAAGTGGGCCATTAGCGAAGTTGAGTAACGTGGGAGTGAGTCTGCCGCGATGGCTGGCTGTGCTCAACAGCGAAGTAATCGCTTGCAGGCTTTGTCCCCGGCTGGTGGCGTATCGCGAGCAGATTGCCCGGGAGAAGCGGCGCGCCTACCGGGATTGCGAATACTGGGGAAAGCCGGTGCCGGGCTTCGGCGATCCCGATGCGCGTGTGCTGGTGATGGGGTTGGCACCGGGCGCGCATGGGTCCAATCGCACGGGACGACCGTTTACGGGCGATGCATCGGGAAAATTCATGTTTCCCGTGTTGTATGAGACGGGATTCGCCAACCAGCCTGTCGCGGTTGATCGGAATGACGGGCTACAGCTG